>OIYS01000735.1_pt1 | contig 20624 bp, 26 predicted proteins | sample 1588271 | NCBI WGS metagenome assembly OIYS01 (sample SAMN03283286) | human gut metagenome | biome: human-associated habitat; material: feces | host: Homo sapiens | place: Peru | collected 2012
TTCCTGTTTCTACTAGTTCTATTGGTTTTTCTTCTTCATTATCTGCTTCATTGCATACATAAGGTGTTATTTCAATATTTGAAGCATAGTCGCAATGGTCACATAGTACAAGTATATCTTCTCCAACATCTGTAACAGCTTGGAATTCCTCTGAAAGTAGTCCTCCCATAACCCCAGTATCTGCTCTAACAACTACATAATTTAGCCCTACTCTTTGGCAAATTTTATGATATGCTTCAAATTGTTTTTGATAAGATTTATCTAGGTTTTCTAAGTTTGTATCAAAGCTGTATGCATCTTTCATTGTAAATTCTCTAGTTCTAATTAAACCTAATCTAGGTCTTACTTCATCTCTATATTTGTTTCCAATTTGGTATAAAGTGTATGGTAAGTCTTTATATGAATGTGACTTCATTGATGCAGCTAGTGCAAAAAATTCTTCATGTGTTGGACCTAATACGTATGGTCTATCATATCTATCATTTAATTTAAATATTGATGGTCCAAATGCTGCATATCTTCCTGATTTTTCAAATAAATCAACTGGTAAAAGCATTGGCATTGTAACTTCTTTTGCACCTGCATTATTCATTTCTTCTCTAATAATTTTTTCTACATTTTGAGCTACTTTTTTTCCTAATGGCATTTTCATATAAATACCATTTCCTACTTTTTTAAACATTCCGCTCTTAACAAGTAAGTTTCCGCTAACTGATTCCTCATCTTTTAGGTCTTCTCTTAAAGTATAAAAAAAGTTTTCACTTAATTTCATTTTTATTCAATCCTTTCTATTTTTGTTCTTCCTGTTCTTCTTTACTTGCATCCCTTTCGGGCATTGGAGCCTCATTTAGTTCTTCAGTATTTTGTTCTTCTTTTTCTTCAATAATATCGTCAATTACTATTTGTTGATTTTCGTCTAATTTATATCGTGGTAAATCTGGAAGTTCGTTTAAGTTATTAAATCCAAATATTCTTAAAAACTCTGATGTTACTCCATATGTGCCTGGTCTGCCTGGCGCATCAAGCTTTCCTGTTTCTTCTATTAAATTATAGTCTAATAATTTATATATTGTACCATCTGAATTAACACCACGAATAGCTTCAATTTCTGCTCTTGTAATTTTAGGGTTATATGCAATAATTGCAAGAGTTTCTATTGCTGCCTGTGATAAATTTGGTTTGTTTCTTTTATCAAAAATAGTATATAAATATTCATAATACTCTTGTTTTGTGCATAATTGGTAAGCTTCGCCAACATTCACAATTTGCAAGCCTCTATTTTCGTTTTTATAATCTTCCTTCATACTTTCTACAAGTGTAATTACTTCTTCTGAGCTCGCTTCTAAAGCTGACATAAGTTCAGTTATTTTAACTTCTCTACCAGCTGCAAAAAGTATTGCTTCAATTACTCCTTTTGATTTGTTTATCTCCATTTATTTTCACGATTCCTTTAATTTTTTTACCTATATATTATCACACGAATTGTGCTTTATGTCAAGAAATGTTGACATTGTTTTTTTGTTATGATAACATACACATAGTGAGGTGGGTTTGATGGAAGAAAATAACCAAGTAGATGAAATAAAAGAGCCAAAAAAAATAGAGGTGGTTACAGGTGATGGTAATTTAAATATCTCTCCTGTTTATGAACATATAGAAGTGGAAAAGCCTAGGCCTAAGGATACTAGAGAAGTTATTATTCCTGAGGTCAAGGATAATGTTACAAAAAAAGATGATGAAGAGTAAAAAGTGGTTTCCAGTTATTTGGAAACCACCTTTTTTTTATTTTAAAATCTTATATAGCTTCTTGATTTTCTTCTTTGCTTTCTTCACTATTATCTTCTTGATTTGCTACTTCTAGGCTAGCTACTGATACTTCGTATGCTACTTTTTTCTCTACTGTTCCATCTTCATGTTTTTTCTCATACTCTCTTGATTGTACTCTACCTACAATTCTTACTTCTGTTCCAACTGCAACATTTTCACAGAATCTAGCATTTCTTCCCCATGCAATACATGGAATATAGTCTGATTTATTATATGCTCTATTAACTGCTAGCAAAATGTCTGAAATTTCTCTACCAAATGGTGTTTTTCTGTAAATTGGTTTTTTACAGATATATCCGTCAAGAACAACTTCATTTGAAACAACGTCTCTTCTAGTTTCTTCTTCCTCTTCTTGATTTTCTTCTAAAAATTGAACATCTTTTACAAACACAGTTAATATTAATTTATTTTTTTCATTATCATAGCTGTTGTATGATCTAAATTGACCATCAATTTGTAATTTTGCTCCAATAAAAACATCTTGTGTTGTTAATAATCTTTCTGATATTGTTACTGGAATAACGTCTGCATTTCCACTTAAACGAGGTACGCTTAAGTCAAATATGTAAAATTTTTCTCCATAAATTTCATGACTAAATCTTTTGTCACTTGTTACCTTTCCAACCAATGTTAAATGGTTATTATCTTCATAATTTGTATTCAATTTAATTTCCTCCCTACATTTGTTTCTTAATTTAGTTTATTCATAAGACGTAAAATTTAGACTAATTGCTAGTCACATTTTCTATTATACCACTCTTTTTTGGTTTTGTCTACATAAAATGTTAATTTTTTCTTTTATTTCAAAATCTTTATACCTAAATATACCACATTTGATAAGTTTTATACATTATTATTTAAATGTTGTGTACCATTATTATCAATATAATAACTGTCTTTGTATATAAGGTTTGATACTGTTACTATGTCATATCCTTTTGATTTTATGTTTTTTATAAGCATATCTAAGCTATCTGCTGTATGTTTTGTTCCATTATGCATTAAAATAATACTTCCACCACTTAGCTTATTCTCTAGTCTTTTCCACATCTCATCTCCAGTAATTCCTGTATAGTCTACAGTGTCTAAGTTCCATTGTATTGGCACATGACTTGCAGATTTTGCTGAGCGAATAAAGGCTTCGTGGCCAGCGTCTGAAATCTTTTTTACTGCTTCTGGAAATTTATCTACCCAGTCTCCTACCATAAAGAAAGTTATTTTTACATTGTTGTCTTTTAAGGTTTTCAAAATACTATCTATATCATCTGCATTCCAAGCGCAATTCATTGTAAGTGAAATTTTATTTTCTTTTGTGTCAACATTATATATTGGCAGTTCTCTTGCTGTGGCTGATGTAATTATGCTACTATCTGTTGTTACTGTAAATGCTATTGCAAATAGAATAACTACTGTACTAAAAGAAACTAAATATGAATATATTTTTCGCTTATTAAAAACAATGAACATATTGCTACCTCCAATTTGTGTTAGTAACAATATATTCATTGCTTGTATTTTTATGATTTAATTAACTTAAAAATTCTATTTCTTCTTTAACTTGTTTTGCTTTTACTTCTGTTCCTAATAGCTTACTTGCTACTTCATTAAATTTGCATTCTGTTTCTGTAAGGTATGTATCTATGCTTTGCTCATTATGTTCTGCCATTTGGTCATTATTCTTTAAAATTGCTTCTGCTTCTTTTGCTACGTGTTCTCCAATATTTATGATTTCTACTTTTTTACCAATTTGTTTTTTTATTACATTAGTTAATAAAGGATAATGTGTACAACCTAAAATTATTGCATCTATTTTATTAAAAGGTTTTAAATACTCTTTTATTGCTAATTCTGCAATTTTATTATCATACCATCCTTCTTCAACCATTGGAGCCAAAAGTGGACATGCAATGCTTTGGACCTTTGCATTTTGAAGTTCCTTTAATATTGCTTTTTCCCATCCTTTGCTTCTAATTGTACCTGCTGTAGCAATTACTCCAATTTGTTTTTTATTAAGCTCTTTTATGTATTTTACTGTAGGTTCTATAACGCCTATTATTGGTATATTATTATATAAAGGTCGTACTTCTTCTAGCGCTTGACTTGTAGCTGTTCCACATGCAATTACTATTAGCTTTACTCCTTTATTTATTAAAAATTCTACTCCATCTTTGGTTAGTTCTATTATACTTTCCTTTGATTTGCTTCCATATGGAAATCTTTTTGTATCTCCTAAATATATAAAATTTTCATTAGGCAACTGCTTTGCTAGTTCTTTTAAAACAGTCATTCCGCCTACTCCTGAGTCAAATACTCCTATTGGTCTATTGTCCATTTTTTATTCCTTTCTTTTTGCTTTATACATTATACTCTAACATTTGAAATTTTACCATATTTTTTCATCAATTGCACATTTTGTCGATTTTTTTCATATTATATATAAAAAAGAAAGGAATGAATATAATTATGGAATTTGATAAGAATGTATGCCCAGTTTTAAATGTAGATGGTGTTATGGCTACAGGAAAACAATATGACTTAGAAATCAATTTACCAGAAGATAATAGAACTGTTATTTATGGAATTATTAAAGATTGTTACCAAGAGCCTGTTTGTGACGCTGTTGTTAAGTTAGTTGAGGTTGTTTGTGAACATGGTATGGATGAAAGAAGACCAGTTTCTCATACTTTTACAGATAAAAATGGAGAATTCGTTTTTGGACCTCTATGTGCTAACCGTGTATATGAAATCGAAGTATGGGTTGACCTTGTAAAACATTGTAAAGTATGTACTTCATGTAAACATGAAGGAAAATGCTTAAAAGGTGTTGAATTAAAATGTCCACCATGCCAAGAAAAACCATGTGAAAGACCATGTGAACCACCTTGTAATAAACCTTGTAGATAACAATAATTAAGGAGCTTAGCATTTTCTAAGCTCCTTAATTTTGAATTTTACAATATTCCCATTTTTCTTGCTAGTTTTTTACCCTTTCTGATCATTTTTCTTTTGTTATCCCCCATAGCTTCTGAATACATCATTGCAACACCTGCAGTTACTATTCCGCCTATTAACATACCTTTTACAAACTTCATTTTTAATCATCCTCCAGATATTATTATTTAGTTTTAGTATGTCCTTTTTTGTTTTTTATATACATATTGAACCAAGAATATATTTCATATATTGCAATTATTAACAAAAACGCTCCAAACATTTTTCTTAATATTTTCACATTTAAATTACTGCTTATATTAGCACTTATTATTGCACCAATTATCCCTGAAACTACTATCGCCCAAGCTTCTTTTACATTTATATTTTTATTTTTTATTCCTATAATGACTGAGGTTATTGCTGTTGGAATAAAAAATATTAAATTTGTTGCTTGAGCTACATGTTGGTCCAGGTTCATAAAGATAGAAAGGAGAAGAATCAATATTGTTCCTCCTCCCATTCCCATTCCGGCTAACAATTCCTGAGACAAAACCTATTAGTATTTCAAACATTTTTTATACATCCTTATTTAAAATAACATATTCCATCCTGCATATATTAAAAATACAGCAAATGCAAGTTTTAAATATTTATCTGGTATTTTATTTAATAATTTTGCTCCTGTAAATCCGCCAATTATTCCACCTATTGCACATAATATACCTGTATTCCAATTTATCAGATTGTTTCTTGAATAAAAAAAAGCTGTTGTAATTACCATTGGCAATATGCAAAAAATAGAAGTTGCTCTTGCCTTTTTTGGTTCCATTTTTAGCATATACATAAACGCAGGAACTAGTATTAATCCACCTCCTGCTGTAAACAAACCACTAATAACACCTGCCATAAATCCTATAAATATTTTTTTAAAATTGTTGTTTAACTTTTTCATTTGTATTAGTATGTATTCTTAACAAAAAATTATACTTGTTTATTTTCTTTTGCTTTTTGAATTTCAATTTCCGCAATTTCTGTTAAAACCAAATCACATTTAAGCATTTGTCCAATAATGTGTCTTTGTAATTCTTCATCTTTTATGCTATCAGTTGCATCTAAAAATTTTTGCAAATTGGTTAAGTATCTTTCGTTTTTTTCTTTCCATTCTCTGTTATTAGCAAGTTGCTCATCTTCTATCGGGCTATCTTTTAACTTCATAAATGCACCTCTTTCGTTTAATTACTTCTGTGTGTGTTTAAATTACTTTTGTCGTTATGTTTATTTTATAATATGTAATTTTAATACATCTCGTGGTAAAATACAAGTACTCGACAAAATATGACTAAATTCGTCATAAAATATTATAGAAAGGTTGTATTATTTCATGATCAAAATAAAATTATCTGATTTACTTGGAAAACATAAAATGACACAGAAATCTTTAGCAGATGCAACTCATATTAGACCAGCTACAATTTCAAAAATGTATTATGAAGAGACTAAAAGAGTTGATATCAAGCAATTAAATAACATTTGCAAGGCATTTAATTGTGAGATTTCTGATTTATTAGAATATATACCAGATTCTAAAGAAAAATAATATTGTTTAGATTTACTAATAAGTTTAATTTAATTATACCAAAAAATACTAGCAAAAGCTAGTATTTTTTAATAATATTAACTAAGCTATCAACTAAAAATTCTACATCTTGTTTTGTGTTATCTTTTCCAAAAGTAGTTCTTAAAGTTCCTTCTGATAAATTTCTGTCTAAACCTATAGCAACTAATACATGTGAAGGTTCAGGATTTCCAGTACTACAAGCCGAACCTGCTGAAGCACATATTCCTTTTTCGTCTAACTCTAGTAGTAACTTTTGTGCATTTATATTTTGAAATGAAAAATTTGCATTTCCTGGTAGTCTACTTTTTCTATCTCCATTTAACTTTGCAGTTGGTATTTTTTGCTCTATTTGAGATATATAAAAATCTCTTAAGTTTTGTAAATGTTCGTTATATCTTGCATAATTTGCATATACATCTTCAATTGCCTTTCCTAATCCTACAATTTCAGCAACATTTTCTGTTCCTGCACGTTTATCTTTTTCTTGATGTCCACCATCTTGAATTTTTTCAAATTCTATTCCCTCTCGTACATACAAAGCTCCTATTCCTTTTGGTGCATAGAATTTATGTCCTGACATTGATAAGCTGTCTATATTTAATTTATTTACATCTATCCTTACATTGCCTATCGCTTGAACTGCATCTGTATGAAATATAATATTATTAGCTCTAGCAATTTTTCCTATTTCTTGTATTGGTTCTATAGTACCTATTTCATTATTTGCAAACATTATTGATATTAAAATTGTTGTTGGTCTTATTGAATTTATTAGTTGATTAATATCTATAAAACCATTTTCATCCACATTTAAATATGTTACTTCAAATCCTTGTCTTTCAAGAGTTTTACAAGTATTTAATACCGCATGATGTTCTATTTTACTCGTAATTATATGGTTTCCTCTATTCCTATTAGCATTTGCTATACCCTTTATTGCTAAATTATCACTTTCGCTTCCACATGAAGTAAAATAAATTTCACTTTGCTTAGCGTTTATGGCATTTGCTACTCTTTTTCTTGCTTGTTCAATGGCTCTTTTAGATTGTCTACCTAATGCGTACATTGCAGAAGCATTGCCATATTGATGTTCAAAATATGGTAGCATTTCAGCTAACACTTGCTCACTTACTGGTGTTGTTGCAGCATGGTCAAAATATAGTGTTTTCATATTTTCCCTTCTTTCCTTATATATGAATTATCCTATATTTATTATATGTTTATTTTTATATATTATTTACTAATTTTAGCAAAATAATAGAGTTTCTAAATTGAAACTCCATTATTTTTTTATTGAATTTTCGTCACTCCATCTTGTTACTCTAACATTTTGATATGCTTGTAACACTTCTGAATATTTTCTATATTCATCTTCCCATACAATTGAAGGAATTTTATCATATGCATCAAAAACTTTTTCCGCTTCTGCTAAAAATATTATCTGTTCTTGTGGACTCATAAGTTTATATCTTTTTGAAAATTTATATAACTTATCTAGCATTTGGTTTGCTTGTATGAAACCCCAAAAGTCTTTAATTTTTATTCCAGCCATTCTAATTTGCAAGAAAGCTGAGCCAACCAAGGCAAACACCAAGAATGCTAATAAGTAAATTATTGTTAATGCTTCCATTTCACTCTTCCTTTTTCTTAAGTTTCCTTAATTGTATCATTATTTATTTTTTTGTGCAATACTATTTTGCATAGAATATTTAATTTGCATTGTGCTTGGTTCGATTTTATTAAATGCCTTTTGTATTTCCATTATTACTAATGGTAATATTGATATTCCAAAAGTATACATCCATTGTACTTGTGTTAATGGTACAAGTTTAAACACTTCTGCTACAGGTGGAATTACAACTACCACAATTTGTAATAGAGCTCCTAAAATAAATGCTCCCAACAAGTATTTGTTTTCAAATAGTCCCACTTTGAATATTGACTCCTCACTTTTTATATTAAAACTATGTACTAGTTCTAATAAGCCTAAACTTACAAATGCCATTGTTCTTCCTACTTCTATGTCATACAAATAATTTCCTACACTAAATGCTACTAAAGTTAAAATTCCTAACATCGTTCCTTCTGTAATTATTCTTTGCCATAAACCATCTGCAAAAATTCCTTTTCTACTGTCTCTTGGCTTTTTATCCATAATATCCGCTTCTGGCTTTTCTAATCCTAATGCAATTGCAGGAAGTGAATCAGTTACTAGGTTTATCCATAAAAGTTGAATAGCTAAAAGTGGAGATTTTAAGCCTAATATCAAGCCTAAAAATATTGTTACAATTTCCCCAATATTTGTTGCAATTAAAAAATGTACTGCCTTTTTTATATTATCAAATATATTTCTTCCTTGTTTAACAGCTTCAACAATTGTAACAAAATTATCGTCTGTTAAAACCATATCTGCTGCATTTTTAGCAACATCTGTACCGTTTTTACCCATTGCAATTCCAATATCGGCATTTTTCAAGGCTGGTGCGTCATTTACTCCATCTCCCGTCATTGCAACTACTGCACCTGTTGACTGATATGCTTTAACTATTCTAACTTTGTGTTCTGGTGTCACTCTTGCAAAAACAGAATAATTCATAATATTTCTTTGCAATACTGCTTGTGGTATTTTATCCAGTTCTTCACCTGTAATTGCTAAATCACTGCCTCTTAATATTCCCAAATCTTTTGCAATTGCTTTTGCTGTTATTATATGGTCTCCTGTAATCATTACAGTTTTTATTCCTGCCTTTTTACAAGTTGCAACAGCCTCTTTCACACCTTCTCTTGGTGGATCTATCATTCCTATTAATCCAATAAAGATTAAATTCTTTTCTACTGTTTCTGTGTCTATTCTACTTGGTAAATTTGGTATATCTAAATATGCTATTGCTAATACTCTTAAAGCCTCGTCTGCCATTTTATTATTTTGATTTTCTATTAGCTTTGTTTTTGAATAGTCTAATGTAGTTACATTTCCATTGTCATATACTTTATTACATCTTTTTAATAATACATCTGGTGCACCTTTTGTTATAACTCTATATCCATTTGGCATTTTATGAATTGTTGTCATCATCTTTCTACTTGAATCAAATGGAATATCTTTTACACGTCTCATTACATTATATAACTCATTTTTGTTTTGCCCCTCATCTAAAGCTTTGCTAACTATTGCCTTTTCAGTAGGTTCTCCTGTTAGTTCTATTTTTCCATTTTCTCTTGATATTTCTACATCAGTGCACATTGTAGCCATTCCCATTAGCCATTTTATGTACTCTTTATCATTAGTTTCTCCATTCATATTTGCTATTTTAGTAACTTGCATTTTATTTTGTGTTAAAGTTCCTGTTTTGTCTGAACATATAACACTACTGCTACCTAATGTTTCAACTGCTGGTAGTTTTCTAATTATACTATTTTTCTTTGCCATTTTTGTTACACCAATTGATAGCATAATTGTTACTATTGCAGGTAGTCCTTCTGGTATTGCTGCTACTGCTAAGCCTACTGAGGTCATAAACATTTCTATTGGCTCAATTTTCTTTAAAAGTCCAATTACAAATATCAATAGACAAATTCCTAAACATGCAATTCCTAATGACTTTCCTACTTCTCCTAACTTTTTTTGAATTGGTGTTTCAGGAGCCTCATTTGTAATAATCATTTTAGCAATTTTACCTACTTTTGTGTTCATTCCTGTATCTGTTACAATTGCCTCTCCATGACCATTAACTACTATTGTAGTTGAAAACGCCATATTTATCATGTCTCCTAGAGCTGTCTTTTCTTTTAGTATGCAGTTAGCTTCTTTTAAAACTGGAACCGTTTCACCTGTTAAACTAGATTCCTCTATTTTTAAATTAGAACTTGAAATTAATCTGCAGTCTGCTGGCACATAATTTCCTGCTTCTAATAGTACAATATCTCCCGGAACTATTTGCTCACTTTTTATTGTAGATATTTTGCCGTCTCTTTTTACCCTACAAGTTGGAGCCGTCATTTTCTTAAGTGCCTCTAACGACTTTTCTGCTTTTGCTTCTTGCACTAGTCCCATAATGGCATTAAATACTACAATTGCTATTATTATAATGGAATCAAAATAATCATTGCTTCCTTCTATTCTTGCTACTACTGCTGAAATAATTGAAGCAATTATCAATATAATTATCATAAAATCATTAAATTGCTTTATGAATTTTATAACTATACTCTCTTTCTTCTTTTCTTCTAACTTATTCAGTCCAAACTTGTTTTGCTTGTCCTCTACCTGCTTTTCATTTAAACCAAACTCAATATTGGTTTGCATTTGTTTTTCTACTTCTTTTGTAGACAATGTGTACCACATAATTATCCTCCTTTGTTTTAAGTTAGTTAATTATATGATGCTTGTACTTGGTTTATTCAAAACATATCATTATTTATAAAAAAAGCTTGAAAAAAAATTCCAAATATTATATCCTATATGTAAGAGGAAAAATATATGGAATATATCATTCATTTAACTGAAAAATGTAATCTAAACTGTGAATATTGTTATGAAAATAAAAGAAATAAAGATATTAAATTTGAAGATATAAAAAACTTAATTGACTATGAAATAAGTACAAAACCCAAACATTCAATAATTGTTTTTTATGGTGGAGAACCTATATTAAAAAAAGACATGATAAAAAATACAATTGATTATATAAATTCTAAAAAGTCTAAATCCAAATTTTACTATGGTATAACAACAAATGGAACACTTTTAGATGATGATTTTATAAAATACATGAAAGAAAATCAATTTATCAATATTGCTTATAGTATTGATGGTATTAAAGAGAGTCATGATCTAAATAGAAAAACAATTGATGGTAACTTGACATTTGATATAGTTGAAAAAAATGCTAAAAAGCTTTTTAAGTATTTTGATGATGTTGTTGCTATGTCAGTAATAACTAAAAATAATTTATCTAATTTAAGTAAAAATGTTGAATACTTAATCAATACTGGCTTTAAGAATATAAATTTACTATTTGATTATTCGCAAGATTGGCAAGATAATGATTTGCCAGAATTGAGGAAACAATTTGGTCAAGTAGCAGAAGTATATGCAAATAAGATTTTACATGAATGTGATGTCTCAATTCCATTAATTGACGAGAAAATAAAAACATATATAAAAGATGAATATAACTGCAACGAGGATTGCAAATTTGGTATGAAGACTATAGTTGTAGGTACAGATGGTAACTTCTATCCTTGTATACAATTTGTAAATAATAACGACTTTATTATAGGCAATTGTAAAGATGGTATTGATACAAATGCAAGATTAAATTTAATAAAAAATTCTAAAAAAGAAAGTGAAGTTTGTAAAAATTGTTCTATTCGAAGAAGATGCAAACATACTTGTGCTTGTAGAAATTACATTCTAACTAATGACATATCTGAATTATCACCAGTTATATGCGAAACAGAAAAAATTTTTATCGAAGTCGCAGATATGATGGCTGAAAAGTTATATAAACAAGATTCAAAAATGTTTATACAAAAATTTTATAATAGCAATTATGATGTACTAAATCAAATAGCAAATAATATAAGAAAGGGAGGTGATCTTTATGGAAATAAGAAATGTAGTAACTGAAGTAAAAAACGAATATCCTAAAATGAAAGGAGTAAATAAAAAACACTTAGCAAATAATATTCCAACAACTTGGCAAAAAGTGGGATTATCTTCTTTCGTAATTGCAATGCTAATGAAAAATAGAGCTTTCGCTTCATCTGCTAGTGATGCTGCAAATACTCTTGCCTCTGTAGATTCGGCTGGAGCTGTTACTGTTGTGTCTACTCCAATAATAATATGTTATTATTACGTTTGTCCTATACTTCAAGTTATATCAAGCATTTTGTTTATTGTAACTGGCTTGAGTATTCTAATTACAAAAATAAAAGCCAAAAAGAAAAATGAGACTAAAAAAGTGAAAAAATGGTTAATAGTTTTATTTATACTTTCAATAATATTCTTTATTTTAAGTATTTTGGCTAAGCCTATTCTAAGGGCTATGGTTAGTTTATTTAACTAAATTCAAATGAAAACTGGTCTAAACTAATTGCTTAGACCAGTTTTTATTTTCAATTAAAATTCCTTTTTATTTGCAGTCTTCTACTTTTTCTATGTTTTCTTCTAATAGCTCTGGCTTTTTTAGGTATTTATTAAATAGCTTTACAGAGTTTGCAAAATAGTATCCATCACAAATTCTTTCATCACATACAAATGCAAGTGATATACATTTTTCTTCTTTAAAAGTATCATCATCATATATATAGCTTTTTTTCTTCTTTCCCATTGCTAAAAATATTCCTGTAGTTCCAAAGTCATATAAATGGTGATATATTGCGTCTATTCCAAGTGATGCAACATTTGTTAAAAATGCACTTGTATGGAATGGACTTGCTTTTATTATAGCTTTAGGTAACATTCCATGCTTATCTAAAAACATTATAGTGCTTACAGCAAACTTTAAAAGAAAATTTGGTATTATTGACAATGTTGTAGCTAATATGTCTGTTTCGTTATTTTTCTTAATACTTTTATTTTCATTAATAACATTTCCTAATTTTTCTTTTATTTCAAAAATGCTTTCTTTACCTGTGAATGGTAATTTTATTGTAGTTTCTATTCCATCATCAGTTAAACTCTTTTTTATGGCTAGTGAAATAAATATTTCGTTTCTAGCATAAGTTCTACCATTCATTACAAATCTATTAAGCCTTGGTCTCTGTGCCATAAGCCTTACTAATGCTGAATATACTATGTCCATATATGAAATTTTAATGTTTTCTTCAGCTTTTTTATCAATATAATTGTCAATTTCTTTTATAGGCATATCATAAGTGTAATAAACCTGTGAGTCACTCCTTGTCCTCATTACTTGTGGAATAATCTTAAAAAATGGCGGAATATCCCTTAACTTTCTTCCGTCTGATCTGTATCCTAACATAAACTTCCTCCCTATTTTCGCTTATTATTATATACCGTAATCAGACAAATTTCAACAAAAACTTATTGGCATTCTTTAATAAATTTTTCAAAAAATATATGGTTTACATTTCTTGGTTTAAAAAATCTTCTAATGAACTTATATCCTTTTCTGTTCTTTCTGCTTTTCCAGTTACATCTTCTACTTTGACAATTTCAGTTTTTGTATCTGTTTCACTGCCTATCCCTTTAAGTTCTGTGTTTGATGGCGCATAATAATATGAATTTTCTACTGTGGAAGATAGGTTCTTATGTCCTACAATACCTCCTATTGAATCTCCTCCATCAAGTTTCCCCTTATTATATGCTTTACTTATTATGCTTGTATTTTGTTGTACTCCAACTATTCCACCTAATGCATCTATTGTATCATCTGAATAATTTTTTGTTTTTACTAATCCTGAATTATATACAGAATTTATACTTCCTCCAATTTGTCCTCCAACTATTCCTCCAGAAATTCCTCTTCCTCCTTTTGCATTTGAAATAATTTCTCCTTTATTTGTACAGTTGTTTATTTCCCCTGCTTTTTGTTGTCCTACTATTCCTCCTGCTCGTTGAGTTTCTACTTCTATCTTGCCATTGTTAATGCATTTTTCTATTGTTCCGTCAACTTTGTATCCACTTATTCCTCCTGCGCCACTACCAATTGCTCTTATCTCTCCATTATTAGTACAATTTTTTATTTTTCCTGCATCTTGTCGTCCTACTATTCCTCCCATCATTCCTTTTGGCGCCATTAAATTACCATTATTGGTACAATCATCTATATCAATTTGTGAGCTTATATATCCTATTATTCCTCCTATACCATCATTAGCTGTTGTTATATATCCATTGTTAGTACAGTTTTTTATTTCTCCTTTTCCACTCTCCTGTGACCCAACTATTCCCCCTGCTTTTTGTCTAATAGCTGTTATATTTCCACTATTAGTACAATTATCTATAATAGTTTCTGTATTTGCCACTCCTATTATTCCTCCTGCTCCCACAGTTGATGCTAATTTTTCTGAATCTCCTGTACTTACTTTTCCACTGTTATTACAATTTATTATTGTTACCTTATTGGTTGATCCTTCTTTTCTCGCCGAACATCCTACTATTCCTCCTACTTGTTGGTATACAGCTATAATAGTTCCACTATTAGTACAATTACTTATTGTAATGTCTTCTCCCATACTTGCATAAGCTTGTCCCACTATTCCTCCTGCAGATTTTCCTTTTCCTGTTTTCAACGCATCGTCTTTTGCTGTCACATTTCCATAGTTTTTACAATTATCTAGACTACCTTTATTTATAAGACCAACTATTCCTCCTACCACTATTCCACTATTAGTGTTTTCATTATCTTGTGCTATTATAGTTGCTTTGTTGGTACAGTTTATTATTTTTCCAATGCTTGCTCCTGCTATTCCTCCTACACGTGTATTTCCTATTATTGTTCCTTCATATATATTTAAGTTTTTTACAATTCCTTTTTCCTGTAAGCATCCTATTAGTCCTACTCCATGCATTGTTGGTTGTGTTATTTTTATTCCTGTTATTACATTTCCCTTTCCATCTAATGTGCCATTAAAATATCCAACACTCCAATCCCATTCATCTGGAGTTTCACCTGTTGGTCCTACTCCTATTGGAGTAAATTCTTTATTTCCTAAATTTATTGACTTTATGATACTTATAAATTTTCCTTCAAATGTTTCTCCTGCATTTACTTGGCTTGCAAAAAATGCTAGTTGCTCTGCTGTTTCTATTGTATATGGATCTTCTTCTGTTCCGTTTCCTGAACTAAAACTATCTGCTATTTCTCCACTCCATGGGGTTAAACTTCCAACTGTCTTTTCATTTAACCAATTTTCTAATCCATTTATTTGTTCCATATCTTTTTGTGCGCTTTCATTAGCTTTATTCTGGGCATCTTTGGCTTTTTGTATTATTCCATTATCTCCAAATAACACACTTATACTTACTCCTGCTAAAATTAGCAATACCACAATAGTTACTACTAGAGCTATTAATGTTATACCATTCACACTTTTGATTTTTTGAGTTTTCATTTTTTATTTTCTCCTTCTTTAGTTTATTAGTATGTATTTTTACTCTTATGTTTCTTACTATATTATTAATCATCATTAATAATTTTATTATACATAACTTGTTGTGTGTGGTCAATACTTTAATAAATTTTTGTGATATTTTTTAATAAACTTTATAGAAAGGGTTCAATCTAAAATATTTAGGTTGATATAATACTAATATGAAATTTGTTAGAATTAGAAATTTACGAGAAGATAAAGATTTATATCAAAAAGATGTTGCTAAAATGTTAGGGATTTCTCAACAATATTATTCTGAATATGAAAATGGGAATAGAGCTATACCTATTTTTCATTTAATGAAATTGGCTGAATTTTACAACGTATCAATTGACTATATTGTTGGACTAACTGACAATGTTAAACCTTACTCTCGTAGAATTTCATAAATTATTTTGTCATATTTTCCATTCTATCAACTCTATTTTTTTGCTCTTCTAAACTCATCCAAGCAAAATATGATGACACAAATTCACCGTATTTTGTAACATCTTCATATTGTTCTAAATTTCCAATTTCTTCTTTAGCAAATTTTTTATTCTTTTTTTCCATAAAAAATACACACTCCTATCTAATTATAGTTATGTGCATTTTTATATTTTTCTATTCAATTGTTACTCTAAAATATATTTTTCTATTGCTTTTGCTACGCCATCTTCATTATTGCTTTCTGTAACAATATCTGCCATTTGTTGTATATATGGTGCACTATTTGCCATTGCAACTCCTAACCCAGCATTTTCAAGCATTGTTTGATCATTTACATTATCTCCAATTGCAATTACTTCTTCTCTTTTTATTCCAAGTTTTTGAATCAAAAATTCAAGTGCATTCCATTTATTTGTATTTTCATTTGTTATTTCTGTATAAAAATATTCTATTGAATATATTTCTGTTCCTAATTTCATTAACTTTCTAGACATATGTCCTACATCTAATACATCTATACCTTTTACTTCTCTTAATTTTCTAATTATGCCATTAAAAATTATATTATTGTCATCACAAATAGTTATTTTAGTGTAATCACTTTCTTTTTTGTTTAACACATATTGATATACATCTTCTGTTATACATATATTAGTTTTTTTGCCATCTGGTTTACTAGCATTTTCTTGATGATAGAATAAAACATTGTAGTTTAATGATTTTGTTATAATGCTGTTTTGAGTATAAATACTATAATAAATACTATTTTCCTCACATATTTTTATTAATTGTAACACCTTTTTTTTGCTTAAAAATTTATCATATATTATACCTTCTTGTTTAAAATCATATACTATAGCTCCATTGCCACAAACAGCATACTCATTTGCTCCTGTTTCATTTGCATAATTTCGTACAGACATCGCTCCTCTTCCTGAAGCTATTACTACTTTTGTTCCTTTATTTATTGCATTATTTATTGCATTTTTGTTATTCTCTGATATTTGACCATATGAATCTAATAATGTTCCGTCTAAGTCTATTGCTACTAATTTATACATTTTTACCTCTCTCTTTTGTTATTATCATACATATTATATTCTTTTATCTTCTAGCTTGTCAATGTATATTTTGCAAAACTACTTGCAAAAGAAATATAAAACATATATAATAAGGTCATGCCAATGAAAATATGTAAATTTGGAAGGAGAGATTAGTATGAACATTAAAATAGTATCTAAAGACTTAGTAGCAACAGATGCAATTAAAGATTATATTGGTAAAAAATCAGAAAGATTAGTAAAATATTTTGGAGAAGACTTTGATGTAACTGCAACTATCAAAACAGAAGGTGGCTCACAAGTAGCAGAAATGGAGGTTAAAACTCCTACTGATAGATTTAGAGCAACAACAGAGCATAAAGATTTATATGCTTCTATTGATAAGGATCTTGATATTTTAGAGGGTCAAATTAGAAAAATGAAAACTAAAAAAGACCAACAAAATATGACGGAGTCTATTCGTCTTAAAGAAATGGTACAAGCTGAAGCACCTGTAGTTGAAGGTGAAATTATCAAAACTATTTATTATGATATAAAACCACTTTCTCCGGAAGATGCTAAGCTAAAATTAGAAGAAAGACCGCAAGACAGATTTTTAACATTTATAAATATTGAAACTGGAAAAGTTAATGTAATTTATCGTTTAAAAGATAATAGCAACTTTGGACTAGTTGAGCCAGAGGCTTAAGGATATTAAAGAAGGTGTCTTAATATGACACCTTCTTTATTTGTTGTATTAGAAAAATTGAATAACTTTTCTAGTACAACACCTCAAATACAATTTGAAACTATTTCATGTTGTTTTCAGCTTGTTGAATCATTTTTCTAACCATGTTACCACCGATTCTACCAGCATCTTTAGAAGATAAATCTCCGTTGTATCCTTGTTTTAAGTTAACACCAACTTCGTTAGCAACTTCATATTTGAATTTGTTTAGAGCTTCCTTAGCTTCTGGAACTACAGATTTATTGCTATTTGTCATATTTTTCACCTCCTAGAATGTGATTGTTTTTGTTTTTGAAAAAACGTTTTTTGCTTTTTCATTATTTATAATGCACTTTTTTGATTTTTTTAAACTGGTAATTTTTTGAATATTTTTGGCAGTTTACATTTTATTTGGTAAAACCACTTGTCAAAACGCTTTTTGCGTGATATAATTATTTAGTCAATTTATGAACGCTTAAAAGGGAGGTGCAAAACATGCCAAATATTAAATCAGCAATAAAACGTGTTAATGTTATTGAAAAGAAAACTCTTAGAAATAATATGGTTAAATCAGGATATAAATCTGCAGTTAAAAAATTTGAACAAGCTGTAGAAGCTGGAAATAAAGAAGAAGCTACAAAATTATTAGCTTTAGCTACAAAAAAAGTTGATCAAGCTTGTACAAAAGGTGTTATTGTTAAAAACACAGCTGCTAGAAAAAAATCTAACATGGCAAAAAAATTAAATGCAATGAATGCATAAGCTTAGAAAATTGTGCACAGTTTTTTAAGATTTAAAGATGCTAGAAATAGCATCTTTTTTTTTGGTACAAATTTCCTTTGTTTTTCTTTTAAATTTATGTTAACATTTAATTAAGATGTATTTTAGTTAAGTGAGGGATTTAAAGTGAATAAGTTATTATTAGAATTTAAAAATATTGATATTAATATTACAAATTTAATGAAACGTGGCATAAAATTTTCTTTTTTACTTATTATTTTTGCAAGTATAATTTTATTAACATATGATTTTTTATTTACATACCCTATTATCTATTATGCCGGATTTTCATTATTTAAAACAAGTTTATTTTTCATGGTAGGATTTATTATCTTCGGCTTTGCATTTAACAAAATAAAAGCAGAAATAAGTTAGTTATAAATATTAGTTAATAAAAGAATTAGTATATTGCAATGCTGAGGCTGTTAAAGCTATGCTTGTTACAGCCTCAGTATGCCTTTAGGCTGGCAAAAAGCATTCAAAAGGCAAGGGCGCAACCTTTTTGGTTGTAACCGCGTTTTGAATGCTTTTTAACGAAGCAAGATGCTGATTATTTTATTAACTCATCTAAAAATAACTTATTAAGCATTTGAGGATTAGCCTTTCCCCTAGTCTCCTTCATTGCTTGACCAACTAAAAATCCTAATGCTCTGTCTTTTCCTGCTTTGTAGTCTGCAATAGACTGTGGGTTATTTTCTAGTATTTTTAATACTATTTCTTTTATAGCTCCCTCATCTGAAATTTGTATCCATCCCTTTTCTTTTACTATTTCTTCAGGATTTTTTGGATTTTCAAATAATTCTTCTAACACTTTTTTACCAATTGCAGAACTTATTGTTCCTTTATCAATTAGTATAATCATTTCTGCTAATTGTTCTGCTGTAAATGGAATTTGAGATGGTTCAAGTTCTTTTTCATTTAATATTCTTGAAACATCTGAAAGCAACCAGTTTGCTACTGCTTTTGCATTATTGCAAATTGATAATGCTTTTTCAAACATATCTGACATATGTTTTGAAGCTGTTAACATTCTTGCATCTTTTTCAGATAAATTGTATTCTGTTAAATAACGCTCTTTTCTGCTTTCTGGTAATTCTGGTAAATTATTTTTTATATTTTGAATATACTCGTCTGATAATCTAATTGCCACTAAATCAGGTTCTGGGAAGTATCTGTAATCTTGTGCATCTTCTTTATCTCTCATTGAGAATGTTTTACCTGATATATCATCCCATCTTAAAGTTTCTTGATCAATTTTTCCGCCATTCTCAAGAACTTCAACTTGTCTTTGCGCTTCATATTCAATTGCTCTTACAATTGATCTAAAGGAGCTCATATTTTTCATCTCTGTACGAGTTCCAAACTCTTTACTTCCTTTTTTCATAACAGAAACATTAACATCTGCTCTTAAAGAACCTTCTTGCATTTTACAATCTGATACTTCAATATATTCTAGTATAGATTTTATTTTTCTCATATATGCTTCCGCTTCTTTAGCTGAACGCATATCTGGCTCTGAAACTATTTCTATTAGTGGAACTCCTGCTCTGTTTAAATCTACTAAGCTTCCTGCTCCAAATTCATTGTGATTTAATTTTCCTGCATCATCTTCAATATGTATTCTTGTAATTCCTATAGTTTTCTTCTCGCCATCTAGTACAATTTCAACATTTCCATGCTCACAAAGTGGTTTATCAAATTGTGATATCTGATAAGCTCTTGGAGTATCTGGATAAAAATAATTTTTTCTATCATTTTTAGAGTCTTTTGAAATTGTGCAATTTGTAGCTAGTCCTGCTTTAACAGCATATTCAACTACTTTTTCATTTAGCACCGGAAGAGCTCCTGGCATTGCCATACATACTGGGCATACATGTGTATTTGGTTCTGCACCAAATTCAGTTGAACAACTGCAAAATATCTTTGTTTTTGTTGAAAGTTCAGCATGTATTTCTAGTCCAATGACTACTTCATAATCTTCTATTGACATTTTAAATCTCCTTTATTCAAATTTTTGAATTTTATTTCTAACGATAGTAGTAATATAATACTTTTCGCAGTGACGCTGTGGGGACCGACAAGCTAGAAGATGTTACTAAATTTTTTCAAATCATTATTAATGTTTGCAAAAAATTGTTGTTACATC
>OIYS01000736.1_pt1 | contig 20590 bp, 25 predicted proteins | sample 1588271 | NCBI WGS metagenome assembly OIYS01 (sample SAMN03283286) | human gut metagenome | biome: human-associated habitat; material: feces | host: Homo sapiens | place: Peru | collected 2012
TATCCATAATACATATGTAACAATACCTAAAGTAACGACTTTTTTACCTTTATACATTAGGGCATATCCATCGTTTAATGAAGCAAAAATTGAGAATAATGACAATATACCGGTATAACTAAATATAGAGATAATTAGATATATAGGTAAACAACCAATAAAAACCCATTTATCATCTTTACATTTAATATATAGACTATCTCTTACTACTTCGAAAAGAACAACAAATAATCCAGAATAGGCACCAAGTAAAACATAATCAATAATAAAGAAGAAACAAGAAATAACTTGTAGATATAATAATTTATCGTCTTTATTTTTCCAGTAACTAATTATTAATAGTATCCAAGCAATTATTGAAGACAATTGTGCTAAATAAAAATTTAATTCCATATACTACTCACCTTAAATATTATAACATAAAAATTGGAAATATATTTTATATTATTAAAAATTTATATAAAATGTATATCTAAAATTATTGCAATAAAAAAACCCTTAAATTAAGGGATAACATCATATTTGGAGGACCCAGTCGGATTTGAACCAACGATCAGGGAGTTGCAGTCCCACGCCTTACCACTTGGCTATAGGTCCATATTAATGTATACACGTTTCTCACGTATATACATTGTATTATATATTTTAATAATTGTCAATTCCTATTTAAGAATATATTCGTAATTATTATGTCTACTACTCAATACTAACTTTATGCTATCAGCAGTTTTAATATCACTATTTACTGCATAATAACTATAATTATTATTGTCATATAGTTTTTGGATAGTACTAGTGTATTCTATATTGGAGATAGTATATTTTAATAGAGAACCACTTGCTACTATATCACTACCCTCACTTAGTTTTAATTTAATAATAGTACTATATGTAGTTGGTGTTAAAGTTATATTAGTATTAACATTAAAACTATCACCTATATTATATTCATCTATTTTTAATTTATTATTACCTAGTATAGAATTATTAAATAATAGTGTATCCCCTAGTTTTTTAGTAGTTGTTTCTTCATCATCTATATCATTAGGACTCAACTTAACCCTAATAACAGAGTTGTTTTTATTAGTTAAATAACCATAATCATATTTAAGATATATCTTTTTATTTAGAATATTATCATCAACTAGATATACAAAGATATATTCTTTTTCTTCTTCAGTTAATTTTATTTTGTTATAGCATTTACCAATATCTTTTAATGAAGAACAATATTTATTATTTGGTGAATATGTTTTACCATAGATACTTAAGATAAAGTTATCAGGATTTAGAACATCGCTATGATTACTAGATATTTTAAATTTAACTATTAATAAACTACTACTACCAACACTTAGTTTTTTTAAGGAACTATCTTCTTTAGTTAAATAACTACCTTCTACTAGCATATTAAAGTCAACACCAAAGTATTCATTTTCTTTATATACTTTATTTGTTTTAGTATAATTAGATACTACTATCCATAAAATTATTACTATTACTATTAAAGATAAGCCGGTAAAGAGAATGTTTTCTCGAATAAAATATCTAAATTCACGAAAGAATCTACGTATTTTAAATTTAGTTTTATTAGTGTCAAAGCCCATGACTAATTCTACTTCTTCATTATCAGTTAAGTCGATGTTTAGCTCTTGAATATCTTTAGAGAAATTAAATTTCTTTATATCAAAACCTAGTCCTCTAATCAGCATAATAACTATTATTATATATTGGAATATCAAACCCATTAGAGATATATCTCGATATAATCTTAGAGTTTTTTGTTCAATAGTTGAATTTGAGAATGTTCTTAAATAATTAAATAAGAATATAAACAATACTATTACAATGATATATCCGATGATACTAAATAAATATAGTTTTTTAGGTTTATCTTTATGTTTCATTAAATAATATATTACTAGCATTATAGCAATGGCCCCTAGTATAACATAGATTGGGGTATAATTAATATAATTTACTGCATCATATCGGCCATTACCGGTTGAGATATAATTTCTTAAAAAAGATACTATACCATTATATTTATAGCAGACATATACTAATAAGCCAAATAAGAATAAGTGTATAGCTTTAAAGTGTTTTATTAAAAAGGCAAATGGTTTTCTAACTATCATAGTTAACTCCTCCTATTATTAATAATACCATAAAAAAAACTAAAAATAAATATTTAGTTTTGTTCTTTATAAAAAATTAGTTGTTCTGGTCTTAGATAGATATTTCTATTTTGATATAGTAGTGTTGCTAGATTAGCACCTAGTCCATTAGTAATACTTTCTAGAGTATCGCCATCAGCAGTTATATAATATTTAACATCTTTTTTAGGTATTAATATTTCTTGGTTAGGATAAATATAGTCATTAATATTTAGACCATTTAGTTGGGCTAATAACTTATAATTTATATTATTTTTCATAGCTATTTGATATAAGTTATCCCCTTTCTGGACAATATATTTATCAAAAAAATTGTTATTCATAATGCCTCCCTAATAAATAGTATGTAACTAAAAAGAGTAATATACAATTATATTACTCTTTATCTTTATCTAAATATTCTCTTTTAAGTTCTGATACTAATGTTGTGAAATTAGTTTCTATTTCTGGTAGAGCATCTTTATCAATATTAGATAATAATACTTTTTCTTTTACAGTATCAATTATAATACGGCCCCATATTAGTCCACAACTAATAGTAAAGTCATTATATAAATCAAAAGATATTGATTTAAAGAAATAACCAAATACTATTCTTTTAGTGGCTAGCATAATTCTTTGATTAGTTATAGCTATTATATAAGTATTAACGAAATCAAATGTTCCACTATTTTTTTGACCTAAAAATAGATATTTAATTTCTTCATTAGGATTTAAATGTTGTTCAATTACTTTAGCATGTTTTTTTAGTCTAAAAGCTACGGTATTAGGGTATCTTCTTTTGAAATCACGGGCTAATTTATAAACTTCACTCATACTACTCTCCTACTTTAACATTAGTACTTAAGAATGATTTTAATCCGTCTTCATCAACATAACCATTTATTGTAGCAATAGTATCTGAATTATTTAATAATAATGTTGTTGGTGTTCCCCATTGTTTATTTCTTCTAAAGAATGTATTAGACTTCATAAATACTGTATAGTCTTCTTCAGACATTTTAGACATATCAATCCAGTTAAATGGAATACCTAATTCAGTGGCTACTTTTTCAACTACAGGGCGATATTGTTCGCAATAATGACATCCTGTTTGAGCGATAATAACGATGAATGGTTTGTTAGCTTCTTGTAAGCTTTTGTATGTAGCATAATCAATATCAGTAAGTCCGGCAGTACCTTCAACGGTAACTGGTAAATCATAGTGCGCCTTTTCTGTCTTATTTTGGCCTAATACTACAGCGCCTACGATTATAGCTACTACTACTAAAATTAATATTATATCTGTTTTTTTCATTTTGTACCTCCTATGTATATAATTCTATCATATAAATATTCTTTAAACAATAATTTTGTAGAAAAAAGAATAACTAATTTAGCTATTCTCATAGATAATTTTATCAGTATATTTACTACTTGGAGCAATCATACATTTAGCGAAGTCTTTGTTTCTTGCTAATACTTCTCTAAATTCACGATACTCTTGTCCAAAGTAATTCTCTCCTTGCGCCGGTATACCATAACTATTTATATCTAGGCTACTGGCAATATATAAAGCACGATATAAGTGATATCTTTGGGTAATTATTACTATTTTCTTACCTTTAGTCATATCTTTTATACGATAAATACTATCATAGGTTGATATTCCATGTTCATCTAAGATTAAGTCTTCGATAGGAATATTATTATCTAACATATATTTCTTCATCTTACCTACTTCATCATATTCATCACTTTTTATAGAGTCACCACTTAAGATTAATTTAGCTTTAGTATCGTTATAGACTTCGATTGCTTTATCTAATCTATCTTTTAGCATTGGACTAATCTTATCTTTTTTAACACTAGCACCTAGTACTAAGATATAATCTATATCATCAATACTATTCTTAATACTTGAAGTAGTAGAATATTTAACATATAGATTAATACTTAGTAAGATAATTAAGATAGATATACTAATAATTATTAAATATTTTATTATTCTTTTCATAAATTCTTTATAATATCCTCTTTATTCATTCCTAATTTTTCTAATTCATTTACTTTTTCCTTTAATTCTTCTAATATTTTATTTCTTTTAATATTAATGGCTTCTTTAGTATTGTCAGAGATAAATGTTCCTTTAGTAGATATAGTATTTATAATATTTTTATTTTCTAGTTCGAGATAGGCTTTTCTAACAGTATTAGGGTTTATTCCTAAGATACTAGCAAGTTCTCTAGTTGAGGGAATTTGTTCACCACTTTTTAAGATGCCTAAGGCAACATATCTTTCTATTTGGTTAATTATTTGTTCATATATTGCTTCTCTACTATGATAATCAATATTAATAATATTATTCATATATGTCTCCTGATGATTCTTTAGTAAAGTAATCTTTATATTCAGTAGTATCTTTTAGAACATTTCTTCTTTCTGAGATTAAGTTATATATTTCTTCTACTTTATTAGTATAGAAGTGATAATAACTATTAGTCTTGCCAATATAGAAATCAATAACTAGATATTTTTTATCAATTGTCATATCATCAGCAATATTTTTATCAATAAAATCTAATAATTGTTCTTGAGATTCATTAACTATGTAATAAGCATCTTCTTCAGTTAAGCCAGCAATACTTATATGATAGTATCCTTCTATTCCTTTACGATAAGTATTTTTAAAACTATTATTTTCAATATCTAAGATCATTTCATTTAGTTTATTACTTATATTACGATCAATACGATAAGATACTAAGTTATGATGATCGTAAGTATATAATTTAATATGAAACTTGTCGTTTTCATTATGTTCACTAGATAGATAATCTTTAACAGTTATATTAGCAAATAATTCTTTAATATAGTTAATTATATGTTTAAGTTCGTGATATGAATATGTATTATAGCCTAATGTTATAGCGTATACTTTTTTATTAACAAACTTTTTAAATTCTTTATTATAGTTTTTATTGTTAGATAAGATATCTATTATTTTGTTATAGTCTTCTTCATTCATATTTACTTTTAGTGAATAGATATTATTATGTTTATCTTTAATATTAGCTTTAAGAGTATATTCTCCATCATCAGTAGATAAATGATTCTTAACTAAGATATTAATTAATTTTTTATCTTTAATATAAACATTACTCAATTCATCATTATAATTAGTATAGTTATAATTATTAACACTAGCAGAAATAAAGTCATTACTATCAAGATATTTTTCTTTACCTTGAATAGTAGTTATTAGATAACTATAACCATATATAACAATAACACTTACAATAAAATAGATAAGAGATAGTTTCATATTATTAAGATTTCTTTTAGTTATTAAATCATATATTAAACTATAAATAAATATTAGGGTTAAGACAAAGATGAAGGTCATTATTGAACCACTTGCAGTTATTAAATATAGAATAGATACTAATGGTATTAAAGTTAAACATTTAACAATATTATGAATGTGCGGACTTCTAAAAGATGTTTCACATACTTCCATCTTACGATGATTAAATAAGATAAGTCCTAGAATAAAGTAAATAATGGATAAGATAATCATTCTGGTAATAGAAGTACTATTGTAGATTGAACTAGTACTGTTATTAAACATCATAGATACTAAATTAAATGGCATAGTATAACTATCAGTTTTTACTTTAGTAAAATCAGAATAATAGACATTTAACTTTTTATTTATAGTACATTTAGAACTATCATAATAGTCTGTTAGGGCACAGCTATGAGTTGTTGGAGTATTTTCTTCAGTGGCTTTTATCCAATAAGTATCACTTCCACCATATATTTTAGATACATTAGCAGTATAGAAATGGATATATGGTACTAAGAATAGAATTAGTAAGGTTACTACTATTTGACTCATCATATTACCACTAACACTCATAGCAAGGTTAGAAGCAATAAAGACAAATGAATAACTTACAAACCATAGGACAAAATAATCAAATAATAAAGCAAATGGAATATATATATTACTAAATATTATACTTATTAAACCAAATAAGACTATATTAGTTAGAAACATTAAGAATAATATTCCTATACCTCCTAGAGTATTAGTTATAAAGATAGTACTTTTATTAATAGGCATACTACCAATAAAGTCGACACTTCTTCTTTTATATACATAACCATTTAGGGCAATGCTAAGTAATAATGGAACAATAAATAGTAAGGGAATACCAACGATAGATAATTCACTTAAACTAAATACTTTAGTACTTTTATCATTAATACCAGTAAGAACTATTAATAGACTACTTAGAATAGGTACTAATAAGATAAATGTTAGTAATAGTGCTTTTGATTTCTTTATATTTTGAAATAAGTAATCAAAATTAAATAATTTCTTTAAACTCATAACCTAAAGCCTCCATTTCATAGATAAATATTTCTTCTAGAGTAAGTGGTAAATAATCAAGTATTAGTGGATTCATTTTTTCTAATATTTTCTTACTATTACCTTTCTTATCATTAATAATTAAGGTTGCCACACTGCCACTCTTTTTAAAGTTAAGAATATCTAGAGATTTAAATTTGTCTTTAGAAAAATCTTCTTTAAATGATATTTGGACTTTAAACATTGTTGTTTTTAATTTATCAGTATCGCTTTCAAATAAGATACCACCTTTATATAATAGTCCTAAATTATCACAGATATCTTCTAGTTCACGTAAGTTATGACTAGTCATGACAATAGTTGTATTATTTTCTTCCATCTTTTTAGCTAATATTTTTTTAACTAGTGATCTGATAATAGGATCCAAGCCATCAAATGTTTCGTCAAAGAACATATATTTAGCATTGGTACTGATAGCACATATTAGGGCACATTGTCTTTTCATTCCTTTAGAGAATGTGTTAATTTTAGCATGCATATCTAGTTTTAAAATACCAGCTAACTCTTTTAAGTATTCCATATCAAATTTCTTATACATAGCTTGATAGAACTTAGCCATATCTAGTAGTGTATATGATGGATAAAAGAATAAATCATCCGGAACAAATACCATGTCTTGCTTTATTTCAGCATTATCGATAACGTCTTCTCCATCAACACAAATAATACCTTTATCTGGGGTAAATATGCCATTAATTAATCTTAATAATGTTGATTTACCACTACCATTCGCTCCTACTAAGCCATATATACAGCCATCTTTAATGGTACAGTTAAGGTTTTCTAAAACATTCTCTTTATCATATTTCTTTGATAAATTTTCAATTTTAATCATGTTTCCTCCTCTTTAATTGTACTATTACAATTAGTACACTATCATTATATTACTATTTATAGAAATATGTCAATATAAAACCTCATTTTTGGTGTAAAATGAGGTTCATTGTTTATTAAACACCTATTTTAGTAATTAGCATACAATATTATAGGTGAAATATATGTTTAATAATTTTGTTAATCTTTTAAGATTTTGGGCTGGTTTTAAATTACTTTGTTTATTATTATGTATGGCTTTAATAGTAATTATCTTCTATCAATTATTAATTACTTTGTTTGTACCTTGTTTTATTAATGTTGTAATACTACTCTTTGAATTTGTTGGGTTCATCTGTCTTGGTTTCTTTACTATATTCGGTTGTTAAGTATTCAGTTTTAGCTAAATAGTCTAATAGTTTTCTAATCTTAATACAGGTATTATATTCTGACTTAGTCATATCTATTTCATCAGGTAAGGCCATTAAAACAAATAATAATAATCTTTCTTCTGGTAGAAGTGGATATTTAGATTCATAAAATTTTAAAATATCCATAAATTCAAAATCTAGATAGTGATTTTTGTATAAATTTAAAATATCATAGATGGGCATGTCAATTTTTGATTTATCCCAACTGATAAAGTACGGTTTATCTTTTTTAATAAAGTGGTCAATATTCAAATTATTATGAATATTAACTAGTCTTATTTTTCTTTTATCTTTAATTAAATTATACCATCTATCTATTTGATATCGAGAATAGTTAAGAGAGTTATATATTAATGATATATTGCGCGCAATTAGATATTCAGATGGTGACATATATATAGTACTTTCAATAGTATCCATTAGATTATTATAATAATTATTTAAATACTCTATTCTACCAATAACATCTTCATAGATATTTTTATATATATCAATATCTATCTCTTTATAGAAGGTAGTTTTATTATGTAGTAAAGTAAGTAAGTTAATAAGATCTAATATTTTTTGTTCATTGGGTATTTTAACACCTTCGACATATTCATAGATATCATATTCATTATCTTTAATTAATCTTTTAGGAAAGTAATCAAAACTACGTGATGTTAAGTAATCATATATATAATCTAAATTTTTATTAGTTTTTTTCTTTATAACATAAGTATTATTAGAGGTATTAATAATTTCAACACTATTTTTAATAGTTATTTTTTTAGGTTTATCTTTAATAATTTGATATAGTTTGTTCATTACATAGATGGTATGATAAGTTTATCACCAGGTTTTATTTCACTTAAGTTATTATATAATTCTAGTTTATCTTTATCTACACCATATTTTTCAATTATTTTATCAACAGTATCATCTTCTTTAACAATATATACACGATATGTGGCATATGTTTCATTATCACTTAAATCATTAAATATTGATGATAAAGTATTAGTGTTTTCTTCTTTGTCAGTATTTATATTAGTATTAGTGTTTACGTTATTGTTAACGGTAGTATCTTCAGGTGTTATATCAGCTTTATTAGACATAATGTTAACTTCACTAGCCATCTTTGGTAAGTCTTTAACAATATTGACTGTTCGTGGTTCTTCCGGTTGGTCAACTTCTTCTTTAACTTCTTCAGGTTCTTCAGGAGATTGAGCCTCTCTATCAGGTAATTCTGGTGGAGTTTCTTCAGGTTCTTCTTCACCTTCAATATATAAATCAATTTTTACATATAAAGTATTACTATCTTTTAATTTATAATTAAAATCATCTATATCAATAACACACTCTTTAGTATTCAACCTTGTCCCTAAAGCAATATCAAATGGTAATTCAAAAGAAAATGATTCTTTTTGAATAGAAGCTTCAGTAATTTTATATTCCCCTGTTATTATAAAATTACCACTAATGGTATCCTCATTACTTAAATCTAAATTATGTTCTAGTGATATAGCAGTTATTTCATTAACACTAGTTTTAAATAATAGCTCTTTTTCAAATGGTATTATTTTTTTCATATGATCATCCTTTCATTAATATATATGATGTTATTTAAATAATATACTTTATTTTAGTATATATTAGATATTTTATTAATATAATATGGTAAGGAGATAATAAATGAATAGATATATAATAATGGAATATATAAAGAAGTTAAATAGAAATGATATTATTAATTTTGCTAATAAACAGGGTATTAGTTTAGATAGTGATGAGGTTGAAACTATATATCATTATATTAAACATGAGTATAATAGAATTATTAATAAAGATGAATCTGTTTTAGAAGAAGCTAGAGAAAAGTTAAATAGTAATGCTTATAATTATATTAAAGATATGTATTATAAATATAGAAATATGTTTTAATATATAAATAATTATGGTATTATTAATATAGGTGATGTACTATGAATAGTGATAAGTTTGGGGGATTTATCAGGAACAAACGAAAAGAAAAAGGTCTTACTCAACAACAATTAGGAGATATAGTTGGTGTTAGTATGAAGGCAGTGTCTAAGTGGGAATGCGGTAATGCGATGCCGGATGTTGGGACGATAAAAAAGCTTAGTGAGACTTTAGGAGTTTCTACTGATGAATTGTTAGAAGGCAAATGTAATAATAAAGAAAATAATGTTTCAAAGAAGATTAAACCTATAATAATTGTTATTGTATTAAGTGTTATATTATTAGTGGGAACAATTTACCTACTACTAAATAATAAAAAAGAAAATAATAAATTACCTGATAAATATGACTGTACTTTAATTAAAACATATCGCATTAATGATATATATGCAAGTAATGATGAAAATTACTTATATGTAACATTTAGTCAATATCAAACTGAAGGTGTTTATACAATTAAATTGCCAAAATCTATTTCGGGAAGTTTTGAGAAAGGTAAAAATTATGAATTTACTTTTATGATAAATAAAATGTATGTTAATGATAGTCCTGAAGTGGTATTTAATAATTCCGAAGTGCTTAATGTTAAAGCTACTGATAAAATTGGTATGGCACAAATGAATAGATATGATTGTGAATAATTATAAATTCTACTCAAAAGAGAGTCTACTCTACTAATAGTGGGTAGACTTTTTTTGTTTGTAATGATTTAATGTTGTTGTAGGTACTTACAATATAAAGGAGGAAAATATTTTAAAATGAAAAAAAGGATAACTTTTTTAATTATTGCCATTTTATGGTTTACACCTAGTGTCTTTGCAGAATCTAATAATTGTTCTAATTATACTGAAGATGAATATAACTACATTGTCAAAAATACTAATCCAACGGATTTAGATACATCTTGCTCCAATGGTACTTTATTTACTGATAGTTATTTATCAATGGTTAATTCAGAATTGAATAAAATAAAAACTAAAACAATACAGCCAAGATATTTTGTAACAAAGCTTTCTATGACAAATTATAGACAAGATTATTATAACTACTGTGGTCCTGCGAGTATTAAGCAAGTCGTACAATACTTAAACGGAAGTTCAGAAAGTCAATCAACATATGCAAATTATATGGGAACAAATGAAGATGGTACAATTGTATATTATATGACAAGTGCACTAAATCATTATACTTCTAAAACATATAACTATGTATTAGGAACAAACTACAATGTCTCAACTTTCATGTCTTTAATTACAAATAGAGTAAGTGAACATAAGCCCATTATTTTGCATGCAAGTACTAGAACGCTATATCTATATAACGGGGTAGATAACGGACATTATATAACTGTAAATGGGTATACTGTATCAGGTGCGGTAGTTGGCAGTACCGATCATGGTAATGTCTCATATCTTGATACATATTATGTAGATTATGGTAGAGGTTCTGTTCTAGGAGAACATATTGACACAGCTGAAAATGTTTTTGGCACAGTTAATATTCAAGGAAGATATATTATTCAATAATTATGAAAAAATATTTAATATCAATAATAACAGGAATAATACTTGTTTCAGGTTTTATTATTGTAAAATTAAATTATAACAATAAAAATGATACTCCTAAAGGTAATAAACAAGATTCATACTCTATTTCATTAGAAAAGATTAATCTATATGATAAGTTGAAAGGATATTATGATGATTCCAGTGATATTTCCGCTTATAAAATAAATGGCAATTATATTTATGGTAATATTATAAATCATTATAAAAATGGAGACTTATTTACTACCAAAAGCATTTTCTCTTATGATTATGTAAATGATACGGTAGAAATATATGAATTTAATTATGATTATAGGATATTATATTATTATATTTATAATGACAACATTTATGCGTCATTAATTCTTAGAGATACTGGGATATATTCTGGCTATTACTATAAATGGGCAATTATAAAATTTGATAAAACTTTTAAGAACGCTGAAGTTTTAAAAGAGGGAAAAACAACAAATATGTTTTACGTTCCGGTATTTTATTACTCTAGTAAGCAAAATGTTTTATATGCAGTAGCAATAGATGATATTTCCACAAGTGATGAAAATGTGGATTTGTTAACTAGAAATTTAGCCATTTATAAAATTGATAATAATGGTATAACGGCAGTTAAAGAATATACTGGCAATTATAAAAATAAAGAAGGAAGAATGTTATGTAATATTTTTGATATACAATTATATAATGACAAATTATTTTATTGCACTACCGATTATAATACTATTCAAGAAATTAGAGAGTTAGATTTAAGTAATTATACTGATACTGTACTTCGTTCATATAATTTAGATGATGGTTGGATAATCAGTAGTTTTCAAAGAAATGACATAGGTATATTTGTAGGTTTTGCAAGTACTGTTAAAAGTTATGCTGGTAAAACGACATTTTACAATTTTAAGACTAAAGAATTACAGGAAATAGATTCTGAACCTATATATAATCGTGAGCCTATGCTTTCAAACTATGTTCTGTTTCAAAGCAATTCTGGTTGGAAAGCATATAATACTATAGATAATAAGTTTTATGATATTAAAATTGATAACTATGAAGATGATTACTTATATGCTATTTATCGTGTTTTAGATAATGATAAAATATTGATACAAGGCAAGAAAAATATTTATATAGGTACAGTTCGTTTTGAATAAGAAAAAAATACTTCACTTTAATTAGTGAGGTATTTTATTTGTAATAAGATCTGATGTCTTCAATTAGATTAGGATTAAACTCTTTCTTTCTTATCATATCTATTTCTTGTTTGTATGGGGGATATATTTTTTCTTTACTGTCATCAGTCATTGTAAGATATGGAGTTTCTAATATTTTAGGAATATTTTCTAATCTTTTATTATAGATAACATTAATTAAATTATCAAAGCCAATAGTGCCTAGTCCAATATTTTCATGACGGTCTTTATGAGATGATTTGGCGTTTTTGCTATCATTTACATGAACTACTTTTATTTTATCAAGACCTATTTCTTTATCAAATTCATCTAGGTATGCATCAAAATTACTAATATCATAGCCGGCATCATTTAAATGGCAGGTATCTAAGCATACTCCTATTCTATTAGGATATTTTATACCATCAATAATAGTTTTTATTTCAGCAGTAGATACTCCTACTTCACTACCTTTACCCGCCATTGTTTCTAGACAAATACATACATCATTATCTGGAATAGATAACACTTGATTTAAGCCTTGAATAATATTTTGAATGGCTTCTCCACGTGGTAAATCTAAGGCTGATCCGGGATGTAAAACGATATTTTTTATACCTATACTTTGGCATCTTTCTAATTCATTTATTAAGAATCCTACAGAGAAATCATAGTTTTTAGGATTACATAGATTTACAATATATGGAGCATGAACAACAATGTTTTCTAATTTAATATTATTTTCTTTCATTAGTTTTAAACCTTCAAGAGTATAGCCATCGTTAATAGCTCCTCTTTTAGTATTTTGGGGTGCTCCGGTATAGAACATAAATGTGTTAGCACCATATGATAAAGCCTCTTGAACACTTCCTAGTAATTGATTATTACTTTTAAATGAAACATGAGAACCAATTATTAATTCCATTATATAACCTTCTTTCTATATAAAATTATACTATAAAAAGGTAAAAGAAAAAAGTGATTTCTCACTTTAATTTCATTATTAAGCGGCGTATGCGCCAATTGTTGTTGCTAATGAACCTGTTGAACCAAATTTAGATAATGAACATGTTTGTGTTGACGTAAGAGCATTTGATCCTACTGAGCCATAATAATATTCACCATCGTTAGACATACTCATTTTAACACATACAGCTCCTGTTGAACCATCGATTGCTACAACAAATTGATAATAGTTTTTAGGCTTTAAACCAGCTGCTGTTAAGAAACCAGCATTTGCATTAGCTCTTAATACAGTTCCTGTAATTGAATCAGTTCCACCAACAACACATTTTTGCCCATCAGCACCACATAATGTAGTAAACTCTGTGTTTAATTCTACTTCTGTCCCTAAGTTGGCTAAACTAATAGAATCATATTGGTTCTTTATCCAGTCTGCTAACATATTAGCTGATGATTGGAATGTACTTCTTTTAGCACCATTAGAAGTTGTTAATACTAGGGGAATAGTAATACCTACTACTAATGCTAGTATAATAATTACTGCTAATAACTCAACTAAAGTAAATCCTTTTCTATTTAATTTTTTCATTATTTTCCTCCTCTACTTTATACATTAAGTTTAGCATATTCCTTTTATAGTGTCAATTGTTTATTTGTAAATTATCATTTTTTACTTAACTAGTCGATAGACTTTATTATGGATTTCAGATGGGCTTTCCATTTTATCATTAGTACTACATTCTACTATATCAAATGATAGATAATCTGCTACAAATAAGGCATTATCATATACTTTTTTTAGAAAAGCTATATCTCTTTCGTGGATATCGTTTTGAACACCGTCGTTGTTTTGCCTAGCTCGACGCATACTTTGAACTAAATCAAATGGTGCGGTTAAGAATATAACTTTATCAGGTTTTTGAATTCCTAATTTGTTATATTCAAAATCAGTTACATAGTCAATGAAGGCTTTTCTTTCTTCGATATCTTCTATTACAGCAGATTGATATATTAAACTTGATGTTGTATATCTATCTAATAAGATAATCTTTCCTTCATTATATAAGGGTTCTAATTCAGTTTTCCATGTTATAGCGCGATCTTGAGCATATAAACTATTTATAAAATATGGTGATAATTCAGAAACTTTACCATATTCTCCTTGTAAATATTTTTCTACTGGTACTCCATGATAAGTATGATATGATGGGAAGTGATGATTAACTATTTCATATCCTTCTTTTATTAAATGTTCTTTTAAGAGTTCTAATTGGGTTGATTTACCTATTCCATCACTAGAACCTTCGATTACGATTATTTTTCCTTTATGCATAATTCCTCCTACTGATATTCGTATATGTTGATATATTTATCACCATAACGTTTATTTTTTATTAATTCATAATTATTATTTTCATTATTAATATTAGTTGAATATTCACATATTACTAGAGAATTTTTATTTAATAGTTGATATTCATCTAAAGTATTTAAAATATTATCAATAACTAAGTCTTTATATGGTGGATCTAAAAATACTAAGTCAAACTTTATATTTCTATCTTGATAATATTTTAGAGCTTGGTTATAGTCCATAGTTGTTAGATAGCACTTATCTTCTATTTTAAACTTATTAATATTTTCTTTTAATTTACTGATAACTATTTTATTAGAATCATTAAAGTAGCAATATTTACTACCATTACTAATGGCTTCAATACCTAATGAACCACTACCACAAAATAAATCTAGGCTAACACTACCTGGTATTTTACTACTAATTGTGGCAAAGACGCTTTCTTTAACACGATCCATTGTTGGTCTAGTACCTTCTATATTATAGGAATCAATATTTCTTCCTTTTAAACTACCACTGATAATACGCATATATACCTCCTATATACAAACTCTAGTACTTGTATATTTTTTATACTGATTACTTATTTTTAAGATATAACTACTTAGTTTATTATAATTATCTAGATACTTTTTATATTCTTCGTTCTCAAATAATTTACTTTTAATACTTATTAATTTCGTAGTATCTTCTTCGTGATTAAATTTATCTACTAAGGTAATTACTTCTTGATTAGATAATAACTTCTTTTTACTATCTAGTAATTCTTTAATTAGGGTTGAATTATCTAGAGTATCAATAAAGTTATATGTTTTAATAATTATGTCATTCATATATAACATCTCCTATTATAAAGAAAAAACAAATAAATTACATATATTTATTCATTTGTTTCATCATTTGATTTACTTGTTTTTGGGTAGGTGTTCTTCCCATTGAGCTCATCATTGTTTTAATCATTTGTTCATTGATAGGTGGATTCTTCTTTAAATATTTTTTCATATAATTTCTTGCTAAAAAGAATCCAATAACTGCTCCTACAACAAGACCAAATACTAAATATAATATATCTCTTAGCATACCTTATCCCTCCTTAGTTAATTATACTAGATAACTACTCTATTGTCTATATTACTTGTTATTTTATTTAACCAAAAATAGTCTTTATTATCAAAATCGCAAACAAAAATGTTATTAGCATAGTCATTTATTACATTAAATAAGTAAGAGTAATTACCAATAGTTTTTAATTTTAAATTACAATTACTTACTATTAATTTACTTACTACTACTCTATTTTCTGTTATGTAATGAATATTACCTTGGTTATAGTAATTATAGCTATCTATATTTTTCAGATAAGTATTTATAGAGTTTTTGTTAAAGGGAATAGCTATTTGTTCAAAATAACGATAAGTAATATTCATATCAAAGTCTTTAGTATAATACATTTCTTCTAGGACTTGATACATTTTATATGGTTTATTTTTATAGACATTAGCAAAATATTTATTAATTCTAAATAGATAAAATACTCTCATACCATCACCATTATTAATTATATGGTAATGATATAGTGTTTTTTGTCGAATTATAATCTATTTTTTATTTTTATAACGATATTTGGAATATCTAATTCAAACTCTTCTAATAAGTCTTTAGGACTACCACTTTTACCAAAGTGATTGATTCTAATGATATCTTCTTCATCACTAGCAATACGATACCAATTAGGATCGTTAGAGAACTCGATAACTACTTTTTTATAATTCTTAGGTAATACTTGATTACGATAAGCTAAATCTTGTTTAAAGAATAAATCGATATTAGGCATAGAAACTATTCTGGCTTCGATAAAACTTTTTAGAAGTTCTTGCTTTAATTGCATAGCAAGAGTTACTTCTGAGCCACTAGCGACAATTATTAAGTCTAATCTATTTTTTACTTCACTGATGACATAGCCTCCGAAAGATACTTCTTCTATAGAGGTAAATTTAAATGTCTCCGTAGGATTTTTAGCAACTATTAAGGCACTTGGGTTATTACTTTTTAAGATTAAGTTCCAAGAACCAATTAATTCTTTATAATCACATGGTCTAAATACTTGTAAGTTAGGAATAGTTCTTAACATACCTAGTTGTTCAACTGGTTGATGAGTGGCACCATCACTACCAATAGTAAAACTATCATGGGTAAATATATAAGTTATCGGTAAGTTCATTAAAGCACTATTTCTAATGGATGGTTTCATAAAGTCAGAAAATGTTAAGAATGTGCTACCAAATGGATGAAAGCCGGTTAAGGCAAAACCATTTAAGATGGCTCCCATAGCGTTTTCTCGAACACCAAAGTTAATATTTCTTCCGGCATAGTTATCTTTAGAGTAATTACCTTTACCTTTTAGATAAGTTTTAGTAGAGGCTATTGTATCAGCACCTCCGCCAACAAAAGTTGGAATAAATGTAGATATAACATTCATAATTTGGAAGTTTATATCACGCATACCACTATCTAATAAGATTTTATCTTGGTCAATTACTTTATCTAATTGAAGCATTATTGGTTCATTTTCAAGATAATCATTTAAGTTTTCTACTTCTTCATCAGTAGCATTTCTAACATAGTTTTCATAATCTTGATACCAAGCACTATAAACGTTATCATTTCTTACTTTGATATGTTGTTTTAAGGCTTCAATGTTTTCTTCATCAGGAGTAAATTCATTTGTAAAGTCGAGTTTTTCTCTTATGGATGTTAAGTCATCTTTATCTAGTTTACTATGAATAGTATTTTCTCCTTCATATAGAGAATATTTACCTATTGTAGTATTAACGATAATTAATGATGGTTTATTACTCTTTTTAGCAGTATAGATAGCTTTATTTATTTCTTTGATTGATTCACCATTTTTTACTATTAGAACTAGGAATCCTAAGGCAGTATACATATCAGCAATTTTTTCGTTATAATCTTTATCTAGTTTACCATCAAGAGTTGTATTATTAGCATCATATAAAAGAATAAGATTAGATAAATTATATTGGCCGGCTAGAGAGGCTGCTTCATAAGATATTCCTTCCATTAAGTCGCCATCACTACATAAGCAGTATATGTTATAATCAAATAATATTTCTTTTCTCTTGTTAAATATTGCTTCTAGGTGCTTTTCAGCCATAGCAAGTCCGACTGAGGTTGCTACGCCTTCTCCTAAGGCACCGGTTGTGGCTTCAATACGTTTATTAATGTTTAATTCCGGATGTCCTGGAGTGATTGAATTAAGCACACGGTATTGCTTTAAATCATCAATAGTATAGTCATTAGTTGTGCAGTATAGGGTTGCATATAGTAAAGCTGAACCATGACCGGCACTCAAGATAAATCTATCACGATTACACCAAGCAGGATTATCAAAATCATAAACTAAGTGTTCCTTAAATAAAGCATACATAATGTTAGCAGCTCCTAAACATATGCCCGGATGACCACTACCAGCATTATTTATCATATCTAATGATAACAATCTTATATCATTAACCATCTTTTTATCATCTAAACGACTCATTATATCAACTCACTCTCTTCTATAGTAATTTTATCAAATATAAAGAAAAAAATCTAGTAATATATTATCATTTGACAATACATTACTTAGATTTTAATATTTTTTTAGTACTCTTTTATATCCTTCTTTTTTAACAGGTGCGAAAGAATCGATATGTTCTACATATCCGTCAACAAAGGCATATATTGAATTGTCGGCTTTTTTATCTAGAAGGTGATAGTATTCTGATGATAAAGTCCCATTACCAATATGTTTTACCATACGATGTCCCATTTCTTGTAATTTTCGATATTTTGCTCTTTTTTCTTCTAATAATACTGGGTCAGTTATTATTTGTTTATTTTCATCATAAAATGTTAAATCTTCTGCGTTTATTTCTTGATAGCCAAATAACTTAGCATTATTTAAGCAGAATTCACCAGTAAAGAATGTTGCACGTATTTTCTTTATGTTTTCTTCAGTTAATTCTTCGGGATATCCAAAATACTTTAGTAATTCATCTAAACAGATAGCGTCTTTAATAGCCATTTTACCAATTTCACATTTAGATTGGTCGGTAATGTTGACTATTGGGTATTGTGGTACCTCAAATAAGACATCAGTAGCCATATCATCATCTAGACTAAATAAGATATTACGGCATAATTCATATGCATATACTAATATTTTACCATTGTCTTTTAAGTGATACTCATATGGTATTACTAACTCGCCAACATATAATTTATCCCTTTTTACTGTGTTTTTGTGTTCCATTATTTTTAACTCCTTTTCTATACAGCGGTATATCCACCATCAATTGGTAGAATTACTCCTGTAACATAGCTTGCTTCATCACTAGCTAAAAATATTGCCCCCGCATTTAATTCTCCTTCTTTACCATATCTTCCTAAAGGTACAGTTAATTTCATATAATCAGTAAATTCTTTAGTGTTTAATGTATCACGGGTTAATTCTGTTTCAAAATAACCTGGGCAGATTGCATTACAAGTAATATTATATTTAGCAAGTTCGGCCGCAACAGCTCGTGTGAAATTAATAACTCCGCCTTTAGATGAATGATAAGCAACCGTATCTAATGCCGTATTTCCTACCATACCATACATTGAGGCAATATTAATAATTCTACCATAGTTATTTTCTTTCATAATATTAGCATAGGCTCTTGTAACATAGAAGACACTATTTAAGTCAGTATCAATAGTAAAGTTCCATTCTTCATCAGTCATATTTAGAACGCCATTATTTTTAGCAGAACCAGCACAATTGACTAAGATATCGACTTTACCATAATATTCTTTTACTTTTTTAGCAGATTCTTCTATTTCATTTGGTTTAGTAACATCACATTTAATAGCTAAGGCATCAACTCCTAAGGCTTTAATTTCTTGTGATAGTTCATTTAACTTTTCTATTCTTCTTGCTAACAATACTAAATTAGCACCTTGTTTAGCAAAGGCATAAGCCATTTGTTTACCTAATCCACTTGAAGATCCGGTAATAACTACTACTCTATTTTTTAAATTAAACATATATTCTCCTTTACTAATTTAAGTTATTTGATATTTCTTCTTCACCTTCTAAATACATAGTAATAGTGTCACCTTCTATTTTAATTAGGGTATTTTTTACTACCTTTAAGTCATCTAATGTTGTAGCATTTCTATTAGATGTATCACTTACGTATTTAGAATTAAAACTTGATGATGTATCAACACGATATACTTTAGATTCACTTAGTTTACTTGATACTATAGTATTTATATTATTATTACTTTCCTTAAAATCATAAAAGTATACATAGTATGATTCTTCACTTTGGTTAAAAATACTTTTGGCTAAGATAGCATTACTAACTGTTTGATTAGTTGTGTTAGTAGTATTATTCTTACCAAATAAGTTTATTTCTTTAGTTATAAATATAGCAGATACTAAATATAAAAATACTGCTGATAAAATAACGATTACTGATACTTTAACAAATTTTGTTAAACTATAATCTTCAGTAATATTTTCATTCTTTAGACTCTTTCCTTCTTTTTTTGCTTGTTTTCTTCTTAATTCTCTTCCCATAACCATCCTCCTAATTAATTATAAAACAAAAAGCAATAGTTGTAAAGGTTATTTGGTCGTTTCATGGTCTTGTAATAAGTTAAATTAAAAAACAAATAGTTATCAAA
>OIYS01000737.1_pt1 | contig 20587 bp, 24 predicted proteins | sample 1588271 | NCBI WGS metagenome assembly OIYS01 (sample SAMN03283286) | human gut metagenome | biome: human-associated habitat; material: feces | host: Homo sapiens | place: Peru | collected 2012
TCGCCCCTACATTTCAAATTTGCATATAAATGCTCAGATAAATTACAATTTATAATAAAGGAGAGATGTTATTTTGACAATAGATAATATAAAAGAGGAGATAACTAAAGCAAATAGCATAATAATTCTAACACACGAAATGCCAGACGGAGATGCTGTTGGCAGTAGTTTAGCAATGTATAATGGACTAAAAACAATGGGAAAAGATGTTGATGTAGTAATGCAAAACAATTCAGCAGTTTTCGATTTCTTGCCAGGAGCTAATGAAATAAAAGAAGAAGGCTCAAAAAAGAATTATGATTTAGCAATTGCATTAGACTGTGGAGATATAAAAAGACTAAATGGTTATTCAGAATATTTTGAAGATGCAAGTGTAACTATAGAAATAGATCATCACGCAATAAATACAATGTTTGCAGATTATAATTTTGTAAATCCAACAGCACCAGCGTGTGCACAAATTTTAATAACAGTTTTAGAACATTTAGGAATAGAAATAACAAAAGAAATAGGAACCTGCTTACTTACTGGAATAATAACTGATACAGGTGGGTTTAAATACCAAGGTGTGTCTGCAGAAACATTCGAATTTACAGCAGAGCTATTAAATAAAGGTGTTAATGTATCTAATGTTTATAAAAAAGTATTACAAACTATTTCAAAATCTAAATTTGAACTTAGAAAAATAGCAATGGAAAGATTAGAGTTTTTGGAGAACGGAAAAATTACATTTACATATATACAAAAAGAAGATGAAGAAAAATTAAATGCTGAAACAGATGCACACGAAGGAATTGTAGAAATGGGAAGAGATGTTGAGGGTGTTGAAGTGTCTATATTTTTAAGAGAAAACAACGAAAAGGATGGATACAAAATCTCTTTAAGATCAAACGATTATGTAAATGTGGCAGATATATGTTTAATGTTTAATGGTGGCGGACACGCAAGAGCAGCAGGAGGAAACATTAAACTTCCATTAGAAGAAGCAAAGCAAAGAATTGTAGAAGAATGTAAAAAATACTTGAAATAGGAAATAAAGTTATGGATGGCATATTAATAATTAATAAACCTAAAAATTTTACTTCACACGATGTAGTAAATGTAGTAAGAAAATCACTAAACACTAAAAAAGTGGGGCATACTGGAACATTAGATCCTAATGCGACTGGTGTTTTGCCCATACTTATTGGAAAAGCAACAAAACTTTCTAAATATTTAGTAGAACACAATAAAGAATATATTGCAACTATTAAATTGGGAGAGAAGACTACTACGGCAGATACAGAGGGAGAAGTAATAGAAAAAGATGGTAATTTAAAAAATATTTTTTTAGGCTTAGATGAAGAGAAAATTAAAGAAATATTAAATTCATTTTTAGGCAAACAAAAGCAAGTTCCACCAATTTATTCATCAATAAAAGTAAATGGGAAAAAAGCTTATGAATATGCAAGAAATGGACAAGATATAAAACTAGAACCAAGAGATATTGAAATTTATAATATAGAACTAATAAGTTTAATAAAAGAAGAACTTACATTTAAAGTGGAATGTTCAAAAGGAACATATATTAGATCACTATGTGAAGATATTTCAAAAAAATGTGGTACAATTGGCTATATGAAGGAACTTACAAGAACAAAAGTAGATAAATTTACTATAGAAAATTCAATTACAATTGAAGAACTAAAAGAAAATCCAACCGACGAGGTAAACAAAAAAATAGTAACTATAGAAGATTTATTTAAGGACAAAGGAACAATAGTTTTAAATAATAGAAAAAAAGAACTATTTTTAAATGGAGTTAGATTGACAATAGAAAAGCCAAATGATATATATAAGGTATATAATGAAAATGAATTTATAGGGTTAGGAATAGTAGAAAATAATTTATTAAAAAGAGATATAATTATTTAAATATTAGGAGGTTTAACTATGTCGATGTTTAGTGTATTAATGGGATTATTTGCAATAATTTTTTGGATTTTAAGAGTCGCAGTAGCATTTACTGCAAGTATGAATATTGAATTTTTTCTAACACCACTTAATTTACCAGTGGAAATTATACTTACATTTGTAACACTAATTAGTATTATATTAATATTTAGAAAAAGCATAATAGGAGCTTTAATTTATTTACTATCATATTGGGGATATTTTGGAGTATATATATATAACATATTCCAAAAAGCTGAAGAAATAGTAATGTTAGACTATTTAAATGTGTTTGTATCAATTATTGGTATAATTCTACCATTTATTATATTTATGGATGTTGGCTTTAGCCAAAGCAGCAAAAAAACATCTAGCAAAACAAAGAAGACAGACTGGTATTATCAAAATGAAAAATTTGATAGACAATATGATGAAAGAGCAGATAAAAATCAATATAAATTATAAATAAGAATATAATAGGGGCAACGATTATGTTGCTCTTTTTCTTATATTTTAAATAATTAACATCAAATTGAATATATTTACATATTATAAATATAAAAGGAGTTTATAGTATGATAAATATTAGTGATAATACAGTGGCTGTTGAAACATCAGCAGAATTAAAAAGTGTTTTAGAAGCTAATAATGACATAACTATAATATATTTAGCTAAAGACATTACCCTAGCACAAGGAATTTCAATTTTAGAAACGAAAAAGCAAATAACAATTGATGGACTTTATCCAACAGATGGAACAGGCACAATACATACATATACAGATATGAATAGTGCAAGTAGTGCAGATACAATAGGAGTAAGAAGAGCAAGCAGTATAAATATAACTGTTCAAAACTTGAATGTTATTGGAAAAAATTATTATGGATTAATATATGTAGCAGAAGGCACTTCATACCAAAATGTTGTTGTTACCTATAAAAATATAACATATAATGGACCACAAATTACATATCATCCAAGTGGATTATCAATATACCAAGATTTAATAATAAATATAATTGATTCAACTGCTTGTGTTGCAAATGAGGTGGCAGAAGCAGGAAGTTTGCAAATTGGGGGAAAAACAATAATTACTCACAATTCAGCTGGAAATTCTACTTTCTGGTTTAGAGGGTACACAACTACACCATTTCTAGAAATATTAGAAAATGCCAATGTTTCAATTACAACGAGCAGAGATATAGCATATACATCTCGATATTTAAAAATAGCTGTAAATAAGAACGCAGTATTTAATATTAAAAGTAAATATGGATTTTTTAGAGATAATGGGCATCAGGCTTCTGAGATTTTAGTAGATGAAAACAGTTCTTTTACTGTAATTCAAGGTCAAACTAATAGTAGTTATGCAACATTAACTTGTAGAGGAGACTTTACAGTAAACAAATCGGCAGTAGTATATTTAGAAGCTAATTATCAAAATACAGCGCCGTTAATATTGTTTAACACATCATCTTCTAAATTTAACATTAATAATCCTAAAAGCATAATTTTATATAATAAAAGCTACAATTGCTTGTCGTTTAGTAACACTGTGGGCATTAATGTTGACTGTGGAAAATTAGATTATTGGAGTACATCACCAAATTTAATTAGTACAGGAATTGTTGAAAATAATCCGTTGTATTCTTGGTATAAATCAAACGATGAAAATACAGTCATCAACGCAACAGTAACATCTTCAAAAACAACAGTAACAAGTAGTAACCTAACAGATGAAGAAAAAGAAAAATTACCAGATTTAATCTTATTAACATTCCAAACAGCAAAAACATTAAGGTTTGTAGAATATGGAAATTTAGAATTAGTAAATGCTCCAAATACAATAGAATTTCAAAGACCAATAGTAAATCAGAATCCATTAATTTTAGGAAGAAAAGAGTCAGAAGTAACAATTTCGGTGGTTGACTCGAGAATAATTAGTGAGCAGTGGTATTTATATGCATATATAGATAATGAACTTACTAGCCAAGACGGCAAATATACACTAACAAATTCATTGATATTTGTAACGGATACAAACGAAATAAAAACATTAGGAAAAAATCCAACATTAATTTATACAGGAACCGCTAATGAAGGAAATACAAAAACAACTGAAATAACTTGGAATCAAAAAACAGGAATATTGTTTCAAGTTATAGAGCCATTATATAATGGGGAAACCTATAAAACATCTATTAATTGGATATTAACAAGTGAAAAATTGTAATTTGCTTCACAATTTCAATTTTAATGAATAGCGAAGAATTAATATTAAGTATAATGCGCGAGAATGCTTTATTTTGGAATTTTTTGAAAAATGCGAGGGCCGTTCAAATTTTCTTGGCATTTTTAATGCCTTAGAAAATTTAGAAGGGGGTTTTTTCAAAAAATGGAATAAATAAACATTCGGGAGCATTATAAGATAATTAATAATGAATAGTGAAAAATGAATAATTTTGATTCGGGCGATTAAAATCGTCCCTACAACAAATTTCAATTTTTATTTTCTTTTTGCAATTAATGCTTTTATTTTTATTCCTTGTTTTGTAAACATTTCCTCGTGTTCTGTTATTATATTTTCTTCTACATTCTCCGAATGTAAGTCGTATGTAGCTTTTAATAATTCAAATCCAGTGCTTGTAAAATATGTTTTACTTGCCTCAAATAGATCGTCATCATCTGTTTTAAAGTATATTTCCCCTTCTGGTTTTAAAAATACTTTGTATTTTTCTAAGAGTACAGGGTATGTCAATCTCCTTTTATTATGTCTTGGTTTTGGCCAAGGGTTGCAAAAGTTTATGTATATTCTATCTATTACATCTCTTTCATTTAGCATATTTTGTATTAGTCCTATTTCTTGCGCAGTTATTAATACATTGTCTATTGGTTTTTGTTTTGCTAAATATTCTGCTTCTATGTTTCTTTTAGCTATTCCTAGTACTTCACTTTTAATGTCCACGCCAATGTAATTTATATTTGGGTTTTTCACAGCAAGTTTAGCTATAAAGCTCCCTTTCCCACATCCTAATTCTAAATGTATTGGCTGTTTTTTTGCAAATTTATTTTCCCATTTTCCTATATTTTCATACGGGTTATCCACAAAGAACTCGCAGTTTGCGAGTTCTTCCCTTACCCATGGTTTGCGTCTCATTCTCATACTTTTACCTCTTTATTTAACACTTTTATCTGCTTTTTTATGTAAAAACTTTATCTTCTTTCCTTGCTCTATCCATTTGTCTAAATAATATCTTCTTATTATTGCCAAATTTGTAAACATTCTTCCTACAAATACTACTATTGCTGCTAAATAAATATCTACATTTAATTTTTCTCCAAGCCAAGTTAATGCTATTGAAAGTAATGCATTTCCAAAGAATCCTGATATAAATATTTTTAAGTCAAAGTTCCCTTTTATACTAGATGTTATTGCACCAAATACTGAGTCTAATGCTGCTACTATTGCAATTGCTAAATATCCTGAATATGTATATGAAATTATTGGCACATTCATTCCAACTATTGCTCCTAAAATACATCCTATTAAAATTGCTATTAATAACATTATTCTGCCTCCTTTGCATATTTAAAGTTTAACAATGTTCCATCATAAGCTTCTATTTCTACACTTTCACTTTTTGTTAATTTTACATCTTTTCCTTCATTTTTCTTTGTGTCTAAATATCCGTATTGTTTTTGTGATAGTCCACTTTCTAGGTATGTAGTGTCTCCTATTGCTTTTACTACATATGGAGATAATATTCTTTTTCCATTTACGCTAATAAATGTTGAATTTATATCTACAATATAAGAATTTACAATTATCCTTTGTCCATTTATTGATATTGCTTCTGCTCCAGAAGATTTAAGTGCATTTACAAGTTCAATTAAATCCTTTGCATACACTTTTCCATATTTTCCAACTTCCACATCTGTTAGTGTTACTATTATTCCTTCACCTGTAACAGCATTTTTGCCTAAAATATTTCTAGACTTTGCAAGTTCTTGTGCAAGTAGTGTTGATGCTTCTTTATCTGCATTAATTGTTTCTTCATATTCTTTTATCATTCCATTTGTTTCTTCTAGTTTTGTAAGTGTTTCTTCATATTTTGTTTTTAATGTGGTAATTTCTTTCCTTATTTCACTTTCTTGCATTGTTTCTAGTGCATTTATATCTGTGTGGCTTATAGTTTTAAATTGAATAAAAATAACCATTGTTAATATAAAGAACACCAAGCCTATTATAATGGATATTGCAAGTTTTTCTTTTTTTATCTTCATGAATTATCCCCTCCTGTTAAATGAGAATAATTGTATACTCCATCATATTTGGGAATTGTTATTTTGTCTAAGCGTTCTATTTTAACATCAACGCCCTCGTCTGCCATTAGTTGCAAATATCCTCGTGGTCTTATTAGTGTGTTGTATATAGCTTTCGAGCTTATTGCTTTTATTGTAATTGGCACAGTAATAACTTTTCCATTTACTCTTATAATATTTCCATCGCACAAAATAGCAGTGGAATTTACGACTCTATGTCCATTTATTGATATTGCTTCTGCTCCTGCATTAAATAATTCATTTACTACTTGTAATAAATCTTCTTCGTGAACTAAATATTGTGAAACATTTATTTCATCTCCTTGAATATTTCTATTGTCGTCTAAAATAATTATTATTCCCTCACCATTCATTTCAGAAAGTCCAAGTAATAAATTATTGTCCTTTAATTCTGCTTCAGCTTCTGTGTCTTCCTCACTACCTGATGCTGCTTGTGTTCTTATTTTTTCAAGTCTATCTTCTGAATCTTCTAGTTGCTCATATAATTTATTGTTTTTTTCTTGCAATCTGAAAACTTCATCTATTAAGTCGCTGTTCCTAGACGAACCAGTATTTACTGTTTTTTTCATACTTTCTACTGTCTTCATTTGCGTAAATATTGATATTACTAATATAAAGCATACTATTCCTAGAATTATAGCAATGTATTTTTTTCTCATTCTACACCTCTTTTCTAAAGTAGATTTTATCTACATTTTTTAAAAATATTTCTCCCTTTTCTCCTACCGTATCTTCTAAAACAGCAATTAGTTTTACAAGTTTATCGTTAATGCTTTTGCTATCTCCAAAGTGTATTATTTTATTTTCGCTTTCCATTGTAATTACAAAGTCTTTTTCATCTTCTATGTTAATGATTGTTATTTTCTCTGCTAAATCTTTTTCTTTTGCAGTATTTAATATTTGTACCACTGTATTTAATTTTTTTAAGTCTGCTACTTCTAATCTATTTCCTGGTTCAATATTTTCTGTACTGTATCCTATAATTATTGGTACTTCTAGTTTTTCACTACTAATTTCCAATATGTATCCTTGATTATTCATATACGCATATTCTGCTTCATTTATTGGTAGCATAAATGTAGTTACTCTTTCTTTTACATTTATTTCTATGGTTCCATTTAGTTTTCTATGTATTTCAGCAGATTCTATGTACGGATTTGTTTTTATATTTTCAGATGCTTTTATTTTTAAAAACTTAAACATATTTTCATTTACTTTAATACTAGATAAATTTACTATTTCCTGCTCAGAGATTTTATTATTATTTATTACCTTTATTTCTTTAATATTAAATACACTAGATAGTAAAAATAATATTATTGCTACGGAAATTAATATAATAAGGCTTGTCCATTTTAAAATTTTTCTTCTTTTTCTTTTTTGCTCCATAGTAATTTTCTTGCTTGTCTTAGTTTTTTTATTCGTTTTGCGAGCAGGCTTAGAACCTGCTCCCACAGTTTTGTTCTTTTCTTTTTTAGGCAACTTAAATCATCTCCTATTTTTAGCTTTGCATTATTTTTATTTTTGCATTTAATTTTTGCAATTTTTTATCTAAATTTTCATATCCCCTTAATATATGTTCTATGTTATTTACTTTGCTTTCTCCTCTAGCAACCAAAGCTGCTGTACATAAAGCTGCTCCCCCTCTTAAATCTGTTGCCTCCATTTCTATTCCATTTAGTTTCTTTGTACCTTTTATTATTGCAATTCTTCCTTCAACCGAAGCTTTTGCTCCCATTTTTTTAAGTTCGTTTATATATTTAAACCTGTTTTCAAATATATTTTCTACTATAACTGATGTTCCCTTTGCCACTGTTAGCATTGCTCCAAAAACCGATTGCATATCTGTTGGGAAGCCTGGGTATGGAAGAGTTTTAATATCTACTGCTTTTAGTTTTTTGGGTGCATCTATTTCAATATATCCTTTTTCTTGCTTTATTTTAACACCCGTTTCTTCTAATTTAGAAGAAATTAGCTTAATGTCTTCATTATTAACATTTTTAATAATTGCATTTCCACCTGTAATAGCCACCATACAAAGCAATGTTCCTACCTCTATTCTATCTGGCATAACATTGTAACTAACATTTTTTAATGTTTTTACACCTTGTATTTTTATAATATTAGTTCCCGCTCCGCTAATTTTGGCACCCGTTCTATTTAAAAAATTTTGTAAATCCACAATTTCTGGCTCCATTGCCGCATTAGTAACAACCGTTTCGCCTTCTGCTAGTACTGCTGCTAACATTATGTTTTCTGTTACTCCAACCGATGGAAAATCTAAATCTATATCTGTTCCAATTATTTTATCACTTTTGCATATAATATAACCAGAATCTTCTTCTATATTTATACCTAATTTTTTTAATGCTTTTATATGTAAATCTATTGGTCTTGAACCTATATCACATCCCCCTGTTTGTGACAGTTTGTGGATACATAAATTTCAAATGAAATGCTAAACCTCCGTTTTCGTATAATTCATTATACATCATATCGTTTAGGGTATACAAGTCTTTTTCTTCTTTTGTTATTTCATTTTTATCAAATACTACTATTTTATCAAATAGTCTTGATAATTCTTCTTTTGTTAATCCATTTTTCTTTATATCATCTATTGCTTTAAATATTAAATCTTCTTTATCTTCTAATTTGTTTAGTGTATTGAATTTACCTTCCGCTTCTTGCAATTTTTCTTTTTCATATTGTATCTTCTTTTCTAATTCCTGTTTTTTATCTTTATATATAAATTCTGGAATTAAATCATTTAGCTTATCTTCATATACTTGTTTAAATTGTTTTTCTAACTTTTCCAATGTTTGTTTAGATTTGTTTAACTCTTTTTCTAGTGTTGCTTTATTTGTAGAAATTGCTTTTACATTGTCCATAACAAAATTTTTAAATTCAGGATTACTTACTAAATTATCTATATATGCATTTACAATTTTGTCTAAATATTCTATTCTTATCCTGTGTGGTTTACACCCATAATTTGGTCTTATATCTTTTATTGCACCTTCATTACTATACTTTTTGCATAAATAACTATCTGGTCTTTTTCTTGTTTCAGTATTTCCCTTTCTTTTATACATTGGAGTTCCACATCTTCCGCAATATAAAAGTCCTGAATATAAGTTATTGTCTGTATCTACAAATTTAAAACCATTATTTATTTTATCACTTTCTTTTTTTCTTTTCTTTCTAATTTTTTGAACTTTTTCAAATAGTTCTTTATCAATAATAGGTTCATGATGATTTTCTATTATAGTCCATTCTTCTTCTGGCTTTACTCTTGTTTTTTTAGATTTAAAGCTTAATTTTTCTGTGTGTCCTCCAACATAGGCTCCTGTATATCTTCTATCATCTAAAATTCTTACAATATGTTGTGCTTTCCAATTGGCAGTTTGTTTTGCATTTGAAAATCCTCTTGATTGTGATGGAGTTGGTATTCCTTTTTTATTTAGATAAGTTGCAATTTTTTGATAACCCCAACTTTTAGAGTATAATTCAAATATTTCTTGCACCGTGGTGGCAGTTTCTTCATTAATTACAAGACTTTTTCCATCTTTGTTATATCCATAAATTGCTTTTACTAATAAATCGCCTTCTTCTATTTTATGCCTTAAATTTCTTCTAATATTTTTACTATCATCTCTTGCTCTTCTTTCATTAAACCATGCGTATAATCCAAACATTTCCTCATTATATTGCTCATCTTCAAATATTATTTCTACACCTTGTTCTTCTAAGTATTCTACAAAATCCAATGCTTCTTTTTGGTTTCTTCCAAGTCTTGCAGAGTTTTTAAAAACAATTATGTCTATTTCTTTATTCTTTGCTCTTTTTCTAATATCATCAAACCTACTAAAATCTGTTCCACTTTTGTCATCATCCATTATAATATCGACAATATTGGTATATCCATGACTTTTACAGTATTTAACTAGCAGGTCTCTTTGCGTTTCTATTCTTTCATAATTTTCTCCATAATCATCTCTACTCTCTCTGCAATAGATTACTACCTTTTTTTCACTGTTTTGTTTTTGCATGATATACCTCCATTTTTATTATTTATATAATGTATCAATAACATATTTTTCTTATAATTTCTTATTGTTGCTATTATATATAAAAAGTTCTAAAACTTCAAGTTATCTCCTCAAAATTTTAGAACTTTTTTAGTTATCTACTTTTCTTTTTTCTTATTATGTGCTATATTAAATATGCTTATAGCAATTAATATTATTGCTCCAATAATTATATATAGTAAATTGTTGTCATCTGTTTGAGCATTTACTTCTGTATCATTGCCTTGTATTGTCTGGTTTTTGTCATCTTGTGTACTATTCGTATTTTCACTCCAAATTCCAAGTTTGCTCTCTTTGGCTAGTTCTTCACTTTCTTGTAACATTCCAGCATATTTATAGTTATTCTGCAACATATAAGTTTCTGCCAATCCATCTTGTACTAATAAATTCTGCAACAACTCATCATCTACCCATATCCATGCCAAATATCTATCATATTTATCTTTTTTATCAGCCACTTCATCAAACTCTAATTCAACTTTTGTAGCATTTTCAAGTTTTCCTTTTGTGAAATCACTTGCCTCTTTTCCCCATTCTTCTTCTCCAATTTCTGGATGAACAGTTTCTTTTGTGTTTATTCCTAAAAATCTAACTGTTACTTGTTCCCCATACATTTTGAACTTCGCAGTATCCCCATCTACAGTTTTTACTAATTCTACTTCAATTTTATTTGCGTCTTTATTATAATCGTTTTCTATTTTATTAAAATTTTTATCATAGTATACAGCAGGCGTAACAATTACCCATTTTTTGTTTTCTTTATCCCATTTTACTTGATGATAATGTACTACCCCATTTTCTTTGTGGTAGCCATAATATTTTCCATTATATTCAGTTATATATTCTGAATCTTTATCTTTCCAACCTGTAATATTACCACTATGTGCCAAGCTCACATTACTTACACATATTAGCATTACTATAACTATTATTACATTTCTTACTTTTTTCATTATTAACACTCTTTTCTATATCTTCATTTTGAAAAGAAAAACGCAATTGTTTTTCAAACCAAACAAATTATATCATAAGGAGGATAAAAATTTGAACGATTTTTTAAACTTTTCACTAAATAGCTTAAATTTATTAGATAACAAAATTCATGATAATATTAAAGGAACTTTTGTTGATAACTTTATTCACGAATTACAAGACTATTTAGAGTTTCAAACAAATGATAAAATACTAGAAAACTTACCTGATAATACCAATCTGCATTTTGTAAAATTTGAAGACGATTATGCTATTTGCTTTGATTACTCTTCTAAAACTATATATAATATTCCTAAATCTTATTTAAACGATAGTACTCCAGAAGTTGGCGAAGCTATAAAAAAAGTTTCTTCAAATGATTTTCGTGTAGATACTACAGGAATTTCAGCAAATGCAAATGATATTGATAAACTTTTAAATGAATGCAGTTATGCAACCCTTTCTTCAAAGATAAATGTTTTACCAGAATATTATCAAATTTCTGATATTGATATAGATTTTGCTGTTTGCAAAAATTTAAATACTAATAAATCTGAAAATATCCCCATAAATGAAGTTCCTAAAGACGCCAAAAATGGAGATACTTTATTGTATAAAAATGGTAAGTTTATTATAAAGTAGTAATTCTTATATTTTTTTATTTTAGTTGGTGACAATTTGTCACCGACTCATTTCCTTCTTCTCTAAGCCTTTGCTTTAACTTGTTCCAATATTTCCACTGAAATTTTAGAACTTTTCTTCTGTCTAGGCTTGTCAGACATTTCACTTGAACTAATAAGTTTTACTTATAATTTGCTTTATTTCAATTCCTTTTTATGTTTAAAAGTTAATCTTTTATTTTTCTCCTTCTCTATTTGTTTTGCACTTTTATTTGGAGTTGGTAAATCTTCTGGCATTGTTCCACCTATTTTCTTAATTGTTTGTCTAACCGCTTGTCCAACTTTATGATGTGTTATACAAGCATCATCTTCATTATTAATATTTTTGTTTTTTAATACTTCATCTGTTTGTGTTATTCGGAATAAATTCGCTGCTAATTCTGTACTACTCATATAATCCAATATATCTTCCCTATCTGATATTCCTTTGCGGTTAGCTATGTCTTTTGCTGTTTCTCCATTATATAATCCTCTATACCCATAATTATTGAATTTTCCATAATTTTTAACTCCAGCTAATTTTGCAGTATCAAATAAATATTTATTTTTATCTTTTACGTTTTGTCTTGTGTATAGTCTCTTTTCATCTTCACTTAATTGTTCGTATTCTTGTCTTGTTATTTCTTGTCTTCTAGTTTGCACTGCAAAATATGTTTGGGCAAGTGCTATTGCTTTTTTTCTACTGTCTCCATTTTGTGCAATTAAATAACAAGCATATCTAGTTAATTTAAAATCATCAACTTCCATTTCTGCATTATTACCTACTTTTAACACCCTCCTGACGTCGGCAAAGTGTTCCTCTTCTGCAATATTACTACCCTTACAAGCTTCCTTTGCTTTATTTATTACATTTTTAAAATTTCCCCATTTACTATATTCTAACATTGTCATTAGTTCTCTTGCATACCAAAATTCCACTCCATTTTCATCTATATGCTTAATACTCTCGAAATCTTTTTCCGTTTTATTTACTAAATCACTTCTCATACTGATACTCCTTTCTTTCAATCCTTTAAAATTTATAATATATTTAATTTATCTTTTTCTTTCGTTTCGAACTTGCAACAAATTCTTGCAAGTTCACTTTTCTAAATTCTTATTGTAACTTACTATATTTTATATCATATCTTTAATTATTCTTCAATAGTTTCGCGAAATTTTGTTTTGTTTTCTATTCATATTTTTCCTTTATTCTATCGGAAATAATGTCGGTGAATATCTGTTTATAATCATCTAATTCACCTGTATTTGATTTTGGACAAATAAATACTGCAAATGGCAATTTATCTTTCTTTCGTTTCGTTTTCTTGGTAATATTTGATTCTTCCAGAATATCCACCTCCATTTCCTTTTTCTAAATTATATTGTTAAACCCGTTGTCCTTATTACATCAGCTGTAATGAATTTCTTCCATATGAGATTTGCTCTCATTCCGTTCCCACGAACTACCCCTTTACATCACGTTAGCCAGGTAGAAGTTTCATTATCTGTCTTACAGCTTGCTATTCAATTTTCAATGTGCATTTAATAGATAATCAGTATTTTGATTTGCTGTTCTCTATCTTGTTAAAATTATTATAAGATGCTAAAATAGTAATGTATATAGATTTATCCAAGTCTATAGATAAACTAAAAATTGAAATAGCTATTTTCTATCTTAAAAGTGGAGGAAAATATTGATATGTTAAGTAATTTTGCAATTAGTAATAATAAAATTTTAATTAAAAATACTGGAGAATATTTTGGTGCTTTAGGAACTTTTGAATAGAATATTGGAGATAAATTATATGAATTTGCAACAATGGAACATGAATCTTTTGATAAATTAAAAGCTTATTATAATCAATTAATCGATTTGGTTTGTTATTCTAAAGAATCTTATTCTATGGAAATAGAAATGGATTGCTATTTTAAAATGTTTCAAATTGTAAGAGCCTGTTTGCAATTATCTCCATATACTCATTTCCATACCCAACTATTAATTGATATAATTATAAAAACATATAATTCTTCTTCTTTTAGAACAGATTTATTATTCAAATCTGATTTTGGTATTTCTATTGATAATTCTAAATATTATCCAAAAGAAATATATTCTGAAATAGAAGAAGATGAATATACTACTGAAATTTTACTTGCTAAATGGATTCAAGAAATTAATAAAGTATCTACTAAAAAACATCATGAATATTTAAAATTCTTTGAAACTATAAGAGATTTGCTAATAGAAGATTTAATGAAAAAAAGATTCGATTTAAAAGAAAGATTAGAACTTATTAGTGAATATTCAAGTAATAGCTTAGTTAAGAATTTAAGTGTTCCAGAAAAAATATTTTTATACGAAACCAAAAGAGTATTTGATATACATTATTTTAATACTAAACCTGCACATAGTGTTTTTCTTGATGCAAAATTCAAAACTAAATATATAATAGCGAAACCTCTAGCTCCAAAAGAAAAAAGACTTAGTTTAGAAGAAACTATTAGCCTAATTAAAGAAAGAAATCTTAATGTAGAAGAAGTATTTGAATTAAATAATACTGAAGAACAAATAAGATTTGAAATATTTAAAATTATACAAAATAATTTTACTATAAACAAATGTGAAAATTGCGGAAGACTATTTATTCCTATTACTAGCAGTAATAATCCAAATCAAAAAGGTAGAAATGACCAGAAATATTGCAATACCCCTTATTTAGATACTGGTAAAACTTGCAAAGAAATTGGTGCTACAAATAAGTATAAAGAAAAAGTTGAGGATAGTGCTATTTTAAAGGAATATAAGAAAGAATATAAAAAAATATATGGTAGACACTATAGCCACCCTAAAAAATTTACAGAGGAACAATTTAAACAATGGTCAAAAAAAGCAATTAAATTAAGGGATAGCTATAATGATAGTCAAATTGAAGAATTCAAAATAGAATTGCAAAAATTAAGTAATATCACCAAAAATAAAAAGCCGTAAACGGCTTTTTTACTATACTTTAATCAATATTTATTATATTTTGTTTCCCAATTAATTTTTCTAAAATCATTAGAGCATTATTGTGTACTTCTTGTCCATTGTGGCTCATACAGTATTCTTTAATTACTTTAACATTATAATTATTCTCAAATAAATATAGAGCTGTTTTAAATACACAAGCCTCCGTATCTATTCCACATAAATAAATAGTGTCAATATTTTTTTCTTTAATATAATTTACTAATTCATTATTAAAAGCAGTATAAATACTTTTTTCAAATATTTTATAATCTTTTGTATCTATTACTATACTTTTACCATGTTCCTGCATACATCCATTATAATTTAAAATCGTATGGAATTGACTATTTTCATTGTTTATAAATTTTGTAAAACACACATATTTAAATAGTTTATTACCAATTAATTTTTCAATATCATGTGGTAAGTTTTCAGTGTTCTTATTAATAAAGTCCTTTTGTAAATCAATTATCAATAGTAAGTTATTCATATTTTACCTCCAATTTAATACTTCTTCTATACTCTAAATATACATTTAATTTTTTTTAGTATTCTCTTAAATATAGACTCTTTGTATTCTACCATTGACACATTATTTACTACACTTTCTTCACTTATTATCTTTTGTTGCTTATTTTTAAAGATATTATCTGGATTGTATTTCTCACGGATTTCTTTTTCTCTTTCATTCTTTAGATGCACATCTTCTTTTAATAGTTCTCTCTTTTTTTCTTCACTACACCAATAATGCCTATATAGAAGAGATAGCAAAATCTTGGTATCATTTTTTATGGGTTGTTCATTTATTGGAGTATTAACATTTATATTACTTATATATGAATTGTCCATATTTTCCTTAATAAAGCTAACTAGTTTATTTGGAAGTTTATTAATATATTCTTTTCCCATAAAATTTAGTATAGTGTTTACTTCTTTTAAAGATTGTTTATATTCTAGGGTCATCTTTCTTTTCCTCCATTATATCTAATATTTGTTGATTTTGTTGAACACCTTGTTTTAAATTTTTCATTCCTGTTTCTCTGTCGCCAAATGTGACCTCTTTATCTAATTGTTCTACTGCTTCGAGAGAGAAATTTTTTTCTTTTTTATTTCTATATGCATTAGAATAATCTACTATTTTTGATTTGGCTTCTTCTAATAATTGTGGTATGCTTTTTTCTCCACCATTTTCCCTTTTTGCAATGATTGGTTTTGTTACTACAAAATACAGATTTTCAAAACAATCTGATAAAGTTTTAAATTCTTCTTGTCCCAAATATTTTATATGTTCATTTGTACCACTTAATTGAGCATTTCTAAATATATTTACTAGTTCATGATTTTCAAATAGTGGATCAATTCCCTCGTTTAATCTATGAAAATAACTATGTGCATCAAATTGTCTACCAAGTATTATAGACATAACTTTTTCCTCATCATAGCAATTAATTGCCTCTTCTAAACCAGTATGTGCTTCTTCTCCCGAAATATATTTCCCTGTTTCTTCATCTCTATTTATAATAGTTGTGGAAATACCATCTCTTTTTTGTAGCTGTCCATCAACTATTGAGTATTCTTTATTATATGCCTTTATTAAATGTCCCATTTCGTGTACTAATGTGCTCATAGTTTCTTCATTCTGTAAATCAGAGCTTCCTTTTGATGTAAGATATATTAATCTCTTTGAAGATATTCCTTCATCTGTTACAATGTGCATACTATCATAAAAGGCAACTGCAGTTGTTGGTATTCTTCCTATATCTTTGTCTGGAAAGAAGTCTGAAAGATATTCTTCTGTTTTTTCTTTTTCTCCTTGCATATGAATTTCACAACTTGAAATAGCATCTAAAACTAACTGTTCATTCTCTTGCCCAAAATGTTCAATGAATGCAGGAATTATTTTTCCTAAAGCTTCTGTTATCTCATTATTATATCCGTATTTTTCTTGCAATTTTTTTAAATATTCATCCTTTTTTCTATCTCCTTTGTGGTTTTCTTGACTTTTTTCAAACTCTTCAATTAAAGAGACTAAATTAAAATCTTTGTTTTCTTTTGTTAGATTAACTATTTGCTCTGGAGTTGGCAATTGCCCTCGTTTTCTTAAATTTTCTAAAGAGCTATTATATCGGTCTACCACTCTTTTATACTCTTCTATTCCAATTTTTTCTATCTCTTCACACAATTCTTTTATATATACTGGTGATTCCATATATCCTAACACATTACTACTTACTTTTTTATCAATATCTAACCTTGAAAATAAATATCTAAAAAATGTTTTTTGGTAACACTCTAGAACTGTTATATTGTTTTTATATTCATCTTTTACACTTGTTAATTTATCTAATTCATCATTTTGACCTGTTAAAACATTCCAATGTAATACTTGTGCTATATTATGACTTTCTGCAATATCTTGTATTGTTTCTATTAGTTCTTCTTTGGTATCAGATTCAAAATATCCCTTATTTGCACGAGTTAAAGACAATTGTTCTGCTGTATATATTCCACTGTTTTCCAAAGTTTCATCTACTGCTTTTTGTAATTCTCCGTCAAAAATTTGTACAGTCAAATCCAAGCTATCTAATTGTTCTTTTTCCTCTTCAGATAATGACTCATATCTATCTTTACTTATCAAAATAATAGCTTGACTAGATAATTTCACGTTTCCCTTTATTGCGGTATCTGTAGGAACAAGAGATACTATTTCTGAATTATCAATTTGTTCTTCCAAGCTTTCTATTATTGCACAAGTTTTATTTGAAAATGTATTATTCATATCATCAGGCACTAACCCATTTAATGCCCAAAGTACCATAGAATTATAGTCAGAATTATATGGCAAATATTGCTCTAAAATTTCTTTGTTTTGCCTGTCTATTTCTTCCTGTTCTTCTTCTGTTTTTGTCCAATATCCATCTTCATTAATTCTATCCAATTTTCTTAATAAATCATTAATTGCAAATGCAAAAGCTGTACCTTTTTCCTTTTTTAAATATGGAATTTCACTGATTGGATGTACTATTCCATCAAATGGAATAACATTTGTAGCTCTTACTAATGCTATATTTTTAACATTCATTTTAAATCTCCTAGAAATTTTCACTTTATTTCTATTTTTTTTATTAATAATAAAACTTTCAATCATATTATTACATAAAATTATTTTTTTTTCAATATTTTTAATTTGCTAAAAATAATATTATCTTTCTGGCTCCCATTCTTTCTCTCTATCTTCATGTTTTACCTGTTTTTCTGCATCTAATAAGATATTATTTTCTCTTTCAAAATCTCTAATCAAATTATTTTCTGCTCCCATATCAAACTTTTTACAAATCCATCTTATAAATTTATCAATAGTATCTTTAAATTTATCTACTACTTTGTGCAAATGCTTATTTTTCTTTTTCTAAACCTCTAATTTGATTTTTATATTCCCATTCCAAATCAAGCTCTTTCTTTTTGTATTCTGATTTAATTTTATCAACTTCATTGTGCAGTTCTTCATTGTCATATAATATCCTTTTTCTTTCTTTTTCGTATTTTCCTGCTTTATCTACTAAATTAACTTGTTTTGATAATTCCCTGTATAAATTCTTATTATCTTGGTACAATTCAAATGTCTAACATACTAGACAAACAAATTTGTCCGTATGGCAGGGATTTTCAATCCCCACACCCCTTTTTCATAAAAATACATTTCGTATTTTATATATGCAAATGAATGTATTTATGATTTTCATCTAATAAAATATCTGCTGGAATCCATAGTCCTTTTAATTTTTTCATTTTCATAACCTCCTTTCGCACCACATTCAATTTAGTGACTTTTTGAATTGCTTTTGGTATAAATTTTCTTAAGTCAAAAAAATAAAACCTTAAGATTTTACTCTTAAAGCTTTATAAATTTATTTACTTAAATTCTTGTATCCACTCATTTATCTTAAACCTGTCCGATGTATCCACCAAATATCGCAGTCCCCTGGATATGAGAATACAGCTTTCTTAAACCTTCCTATTATTGCTCCTGCAAGTATTACAGAAGACCTTAGTTTGTGCATTAAATCTCTAGGAATTTCTGTTTTATTTATACTATTTGAATTAATAATTATTTTACCATTTTTTCTTACTACATTGCAACCTAAAAGCCTTAAAATTTCTAAAGTTATTTTTATATCTTGTATGTTTGGTACATTATATAATGTTGTTGTTTTTCCGCTTAAAATACTTGCTGCAATTATTGGCAAAGATGCATTTTTAGAACCCGACGCATTTATTACTCCTTCTAGCTTATTTCCACCTTCAATTATGTACTGTGCCATATTTCACACCTTCCTTTATGCCATATACTATGCAAAAGGTAGTGTTTTTGTTAATAAACTAATTCCATACCACTCCAGGCTTGTGTTAAAACATTGGTTAATATTGCAAAGTCCTTTGCTTCACTTATTCCTTTTTCTTTTAGTTCATCTGTAAATTCTTTTCTTATATCAATTGTTTTTAGTCTTTGATTTATCCATTCTTCTGAATATCCTTTTTTTCTGTATATATCTAAAGCTCTATTTATTGCTATTTCTGGATCATATGCTTCATCTATTCTTTCTTTTCCTACTTGTGCCAACCATAATTTAAATGGTTCTGCTTTTTTAGATGGTATTGATTGGATAAGTCTTAATATCTGTTCTGTAGTCATTACATCTGTATTATAAAATTTACCATCCGTAGATTTCATTTTCAGTTGGTAACAATTTGTTACCAACTGACTCCCCTCTGAATTCAATCTCATTTTCAAGGTTTTCCAGTACTTTCTTCCAGCTTGATAATCATTATCCGTTAACACAGCAACTATATCAACAACTGAAAAATACCATTTTTCTTCTTTATCATTCCATTTTGCTCTAATTTTTTTACTTTCAAATAATTTTAATTCATTATCTTGTCCCATTTTAATCCTCTCTTTCTTAGCTTATTTGGAGAGCCTTAACAATTCAAGTTTTTTATTTTTCATTAATATATCACATTTCAGAACCCTTTTCAATATTTTTTGCAAATTTTTGTTCGTTTTTATTTTCTTGACATACTTATTTTTTTATTATATATTACTAGCTAGAAAGAAGGGATGTTATGGATTTAACTGATGCTATTTTAGCAGCAAAGCAAGGTATGAAAAATGCATATGCACCTTATAGTCATTATTTTGTTGGTGCTGCTTTAGTAACTAAATCTGGCAAAATTTTCTCTGGCTCAAATATTGAAAATGATGGTATAATGTCTATTTGTGCTGAAAGAGTAGCTTTTACAAAAGCTATTTCTGAGGGGGAAAAAGATTTTGACTATATTATTGTTTGTGGTGGTAAAGATGTGAATGTTTTAGAAAATTGCCTTCCTTGTGGGTACTGCAGGCAATTTATGACTGAATTTGTAGATAAAAACTTTATTGTTTATGCTTTAGGCCCTAATGATAAAATTACTCCTTATACAATGGAGGACTTGTTGCCTAATAATTTTAGCTTGTGATGATTTTTATAAATTGTAATTTATCTGAGCATTTATATGCAAATTTGAAATGTAGGGGCGA
>OIYS01000746.1_pt1 | contig 20384 bp, 16 predicted proteins | sample 1588271 | NCBI WGS metagenome assembly OIYS01 (sample SAMN03283286) | human gut metagenome | biome: human-associated habitat; material: feces | host: Homo sapiens | place: Peru | collected 2012
GGCTTGTTCACATGGGCCTTGATATACGCTGCGGCAGCCTCTTCGGAACCGCCGCCGATCTCACCCAGCAGAACGATCACCTTGGTGTCGGGATCCTGGGCATAAAGGGCAATGGCGTCACGCTGGGTAAAGCCCCAGACGGGACCGCCGCCGATAGCGACAACGCCGGACTGGCCGATCCCGTTATCCGTAAGGGTCTTGCCGATCTCATAGGATAGCGCACCGCTCTTTGAGACAATGCCCACAGAGCCGTTCTTGAAGAAACGGACAGGATGAGCGCCGACCTTGCAGACTTCCGGAATAATCACGCCTGCGCAGCCCGGGCCGATGAGGGTGGTTCCGTGGGCTTTGGCGTAGGCAATGATCTCCACCACGTCGTGCATGGCAATCTCTTCTGTGGTCAGCACCAGAAGGCGGATGCCGGAGTCAATGGCCTCAAAGCAAGAATCCTTGGCAACTTTGGGAGGGACAAAGCTGATGACTGTGTCGAAGTCATGGGCTTTCTTTGCCTCTGCCACATAATTGTAAACAGGAATGCCCCAGACCTCCTGACCACCCTTTCCGGGGGTAACGCCCGCCACAATATTGGTTCCGGCATCCAGCATGGCCTTCGCTTGCAGGGAACCGGATTTCCCTGTGACGCCCTGTACCAGAACACGGGTATCTTTATTGATGAGAATAGACATCGGTCATCCCTCCTTTGCGGCTTTGGCAACGGCTTCCACAGCATCTGTCAGGACATTGAAGGTGGAAAAACCGTGCTCTTCCATGATGCGGATACCTTCTTCCTGCATGGTTCCGCACATCCGGCAGAAAATGGGAATCGTAACGCCGTGTTCCTTACAGTAGCTGGTCAAGCCGATGGCCATATTATCCATACGGTTGAAACCGCCAATCAATACCACGATCACGGCCTTGATTTGCGGGTGGTTCTGCAGCGTAAGCTCCAGTGCACGGTACATGACCTCCGGTGTGGTCATGCCGCCCAACTCGCAGAAGCTGGCAACATGCAGGCCTGCATCATGCAGCAGATCCAGTGTCAGCATACCGGTGCCAGCGCCGTCGGAGATCATGGCAACATCGCCGTCCAGCGGCACATAAGTAACGGTGGTCTGCTCTTTTTCTGGTGCAGTATAGCGGTAAAGGCTGCTGCGGCCCTGCTCCAGTTCGCTGCGGATAGCGGCCATGGAGCTGTCGTGATCGTCGATGACGAACTTGGAGTCCATCGCCACAAGCTTTCCGTTCACCAGCCCCAGAGGATTGATCTCCACCAGCAACGCACCGCTGGAGAAGAACGCGTCCTGCAGTTTGTCCAGCAATGCGTACAGGTCTGCCGGATCCGCAGTATTCAGCAGCTCGGCGATCATCTTCTTCTGATATGACTTCAAGCGGGTGAAAGGGTCGACCTCCAGCTTTAGGATCTCCTCAGGATGATCCTGGGATACCTGCTCGATGTCTATGCCGCCCATACGGCTGACGATCAAGGTGGGAACGGCAACGCCCTGCAGCGTGATGGACAGATAGAACTCCTGCTGTGCCTGCATCATCTGCTCGGCCAAAAGACCGTGAACAGGATGGCTTTTAATTTCCATGTGCAGGATCTGACTGGCATACTGACGGTATTCTTCCTCGTTATGGCAGATTTTCACGCCGCCGGCCTTGCCGCGGCCACCTGTCATGACCTGCGCCTTCAGCACGAAGGGATAGTCCATGGGGGCGGGAGCTGTGTCGGATACCAGCAGATGACTTTCCGGAACGGGAATGGCGAACCGGCGCATCATCTGCTTGCCTTCAAATTCAAACAAATTCATATACGTACCGCCTTATCAGTTATCCGTGGAAATAAAGGTTGTTGTCTTTGGCATAAGCGATGCCTGCCTTGACTGCCTGTGTGTTCAGCTCCACAAAGCGAGGATTCACCTGCGTTTTGACCACATCCAGCAGCGCGTCTTCTTTCAGCAGGCCAAGGCACTCGGAAAGGAAGCCCAGCACGACCATATTGGCTGCCATGCGGTTTCCCAGATCCACTGCGATCTGCGTGGCGGGAACGGCAAAAGTGGTGGCAACAGGATGGGTCAGATCGGTCACCAGCTGGGGATCGATCACCAGTACACCGTCCTCGGACAGGGTGGGGATGTATTTCTCATAGGCGGATTGAAACAGCGCCACCAGCAGATTTTTCTTTTCGGCCACGGGGGAGTTGATGGGTGCGGTATCAATGATCAACTCGGCCTGGCACTGGCCGCCGCGCGCCTCCGAACCATAGGACTGGGTCTGCACGGCGTACAGGCCGCCCTTGGTAACAGCAGCGGTGCCCAGCATGACTGCGGTCAGGATAATACCCTGACCACCGAACCCGCAGAGGGTGATCTTCTGAGGATATTGCAGCATAGTTGACTTCCTCCCTTATAACGGCATATTGGTGCCTTCGTAAACCGGCTTATCGACACAAATGAACTGTCCCAGCGGCAGCTTGCCTTCCTTTTCGACGCTGTTCATTTTCTCACCCTGCTCCTTCATGTAGGTGTTGGTCTGAATGTATTCCATCACCTTGACAGGATCACCCGTCTTAAGGGCATACCGGCCATAATGAGTGGGGCACTGAGAGACGATTTCAATGAGGGAAAAGCCCTTGTGCTGCAGCGCGCGCTCCATGGCCTTTTTGCACTGAAGCGGCTGCGCGGTGGTCCAGCGTTCCACATGGGTAGCGCCGGCAGCAATAGCCAGAGAGCATACATCGAAACGGGGCTCGGCGCTGCCGTAGGGCGTCGTCATTGTTTTGGACTCTTCGGGAGTTGTGGGAGCGACCTGTCCACCCGTCATGGCGAAGTTCATGTTGTTGACCATCACCACGGTCACGTCCAGATTGCGGCGGCAGGACTGGATCATATGGTTGCCGCCGATGGAAACCAGATCGCCGTCACCTGCGAAGATGACAACAGGAAGATCCGGCTGCATCATTTTCACGCCGGTAGCCCATGCCAGAGTTCTGCCGTGGACACCGTGGAACATATCGGTTTTCAGATAAATGGGGATACGGGCCGTGCAGCCGACGCCTCCGATGTGCACCATCTGCTCGGGATCCATATGAAGCTCGTCCAGCGCCTGGGTATAGTAGTTCAGAACCTGGCCGCAGCCGCAGCCTGCGCAGAAGAAGTGCGGAAGCTTTTCTTTCCGGAGAAACTTGCGCAGAGGATTGATTTTCAGTTCGTCTGCCATCTTATTTGACCTCCTCCTTGATCTCCCGCAGGATCTCTGCGGAAGTGTGGATCTGACCCCTGTTCTTCGTAATGGGGACGACAGGACATCTGCCGTTGACGACTCTTGTGATCTCATTGACATAGCGGCCCATGTTCATCTCCACGGCAAAGACCTTGGAGACATTGGCTGCTGTCTCGCGGATCGCCTTTTCCGGGACTGGCCAGATGTTGCAGAGCTTCAGGACTCCCACTTTGATGCCCGACTCGCGGGCCATCTGCATGGCTTCGATGGCGGGACGTACCTCGCTGCCATAGGTAATGATGGCGTAATCGGCATCATCCATCATGTAGCATTCGGTGCGACAGATATCGTCGGCGTTGTCGCGGATCTTGCCGCAGACACGGCGGTAGAGCCGCTCAAAATCATCGGGATCCCAATCGATACCGCCCTTTTCATTGTGGGGGTTCAGGGAATAGATGGTATGATAGCCCTTACCCAGCGGCGCAAAATCAGGGCAGCCGTTGGCCGGTGCGCCGAAAGGCAGATAGTCCTCAGGAGAAGCGGAGGTGTAAACGCGGTTGAACAGTTCGATCTGATCCGCAGCAGGGATCTCCAGACGCTCACGCATCAACGCGATGGTAGCCTCGGACATGACGATGACAGGGTTACGGTATTTCTCCGCCAGATTGAAGGCCCAGATCGTATAGTCGTACAGCTCCTGCACAGAGGAGGGACAGACAACAATGGCCTCATAGTCACCACTGCAGCCGTAACGCAGCTGATAGACATCGGCATAAGTGGCAAAATTGTCGCCTCTGGTGCGCATGACGTCAGCAACGACGATAGGGGCTTCAATGGTATAGCAATAGCCCAGACCTTCCTGCATATAGTTAAAACCGGCGCTGGCAGTGGCAGTCATGACCTTGCCACCAGCCAGAGAAGCGCCAGCCAAGGCGAAAATAGAGCAAAGCTCATCTTCACCCTGCACAAATTTTCCACCCACCTGGGGCAGACGCTGGGACATACGCTCAGAGATCTCATTGGCAGGGGTGATGGGATAGCCAGCAAAGAAGTTGCAGCCGGCGCTGATCGCGCCCTCGACCAACGCATAGTTGCCCAGCATAAAGTGAACGCCTGTATTCACACGCGTTTCCCATGCCTCCAATTGATTTGCCAAAATCGTTGACATACCGTTTTTCCTTTCTGATTCATTTGGGTGTCTGCCAACAAAATGATAGATTTATCTCTAAATTGTCGACAGTATACAATGACAAATTCGTTATACATGAATTTGCGAACTTTGTCAATCCCTATTTGAAATTTTAAGAATAAACCACACCTATATATGTGAATGGATATCGACCTCTTTGCCCAGAACCCACACCCGGTGAATACCGACAGGGGGGATAGCGGGCTCAAGATAAGAGTTTACGTTATTGATGGTCTGTGGATCAAACAGCACTAGGTCAGCGTCCATGCCGCGGCGGATCAGGCCGCGATCCCACAGCCGCAGACGCCTGGCCGGTTCAGAGGTGATATGCCGGATGGCTTCCTCTAACGGCATGACCTTCAGATCCCGTACATAGTGTCCCAGAAAGCGAGGGAAAGAGGCGTAAGCGCGGGGATGGGGATGTGCGCCAACAATGCCGTCTGTGCAAACGCAATGCGCATCGCTGCGCATGACATAAATCACGTCATCCTCAGAGATAGAGAAATAAATAGCCACAACTTCCGGCCCTTCGTGCTGTAAGATGTGCAGTATGGCATGTCCGGGATCCATATCAAGCCGCTGGCAGATGGCATCCAGCTTTTGGCCGGCCATCCAGCTGTATTCAGGTGTGGCGACAGAGGCGATCATGATACAGGACGCGCCGCCGCGAACATCAACTTTTTCCTCGGTTTCGTGCAAAATCTTTTCAAAAGTGTCAGGGGAGGTCAGGCGCTTTTGGAACCCCTGTTCACCGCCTTCATAAGCCCATGCGGGAACACAGACCTTGAGCCCGGTACAGGAGGCTGTCCAAGGATACTGGTCGACGGTCACATCATATCCCTCACTGCGTAAGGCGTTGATGGCCGCAATGGACTCGTGTACCTTACCCCAGTTGCGCTGGCCCAAAGCTTTGTGGTGGGAAATCAGGAGACGCACACCACTTTCTCTGACAACGGAACTCATTTCCTGAATGGATTCCAGCAATCCACCTTCCTCACTGCGCATATGTACCATGATGAGTCCATCATAGGAAGCCACAACCTTTGCCAGCTCAATCAGTTCAGCCGTGTTCGCAAAGCAGCCGGGGGGATAGATCAGACCCAGCGACATGCCCTTGGCTCCTTCCTGCATGCATTTTGCCAACAGCATCTTCATAGCCTGAAGCTCCGCTTCGGTAGGTTCGCGGTTGTCGTTTCCCATGACATTCATGCGGATGGTGCCGTGTCCTACCAGACCAACAAAACGGGCAGCAGGATGAGAGTCTTCAACAGTCTGCATGTAATCAGCATAGGAACGCCACGGGTAGGGCGTAGAGATCGTGCCGGCCAGTGGAGCCATGTTATCGGCCAATTCTGACAGGAGATCATCCGTCACAGGTGCTACAGAAGAGCCATCTTGACCAAGAACCTCTGTTGTGATGCCCTGGTCTACTACCTGATGAACGGATGGATCGCGGAGCAGTTCCAACTCCATGTGACTATGTGTGTTGATAAAGCCGGGAGAAAGCACAAGATCCTGCGCGTCAACCACTGTATACTCCGGGCGAGAGGGAATATTGCCGATGTCAGCAATGATACTGCCACGGATCAAAACGTCTGCGTGAAAAGGCTGACAGCCAGTGCCATCGTAAATGGTGGCATTTTGAATCAAAGTCTCCTGCAATGGAAATACCTCCTTTACATTTGCAAAATGATGTGGTATGATTTTACAAGAAACATACTGTATACAGTCGACATAATAAGAGGATATCATCTCATTTGCTGAAAGTCAAGGAAAACAAGTGACATTATGCAAGCAAAAGCATCTTGCTGCCGTAGAAGTTATCTGGCATCTTTCCTTAACAGAATTTTTACTGTATCATACAAAGTAATTTATTTTGCAAATGACTGCGTTGGGTATACTGTTGCCTGCCGCAAGCAGAATAACAGGATCATCTGCACGGGGACAAGAGCATAAATAGATTGCTTTTAACACTGCGCCACAAAAATATTTTGAGAGGAGTATACAAATGAAACACGAGACTTCTGAACTTTTGCAACTGCTGCAGAAGATGGTTTCATTCCCGTCGACGGACGGCAATGAAAGCGGAATCAGCGACTTTTTGGCACAGAACGCGACGGCTATAGGGATGGATATTGTGGAACAGCAAGAGGCTCTGCCTGGCTTGAAAAACGTGATTGCAGTGAAAACATTTGGCAGCGGTGGAAAGCGTGTGGTTCTTAATTCTCATATGGACGTAGTACCTGCGGCGGATGGTTGGGATACGGATCCTTATGAACTGGTGCAGAAGGGAACGCGCGCCTATGGACGTGGCTCCACGGACGCGAAAGGGCCGCTGGCCTGTTTGACGATGGCAGTCAAGCGGATCATTGAAAATCCGGAAGGTGTCAATGGAACAATCGTGTATACTGCAGTGGTGGATGAAGAAAGCCATTCCTCCGGTGCACGCGCGTTGGTGCAGCACCCACTGGTATACGGGGATTACTGCATCGTTGGTGAGCCGACCATGTCCCACGTGGCAGTGGGCCATAACGGAAGTCTGCGCCCTGTGATCGCCGTTGAGGGATTGTCTGTCCATGCGTCGAATCCTGAATTGGGTATCAATGCTATCCGGATCGCAGCCTATATATCTGAGCTGGTGGATGAAATAGCCGAAGAGATCTCCGGTATCGTGCATCCTACCACGGGAAAACCGTCTATCGCTATTACCATGATTTCCGGTGGTGTACAGGAGAATGTGATTCCAGATCATTGCGAGGTGACCATCGATCGGCGTATGGTTCCCGGTGAGAGCGAAGAGGAACTGCGGGCCCGTTTCGACCGGTTGTGTGAGATGGCGCAGGCAAAATTCCCTGGTAGCCGCGTTTACGTGAATCACTATCTGGTGACCACCGGACCTGCTGCGGAGACCGCTGTTGACAGTGAACTGGTCAAAGCAGCATACGCTGCCGCAGAAAGCGTTACCGGAGAGAAACAGGAGCTGCTTGGACTGACCTGCAATACAGATATGAACCACTTTACCCGCGCTGGTATCCCCACGGTCATTATTGGGCCAGGTACGATCACGGTGGCGCACAAACCTAATGAGTATGTAGAGATTTCCCAGTTGGAAGCGGCGTGCGCGGTGGATGAGGCGGTCATTCGCGCGCTGCTGAAATAAAAGAAAACAGAACAAAGAAAGGAGCTTGCTATGTCTTATACGTTGGAAGCGGCAAACACTGTCTTGACGGTGGATCTGAGTAAGGTCAAACGCAACATTGAGCGGATCCGTACCCATATTGGCCCCAATGTGGATATCATGTATACGGCAAAATCAAACGGTTATGGGCATGGTCTGATTGAACCGACGCTGTACATGCGCGATCATTGTGATATCCATTGCTTTGCAACCGGGCAGCTTTGTGAGGCACTGGAGTTGCGGCAGGCTGGCCTACAGGATTTCATCTTGGTATTGGGCGGAGTACCATACTCCGGGATCCCCGCATTTGTAGAAAATGATCTGGTTGCCACTGTATATGAAGATACTTTGCCCCGCGCATTGAATGAAGAGGCAGCACGGCAGGGGAAAAAGGTTCGTGTTCACCTGAAGATAGACACGGGGCTGCGTCGCTTTGGCGTGCAGCCGGGTAAGCAATTGGCGCATCTGATCAATACGGTTCAAAGCTTGCCTTATCTGGAGATTGACGGCGTCTATACACACCTAGCCAACGGCTACTCATTGGACAAGACGTTTACCCATCAACAGATGGAGATATTTACGCGGGCGCTGGAGCAGATCAAAGAAGCCGGCATCCACCCGCGCCTTACGCATGCGGCCAATACAGCGGCATGTGTCGCGTCACCGGAATGCTATTATGATGTGGTGCGTGTGGCGGCACTGATTTTTGGCTATGATATTTCACCCGGTATCCAGAACCGTTTGGGGTTGGAACCCACCATGCGCTGGACCAGTAAGATCCTGAATGTCCTATGGGCCGAGCCGGGTGAAAACGTCAGTTATTACCGCTTCTTTGTGCCGGAGCGCCAGACAAAGATCGCTATTATCGGATTTGGCATGGGCGATGGCTATTACCGGGGACTTGTAACGCGTGATACAGCCCATAACGCGGATGTGCTGATCCATGGTAAGCGTGCCCGCCTGCTGGATCTGAACGTGGACGTGGCTTTTGCAGATGTGACAGATATTCCTGATGTGGCGATTGGTGATACCGCGGTTTTGGTGGGTCAGGATGGCGATGATGAGATCACGACCATCGAATTGGGGGAAAAAGGCGGTACCTCAAACGGACATATCTGCTGCTCAATCACATCGCGTCCGCTGCGGCAGTACGTGGAAGAATGACACACAGTAAAATATATAGTATATAGAAAGAAATTTTCAACAAATATTGACAAAGTTGAAATATCGTGATATTCTCTATGTCAGTATACTGTATATTGTCGACATTACAGTGCATTACGAACTTTCTTTTCTTGGTATGCAGAGATTAACACGAGAACAAACGGGAGGTAAAAAATGAAAAAGTACATCAGCGTCATTTTGGCATTGGTCATGGTACTGGCTCTTGTTGGTTGTGGTTCCCCGAGTGCCAATACTGATTCCTCTGATGGCAACAGCGGCAGTGAAAAGTATAACCTTATTATCGGTACCGGCGGTGTCGGTGGTACTTACTATCCTCTAGGCGGTGCGCTGGCTTCCGTCTGGACAAAGTATCTGGATAATGTGACCGTTTCTGCGCAGAGTACCGGCGCTTCTGTTGAGAATACGCAGCTGCTGGAGAACGGCGAAGTTGAGTTGGCTCTGACACAGAACGATCTGGCAGAGTACGCCGTTAAGGGTGAGTATATGTTCACCAAGCAGTATGAGAAGATGCAGTTGATTGGCCGTCTTTATTCTGAGCCGATCCAGGTCTTTGTCCGCAATGACTCTGGTATCAAGTCCATTGCTGATATGGCTGGCAAGCGCATCTCTGTTTCTTATCCCGGTTCCGGCGCTAACGCGAATGCCGAGCAGCTGCTGGGTGTATTTGGCATCACGGTGGAAGATATCAAGGCGGAGTATCCTTCCAACTCCGATACCGCAGATCGTATGAAAGATGGTCTGTTGGATGGTATGCTGACCACCACCGGTGCCCCCAACGCAACATTCCAGGAGATGTGCATGAGTGCTGATTGCACACTGCTGAGTTTCAGCGATGAGGACTGCGATAAGATCATTGCGCAGTATCCTTTCTTTGCCAAGTACACCATTCCTGCCGGTTCCTATGAAGGCCAGACCGAGGATGTCCAGACGCTGTGCGTTCAGTCCGTGCTGGCAGTGTCCGCTGATCTGAGCGAGGATCTTGTGTATGACCTGACCAAGACCCTGTGGGAGAATCAGACTGAGTTGTCCGGCATGCTGTCCGCCCTGAGCGATTTGAGCGTTGACAATGCTCTGGATGGTATCACCATCGACTATCATCCCGGCGCTGTCAAGTATTACAAGGAAATCGGCATGATGTAATCGTCATAAACCCTGTAACCTATTTCTAACTGTGGAACGGGACTCCGTTTCGCTTCATCCGAAGCGGAGTCCCACTTTTCTTACACTTCGATAGAAAACAGAGGAGGTGCGTTCTTTTTGTCCGATGAAATCATGAAAAAAGATGAGACCTTAGTCGAAACGACAAGCGAAGACCTTTCCGGCGCTCCGATGTCGGAGGAAGAGGTTGATAAGATTCTGCGTAAGGTTGACGCCGAATCGCGGACAAGACACTTGTCCAATATATGGGAAAAGCTGGTTGTTGTAATCGCGGTAGCGTTCACACTTTTCCAGCTGTACACAGCGATTTTTGGAGCCCTTTCTCCTCAGGTGCAGCGTTCCATTCACCTGTCCTTTGCTATGCTTCTGGGGTTTATCCTGTATCCTATGCGCCGCGGAAAGATGGATTCCAAGATCAATGTGCTGGATATCGTGCTGATGGCCAGTGCTGTGATTACCAGCCTTTACTGGGTGTTTAATTTCAAGGAGATCGTATACCGTGTTGGCGAGATTACCACAATGGATTTCATCATCGGTATAATCGGGATCCTGACCGTTTTGGAAGCGACCCGTCGCTGCGTAGGCTACCCTGTTCTGATTCTAGCGGTCGTCTCCCTGCTTTACTGCTATTTTGGATATTATTTCCCTGGATTTTTCCAGCACCGGGGCTTCAGCCTTGACCGCATTGTGCGGCATATGTATCTGAGTACAGAAGGAATCCTGGGCGTCCCCATTGGCGTGGTCAGCACCTTTGTGTTCCTTTTCCTGCTGTTCGGTGCGTTTTTGAAGCGTACCGGTGTGGGACAATTCTTCAATGATTTTGCTAACGCTCTGACAGGTAAGGCTGTTGGCGGCCCGGCAAAGGTGGCAGTTATCAGTTCTGCGTTACAGGGCACCATCTCCGGCAGTTCTATCGCAAATGTGGCTGCTTCGGGCAGCTTTACCATTCCGCTAATGAAAAAATGCGGATATAAACCGGAATTTGCCGCAGCAGTCGAGGCGGCAGCTTCGACCGGCGGACAGATTATGCCTCCCGTTATGGGCGCGGCTGCTTTCCTGATGGCAGAGTTCACGGGTATTCCTTATTGGTCCGTGGCACTGGCCGCAGCGATCCCTGCGGTGCTGTACTTTACCGGTATTTTTATCTCTGTCCATTTGGAGGCCAAAAAGCTTGGCTTGCGCGGTGTTGTGGGCGAAGAGATCAAGAGTGTATGGTATGTGATCAAGCACAGAGGTGTTCTGTTCATCCCCATCATTGTTATCATCGTCACACTTTCCAGCGGTATGACCGCTATGCGTGCCGGTTTGCTGGGTATCCTGTCTGCGATCCTTTGCGGCTCTATTTACAAGGAGAACCGTCTGAAGCTGAAAGACTACATTGAGATCTTTGTGGAAGCGGGCAAAACAGCCATCGGTGTTGCAGTGGTCAGTGGTGCTGCCGGTATCGTGGTGGGCATGGTTACGCTGACCGGCCTGGGACTGAAGCTGGGGACTGGTCTGGTAGAACTGGCAGGCGGCAGTTTGATTCTCACGATGGTCTTTGCTATGATCTCCTCGCTGGTGCTGGGCATGGGCGTTCCCACCACGGCGAACTACGTGATCACATCCACGATTGTGGCGCCTGCCCTGACTACGCTGGACGTACCTCTGATCGCCGCGCACCTGTTTGTATTCTATTTCGGAATTATTGCAGATATCACGCCTCCTGTCTGCTCAGCCGTGTTTACAGGCGCGGCCATAGCCGGCTCCAATACGCTCAAGAGCGGTGTGATGGCAACCCGAATCGCAGTTGGCGCATTTATTATCCCGTATATGTTCGTGCTGTCTCCGCAGTTGGTTTTGGTGGATGCTACATTTTGGGGCCTGTGCCGTATTATTCCCACGGCACTGCTGGGAATGTTTATGCTGTCCGCTTCCACCAACGGCTGGATGCGCTGTAAAACGCTATGGTTTGAGCGAATTCTGCTGGCAGTAGGTGGCATTCTGCTGATCGACAGCGGTATTTTGACAGATGTGATCGGTCTGGCGGCATTTTTGGTGGTGTTGCTGCTGCAAACAGTGCGTATTAAAAAGGCATGTACTGTGGCATAAGTAATAGTTTACAATACGTCTGTGGCGCGTATTTCGTGCCACAGACGTATTGCGTCGAATTAAGGTGAGGTTATGAAGTTATTACGGCGTTATATAGTGAAGCTGGGTCGGATCCTGCTAGGCCTTGCGATCATGGCCCTTGGGATTGCTATTGCAAAGCAAGCCTATTGTCTTTCGCCCTGGCAGGTACTCAATGACGGTCTGGCGCATACATTTTCCATCAGCATTGGAACAGCGAATATCTATGTGGGTATTGTAATTCTGCTGCTGGATATGCTTATCCGTGAAAAATTCGGTATCGGCATGGTTTTGAATATTGTGATGACCGGCGTGTTTACAGATATGTATCTGTCGTTGAATACGACCTTTGGCATCATGCCCAAGGCAGAAGCGATCCCTCTGCAGATCTTTTTCTGCCTGGTTGCGGTGCTTCTTAATGCGCTGGGCATGTATTTCTATATGTCTGCGTGGATGGGAGCCGGTCCCCGCGATACACTGGTGGTTTTTTTAGCAAAGCATCTACCCGTTCCGTTGGGACTGTGCAAGCTTGGACTGGAAGCAATTGCGTTTACAATAGGTTGGCTTATCGGCGGCGAAATTGGGGTCGGTTCTGTGCTGTTTGTTTTGCTGGGCGGCCCTACGCTTCAATGGGTGTTTCAGTTGTTCCATTTTAATGTTAAGGCATCAAAAAACGAATCCATTTTGGATACATGGCGTATCATAACAGGGAAAATGGCGTTATCTGAAAGTGAAAAGATATAAACTTACGATATTCCATTGAATGGAAATCCTGGTAACAGTTGACAAACGGCAAAAAAAATATTAACATAAAGATAAAAAATAAGACTAGGGTGTGAACCTATAATGTATCAAAATCAGAATTTGGGAAGCAATCCGTCACTGAAGCAACTGGTATATGACAATCTGCGTAAGCTGATTATTCAAGGGAAGCTTGAGCCGGGTGCGAAGCTGGTAGAGGATGAATTGGCGCAATCCATGAATATCAGCCGCGCCCCCGTGCGTGAAGCGTTGAATATGCTGGAACGTGATGGATTTACAAAGATCATCCCTCGAAAGGGAGCGGTGGTAACAGAAGTCAACCGCAAGGACGCTGCGGATATTTGGAAGTGTCGGATCGCGTTGGAGCCATATGCTGCCAGAGAGGCTATGCCCAATATTCCCCAAAACGAGTTGGAAGAGGCGCTGGAACATACTATTGAGATCGAAAAGAATCCATATAGTTTTGAGAAGTATGTGGCGTCTGATCTGGAAGTACACGGGCTGTACTATAAATACCTAGATAATGAGTACATGAAGTCCATCCTGAACAACCTGAAGGTACATTCTGTGAGAGTACGCTGGTTGCGGGAGGCACAGAACAGTGATCCGGAGCATTCACTGATTTCAACTCGCGAACACGAGAGAATTTTACAGGCGTTTCTCAAGAGAGACGGCCAATTAGTGTTTGACACGGTGCAGGCCCACATCGAAAGCAGTGCACAGCGTCTCAATGAAACATTAAAATAAGAATAAAACACCCCGGTATTTACACGGGTGCTCATAAGAAAGTGATCTGGAACATTACAATTATGGCAACTGTCAGACGGGGCTGGTAAACAAGATACCGGGTATGCGGTGTAAAAGCTGAATACCCGTTATTTTTTGCCCTCAACTGACCACAATTTTTTCTATTCCAACGACCCCATGATGTACCCACTGTACGAAACAGCGCAGTCACTTGGTTTCCCAGAGCTGAAGATCATCATGTGCCACGGCGGGCGGGACCATATGTTCCATCAGTACACAGAGCAAATGCTGCAAATATTTATACGATTTCAGATTATTGACTTTTGCAGTCTCAATGATGCTGCAAACAACTCCATACCCTGTATTTACTGAACAGTTTAGAAATCTTCTTGTCGGTCAGTCCCTTCGCTGAGTGTTAGCGACGGGCGGAATTAGCCAAAGGCGATTTCCTTCCGGCGCTAACACGATTTATACCGCTCTGTGCAAAATACATCAGAGAATTGCCTTCTTTACTCATAATCACGCTGATGGCAGCACTGGGAGTTGGTTTTGCATTTACATAGTGCCGAGCCAGCTCATCAGTCTTGGTGTCAAGCACCATTGCTTTGACCGTTGTTCTGTTGAAGAACGCCGTGAGGTGGCTTTTCTGCTAAGAAACAAGTTCGACCTTCGGTGTCACGCCCGTGCCTGCGGCCAGACGTTTGAGTGTGCGAAGTGAATGATTCGCCGTTCTACGCTTCAGTTGGCTTATGTCTGAACCTTGCTTGGCTCTGACTTCAAATATACCATCGTCTAAAGGCTTGAAATAGAGTTCGCGTAGGAGGATTTAATTCCTGCAATTCAAGCGCGGCAAACAGTTTTGTATGCATTTTGTTATCCTGCGGCAGAAGAAAATCTTCGGCAGGACGAGTGCCGTCTGTATATTATATGTGGTAAACCACATACCGCCAATGCATAATTTCATAAGGTGGCATGCTTTGCGAAAGTATTCGGCGCCGTTTTCGTACTGTTTCCGCTTTACGGCTGTAGTAGTCAGGCAGAACATGTGTGCTCATTTTGCGCGATTATTAAGTTGTAGGGCAGATAATGCAACCCCTGCGTGGGCGGTTTAATTTCGCACTACATCCACCAGATCAGCGTCGTTTCCTAAATAGAAACGATCATAAGAGCATGAAATTTTCTATCAGCGGCAAAACACTGCGCCAGCAGCGTAAACTTTCTTTTTACATGCAGCATTGATTTTGGTAATACGGTACACTCCGCGCGGCCATAAAATTTAGCCTTGTTTTTAGCCTTATGACGATAAGCTTGGGTAATCTGCTTTAACGCTGCCTAACATGAACCTCATCAACCGAGGTTTTATTCGCGGTACTTCTCGATACCGGACAACACGGGCAGATATGCTGTCGGGTCAATTCGAGTCCTGTACCGCGCACCATCGGAAAACCTTGAAACCATGATGGTTTCAAGGTTTTTTGTGTTGGCTTCAAAAGATATATCCTGGCTCTGCCGTAATCTCATTAAGATAAGCCGGAGGTTATGATTTCAGCCGGGCAATTCCATGTCAGAACAAAATACTCCCTCCGCTCTGTTCATCAGGGCGGAGGGAGTATTTTTATCTTTTGTTACCTAATGATATATTCAGTTTTGTGCTTTCTTTCTGCGGAGCAGAACCAGCACACCCGCGGCAGAAACGACCATAAGCGCCGCCATCAAGCCAAGGTTGCTGGTGTCACCCGTACCAGGACTCTTAATTGCGTCACCTGTAGTTACAGAATCGGGCGTTGTCGGAGTCGTAGGATGATAATGCGATCTGCTTTTCCACACGGCATAGAGATCAACAGCTCCATTCTGCTCGGCTGTCAGGTCTTTCACCTGCTGGGCATCAGCATAAACCACCGCGCCATCCGGCTCAGTTGCCCAACCGGAGAAGGTATAGCCTGTGCGGGTGAATGCGGTGGCGGTCAGTGCCTTTGCCGCGTCGCCGTAGGTGAAGCTCTGCGGCTGCATCGTACCGGTACCGCCGTTGGCGTGGAACACTACCTGATAGTCGTTTGCCGTCCACACCGCGTAGAGAGTGGTATTAGCGGTAATGTCTGTCACGCTTGCTCCAGCGGGGTAGTCTGCCGTTTGGGCATTCGCCTGCTTCGCCCAGCCTGTGAAGTGATAGCCGGTCTTTGTCATCGCTCCGGCATTGGGTGCGATAAAGGATGCGCCGCTGCTGACATTCATGGATGCAGGCGCCTGTCCGTTGGCACCGTTTTTGTCAAAGGTCACGGTATAGGCATCAGCGTAGACAAAGGCATAGGTGGAGAACTTGTCCGCCGTAAATGCCAACGTACCGGTCTGCGAATTGTATTTACCGCTGACCTGCTGGACTTGTCCGCTATGTACCCGAATCAGATACCACTGACGGTGCCAGACGCAGACTTACTCACTGCTTCCGGCACCGTCAGTGCCATTTGGATATGGTAAAACGCCGTTGATCACCGGCGTGGCTGGCACAGCCTTGCTGGCAACAATCACCACGGGGTCTGTTGTTTCGCGCAGTTTATCCTCTGCGCTGACAGCAGTGCCGCTGGAGCTGTATTTCCAATCCACGGCCATCCCCGCTGCTACTCCTTCGGGGACGGGCAGGGCGTAGTTATCGTTCTGGCTCCAAATGCCGCTGGCATCTTTCTCGTACAGAAGGTACATGTTGTAGAGCTTCTGCTGGGTTTCGATGACGGCATTGTTGTATTTGAACTGGACATCGACCACATAGGTCATGGTTGCGCTGCCGCTGCCATCACGGATGCTGCTGCTCTTTGCCGCATCGTAGGCGGCCTTTGACGTGTAAATCGCGGGATACGTTGCTTTGCTCTGGAAGGCATAGCGGTCATACCCGCTGAAATCGGATGTCCGCATGACATTCAGCTGGCAGATCTCGCCATAGTTTCCATTACCGCAGGCATTGAACGCCTCCGCGCCGATTTTTTCAACAGATGCGGGGATCGTGATGGCGATGCGGTTCCCCTTAGTAAAGCTATACCGGAAGCACTGCTTGCCGATGGTGGCCAAACCATCCGGCAGCACCACCGCTTCACTGCTGTTTCGGGCGGACGCTGTTCTGACAAAAGCAAGGCTGGAACACTGGGCAAAAGCGCCGGCCTGACTGCTCACGTCGCCCAATTCTTTCAGCACGTCCGGCAGGATGACGCCGGTGATGGCCGTTCCACGGAACGCACCTGCACCGATGGTAGTGACCTTCGTGTTGCTCAGGTCGATCTCGCCGGTCAGCTCCGGCCGCTGGTCAAATGCAAATTGATCAATCACGGTCAGATTTGCGGCCTGTGTGAAATCCACCGAAACGATCTTGATGTTCTTCAGCTCATCCTTCAGCACATCGGTTTCGGTTCTGAATCCATTGCTCTTGTACTGCAACGCCTGATATGCGATTTTCGTGACCGGTGCGCCCTTCATCTCCGCGGGGATGGTCAGCGCCACATACAGTGTTGCGCCGTTCAGATCCAGCGAATCATACCAGGTTTTTGAAAAGCCTACGATTCCCTTAGCGCTGTTATACACCAGCGCCTCGCCGCTGACGGTCATCGGGTCTGCGGCAGAAAGGCCGCTTCCTGCGGACAATAGTGCGATCCCCTCCGTCGGCTCGGCAGCCGCCTGTGCCGCAGGCTCCTGCGGTGTCTCCGGCGCTTGTGCGTCCGGCTGGGTCTGCTCAGTGCTTTCGTCTGAAGATGGCTTTTCTGTACTCTGCTGTTTATCGGCTTGCTGTTCTGCTGCCGGTTCTTCCGCTTTCGTCTCTGCGGCGAATGCGGTAATTCCCGTGCAGGACAACGCCATCACAACAGCAAGGAGCAGGGCAAGCCCTCTGGACAACACATTGTTTTTCTTCATGTGTCATATCCTCCTTACTATTAAAAATTCTGCCGCATATTATATATAGCACCGCAAATATCACAAACTTATCACAGTATGCGTCGTTTTTGCTGCAATAATGAAAAATCCAAGCAACTTTGCCCGGATTTTCCTCTTTTGCAGCATTATGTTGTTTTTTGTCCCGCAGCAAAACGTTTTGCACCTCACCCCAGCTGTACTGCGCCATGTATTCGCCGTTATAGGCGCGTACACCGTTGGGTTTATTGTCCAGATAGTCGTAATAATCGCAGGAGATCTTGCCGGTATCCACCGCGTATTTATTCCATGAAATACGCAGCGCACTTTCCGCACCCGCGGCGCGAAGCGTATCCAGCAGATCCTTTTTCAGCATCTGGAGATAAGTAGCCTTGCTTTTATCGGTTTCCGCGTCCTCCCACAGCACTGCCCGCAGCTCGCCGGAGGTGACGGCAGAACCGCGGCGGTCAATGAGGTAGGCCAACAGTTCCTTTGTCTTGCTCCGTTCAAATGTCAGGCTGCTGCCATTGGCGAACACATCAAAGGTGCCGAAGCAGCGGGCGGTCAGCACATTTTTATGCTGTATCTCTGGCGGATTCCGCAGTCCTGCCAGTTCCTCCGCAATCGCTTCCACCGTCACCGGCTTGCTGACATAACCGCTGGCGCGGAGCTTGAACGCTTCGGACATATACTGGCTGTATCCTGTCACAAAGACGATATTCACCTTGGGATACAAGACCTTCAGCTGCTTGGCCACCTCCACACCCGTCATGGAGCCCATCTCTACATCCAGAAAGGCAACGTCACAGGGATGCTCCTGTGCAAAGGCCAGCAGCTCCTTTGGCTGGTAAAACGCAGATAGCTGGGCATCCGGTGCCGCTGTCCGGATAGCGTCCGTCAACTGGGACAGGGCGATTTTTTTCGTCATCCGCCGCAAAAATGTTCATGGCGTGCCTACTCCTTTCTCTCCGGCAGAGTAATGGTAACGGTAGTCCCAACACCGGGGGTGCTGTCTATTGTCAATCTGGCGCCGCACATCTCCGCAAGGCGGGTACGCACATTGGCCAGCCCCACATGGGAATGGCTGGTGTCCTGACGGGATGGGTCAAAGCCGATGCCGTTATCGCGCACTATGACTATGTGCCCTCCCGTGGACATTTTTCGTGTGCTGATCCAGACGGTGCCGCCCTCATCCCGCTTGCACAGGCCGTGCTTGACTGCATTTTCCACCAACGGCTGCAAGGTCAACGCGGGGATGCAGAAGTTTTGATCCTGTATGTCATAGACCACATTTACACGGTCACCGAAGCGTTTTTTCTCGATGGCAAGATAGCACCGAACGTGTTCCAACTCTCTGGCAAAGGAGATGGGTTCCCGCTCGCTGAGGGAGTCCAGATTGCCCCACAGATACCCCGCGAATTCGCCTACTGTCTCCTTGGCGGCGGGCGGGTCGATGGTACAGAGTCCCTATATCGTAGTCAGCGTATTGTAAATAAAATGCGGCGCGATCTGCGACAGCATCAGCGAAATGCGCAGGTCGGCGGCCTCCTTTTCTCTCTGCGCCAGCTGGCGATTTTGCTCCACCATAGCGGTTACAAACATCAGGATCATGGAAAAGCTGATGGACAGGTTGATAAGAGAAATGCCATAGTAAAACAGCTGCACAGCGGATGCCAGAAGCGGCAGGGCAATATAGGACAGCATGGACACAAACGCCATGCGGCTGATGTTTCTCCGGTATTGAATCAGCAGCAGCGTATCCAGCAGCATCCCGCACAAGGGCAGCAAGAATGAGACGATGTATCCACCGTTGCGGTGATAGAGGTTCGCCGCGTCGATGGTGTAGTATAAGCCGGTGAATTGAGAAATCGCCACCAGCGCGATGGCAGCAGCAGAAATGGCGTATCCGGCCGCGATGCGCACTTTTGGCCGCGGCGAACAGTCCTTTCCAAACAGGCTGTTTCACAGACATAACTGTGAAACAGCAGCAGCACGATGTCGCTGAAAGTAAACACCAGATAGTTGCTGATACGAACCGTCCAACCGGCAGCGATCCCCGGCACACCGCGAAATCCCCACGCCAGCGCATCGCTGAGCAGCAATATTGCGCAGGACAACTGCATCCCCAGCAGCCACAGCCGCTTCCGCCGTTCAAAATTCCGGCTCACCAGCATACACAGTGCCGCGATCATGCAGAAAACGCATCCCCATAAAAGCAGGGCAACGTGTAAGGATTGGCGGTCAAACATAGGCAAGCATCCCCTGATTCCATACTTTTTGCTATTATACCTGATTTTCGAGACAAAAACAATATGCCAAGAGGCGCTTTGGAGTGCCGCACTACTGCTTCGGAAGTGAGGGTTTTTCTATGTTCTCAAGAATACCGTATGCCGGAACCTGAAAAGGGGACAGTGCCGCGGCGTTTGCCGCGGCACTGTCCCCTTTTTCATGAAGAGGTTCTCTTATTTGAAAATCAAAGTCCCATGGCCAGCTCGGCGATTTGCACGGTGTTGGTGGCGGCGCCCTTGCGCACCTGATCGCCGCAGCACCAGAGGTTCAGGCCGTTGTCGCTGGTGAGGTCGTCCCGGATGCGGCCCACGAACACGATATCCTGATCGGAGGTATCCAGCGGCATGGGGTACTGCTTGTTCTTGAGATCGTCTACCAGACGGCAGCCTGCCGCCTTGGCGATGGCAGCCTTGGCGTCGGCCACGCTGATCTTCTCCTTGGTGCGCACCACGATAGACACGCTGTGGCTGCGGACCACGGGAACGCGGACGCAGGTGCAGCTGACCTTCAAGTCGGGCAGGTGCAGGATCTTGCGGCCCTCGTTCTGCATTTTCATTTCCTCGGAGGTGTAGCCCTCGAAGGCCTCGCCGCCGATCTGGGGGATGACGTTATAGGCGATCTGATACTGGAACACCTGGGGAGCGACGCTCTTGC
>OIYS01000747.1_pt1 | contig 20374 bp, 11 predicted proteins | sample 1588271 | NCBI WGS metagenome assembly OIYS01 (sample SAMN03283286) | human gut metagenome | biome: human-associated habitat; material: feces | host: Homo sapiens | place: Peru | collected 2012
GGACTCTTAGCTTTGACTCTTATTTTTTAGTCTCACATCATTGACAAATGTACAATAGGGCGGCGTTTGCGCGTTTACGGCGGTCATTCCCGAGCTCCACACGCATGCAGCGGGCAACAGTTTATCGCCGTTTTCATTTGACGGGTAACACTCCGAGCACAGGCTCTTATATACACAAATTTAATTTTTACGGCGAAATGAATAAACAGCGCACACGCGGGCAGAATAACGGTGCGTCCGAATACATGCGGACGCTGCTCAAGACAAAGGAAAGGTAACGTTATGCTTGACAGAATAGCACTCTGTATTCTTATCATCGGCGGTATCAATTGGGGCAGCATGGGGCTGTTCAGGTTCGATATCGTCGCATGGATCTTCGGCGGTGCCGGCAGTGTCGTCAGCAGAATAATATACACCCTTGTGGGGCTTAGCGCTCTGTGGTGCATTTCTCTGCTCTTCCGTGAGCACTCGCTTCTCGGAGACGGCAGCAGCGCGGACTGACCTACGCATTGTCGGTCTGCGGATAAGGCATCTGCACCGTAAAGAAAATTCCCGATATGCCGCACGGCAGTATCGGGATTTTTTCTTTCATTGATTTGTCTGACGGAAATCGGCGAGCGCATTCCGACGGATATTACGGCAATGCCATCAGCCGCCGAATCCGAAAGCATGCTTTTTCTGCAAATTTCGGCGGCATGTCCGTCGGAGTAATCGAGACGTAATCAAGACGGCTTGTCCTATCCGCATGCTGCGGCGGTATATTTCCCGTCACGCATCGGTATGCGCGAGTCTTACGCGGTCGGCTCTGCCGAGCAGCGGGAGTCTTTCGGGCAGGGGGCGCAGCGATATCAGCACGCCCGGCAGCAATATGACCGGCAGCAGCGCCCTTGCGGCGGCGGAATGTGCGGGGAGCCCGAGCGGCGGAGCAAACAGCACGACCGCACAGACAAAGCCGAGCGCGGAGGCTGAGAAAAGAAAGGTGACATAAAGACAGCGGGCACTATCAGCGACGTGCCGACATTTTTTATCAGCATCTTTTCGTCCGTCGTCCTCACTCCCTTCATGCACTGTCTTATATCACCGAGATGCGGATGCTTCTTTCTTCCGCTCTCATACACTTACACGACGCAGCATCCGACAGGTTGGTACTTTTTTTCGGATGTGCCGCATGTGCCGTCGGTAAATTCCTCGGCGGTGTGCCGCACATGCCGACGAAACATTTTCGGTGCGCCGCGTCGGTATATTATTTTGCACCGCACGTATTAGGCGACGGGGATTAGCATAAAGAGCGTTCCCGCAACTATCAGTGCAAGACCGATCGCCGCCTTGCGCGGGAGCTTTTCGTGAAAGACTATCGCGGAGAATGCGATAGAGACAAGGATGCCGAGCTTATCTATCGGAACAACGACGCTTGCAAGACCGTCCTGCAGCGCCTTATAGTAGCAGAGCCATGAGATGCCTGTAGCAACGCCGGACAGACAGATAAAGCCGAGCTCGCCGCGCGGGATATCGCGCACAGAATGCTGCTTTCTCTTAATAAAGGCGATGAGACATGCCATGACAAGCACGACGGCGGTACGAACGGCGGTGCCGAGATTTGACTCAACGCCCTCTATTCCTATCTTGCCGAGAATTGATGTCAAGCTCGCGAATACCGCCGACAGAACGGCGTAGATAAGCCATCCCCTGCCCGATTTTGCCTCGCCCGGGATCTGCTTCTTTTCTATCATCAGAAAGGTACCCGCACCGATGATAACGACCGAAACCGCCTTTATCCATGTTATCGGCTCGCCGAGAATGATAAATGCGAGGAGTATTGTAAGTATGGTGCTCGATTTGTCTATCGGAACGACCTTGTTGACGTCGCCGAGCCCGAGCGCGCGAAAATAGCAGAGCCATGACGCGCCCGTCGCGATGCCCGACAGAGCTAAGAATATCCACGTTTTTGCACTGATGGTTGAGAGCGTCGGTGCGGAGCCGACTATCCATACCATCAGCCATGAAAAGACAAGTACAACGGCGGTGCGAACGGCGGTCGCAACATCCGAATCGGTCTTTTTTATGCCGCATTTAGCGAGCACGGCGGTCAGCCCCGCAAACAGCGCCGAGCCGAAAGCAAATACTACCCACATTATGATGACCTTCTTTTTATATTTTCACGAACCATCTTATATTACACGTAGCAGGAGACGAGAGGTTGGAGACAAAAATGAAATTATTTCGAGCTTTTTCGGATCGCAGTCCGAAATACTTTTTCCCAGGTCAGCGCCGCAAGCATCTGCAGTGCGCCGTAAAGCGGCAACGCGCAGCGGTGCAAAGCTCCGCCGGCACCGACAACGGGCCGTAAAAACGGCGGTGCACCACGACGCTAAAACGCCGCGGGAGCGGCTGACCCACTCTCACGGCGTTATCGGCACCCGCACGGCACAGAGCCGCGCGGATGATTATTTACATTATTCCGTCACCGAGGCAGCCGTGTTCAGATGGATACACGAATCACATTGCCCTCTTTAACCGAACGGAAAGCAGCCTCAACGATCTCGAGGTCACGGAGCATCTGATCATGCGTTACGAGCTGAGTTGCCTTGCCGTCGATAGCGGCGGTAAAGTTTCTGTAGTAGTCGTGTACATCGGACTTCGGACGCGGGATACGGTAGGTATCGGTCGTTATCTCATCGCGGGGAGCCATCGTCTTGGTAAGACCTGCTGCGGTCTCTACGGGAATGACGTCGCTCTCATGCCAGTACTTGCACTTGACGACCTCGGTCTCCTCTCTCCAGTCGGAGATGAGAGCCGTGCCCTTCTCGGCGCGCATGTAGAAACGGGGCATTGCGATGAAGTTGTAGGTTCCGACCTCGCAGTAAGCCTCTGTTCCGTCGTCGAAATACAAGGTAAGCTTAAAGCCGTCGTCGACCTCCTTATTGGTAATGTGGTCAAATGTGCAGTAAACGCGCTCGACCTTGCCGGGGAACAGCTGCATAAGCTGGTCGATGAGGTGGATACCCCAGTCGTAGAGCATTCCGCCGCCGTGCTCAAGCTCACCTCTCCAGTCGGAGGGGATACCGCGCGAGCCGTGAATGCGGGACTCGATATTAAGTATCTTTCCGAGCTCGCCGCTCTCCTTTATCTGCTTCATAGCGAGAAAATCTACGTCAAAACGGCGGTTCTGGTGAACGGTAAAGAGCTTGCCGCAGCGGTCGGCAACGGCGATAACGTCGCGCAGATCCTGAACGCTGAGCATTACGGGCTTCTCGCAGATAACGTTCTTACCCGCCTCAAGGCAGGCGATACATACGGATTTATGGGAGTCGTTCGGAATAGCTACGGTGCACATGTCGACTCTCTCGTCGGCGAGCACCTGCTCAAGTGAATCATAAGCAAATATGCCGCGGCTTCTTGCGAGCTCGTTTCTCTCGGGCTTTATATCATACACACCGAGGAGATTGCAAACATCGCTCTTGAGAAGATGGTCGACATGCCATCCGCCCATTCCGCCGTATCCTATAACAACAGCATTCTTTTTCATAATAAAAAACCTCTTGACTGCCGGCGCGCCGCAGTCCTTCCATACCATAAATAAAAAAGTAAATTTCACCGCGCCTGAGCGTGCACATTATAGCATAACGCATCTGCAATGTCAACGAAGCGTATACAATTAAAAGTGAACAAAGTCTAAACTTTTTACTTTTTGTCCGAGCGTCCTATTTCGGCTATGACACCGCTGCCGACGGGCGTGCCCGTTACCCCCGACGGAACCGAGCCGCACGGGTAATAACCGTAGTACTTTTCACCCTCTCGCATACTGCCGCAGACGCTGATCTCATCACCGCACAGCTCCGAGCGAAGCCGCATTCTGCCGAGAAACATGTCGCCGCTTGCGCAGAGAAATGCCGGTGCATCCGGCTCGGGCAGCAACAGATACAGCAGCGCGTCGTGCGGGTTGACATTCGCCGCGTCTATCTCCGAGACAAGCCCGACAAAGCTGCGCACATGACAGTCGAAAACGAGTGCATGCTCCATGCCGATATCGGCGAGCGAAAAATGCAGATCGACCATTGATTCCGAGTAGTTAAACAGCGCAAGATACCGCGCGCCGTCGGCACAGTCGGCAACCACAGCCGACGGATACGGCTCAAAGAAATCAACCGCCCGCCCGATCACGCCGAGCGGCGGGAGCTGATCGAGCAACAGCGCGCGGCGTGCGGGGCTGAGCTGCTCCAGCTCCTCGTTGTGCAGCACCGTGCCGCCAGACAGAGCCACCGCGACCGCCCACAGCCTGACCTCGGAATAGCTTGCATTAAAGCCGTCACCGTTGTCTACGTCGCGCAGCACGAGCCCGTCGGGGTCGGAGAGCAGCGCCGTGCCGTTGTAAAACTGACGGTGAAACAGAGTTGCGGTGACATCCTTCATCGTCTGCCAATAGCTCGGAAAATCCTTGTTCTTTCCTATTATTATGTCGCACGAGATCCGCTGTGCATCGAATATGCCCATCGTCTCAAGCATCGGGCTGCCGCACGAGAGCAGCACCGCATCATCGCCGACCGCCTCGCGTATCGTGCGCAGCACGCGGCGGAAAAGAGCTACCGAATAGTCGCTCTTAAAGCGGTAAACATCCTTTTTCGGCTCGCCCATCCTGCCGAGCGCGCCGTCAAGAAAATCGAGCTTATAATAATCACAGCCCATCCCACGCATCCGCGTAAAGGTCTCGCGCAGCAGCTCGTAGAACTCCTCACGGTCAAGGTCGAACGTGTGCACGCGCGGCAGCGGGGTGCAATCCTCACGCACTATGCCGCGCACCCGCTCATAATATTCGGAATCCTCCGACGCAAGCACGGGCGCAAGCCACAGCCCGAAACGCATTCCGAGCGAATGCACCTTATCGGCAAGCGCCTCCATACCGTGCGGAAAGCGCTCGGTATTCGTCTCCCATATGCCGGGGAACGAGCGGCTGCGCTGCCAGCCGTCGTCTATCTGAACAAGATTTGCCTCGCCCGGCAGATAGCGCACGAGCATATCCGCGGCGCGGGATATCTTCTCCTCGTCGATATCGCCGTAGTAGCATGACCATGAGCAGAAGCCGACGAGCTTATCGCGGTACGGGCGGCAGTGATTGACGCGCGCGACGGTCTCCGCATAGCTTTCAAGAAAGGCGTTTACCTCACCGTCGAAGAGCATAAAGCTCTCGAGACGGTATTCCTCACCTGCGCGGAGCGGCTTGTCCTCCATATCATAAAATACGGTAAAGCCCTCTTGTGTCAGTGTGATATACGCATAGAAGCGATGCGCGGTGACAAAGCCTATGCCCACCGCATCCCCCGTCTCGCCGCGCCGTGCGACGATAACGTTTCTGCTCACCGCTTCATCCTCCTCGCCGAGCACCCCCGCATGCGTCACGTTATTCGTGCATGTACCGTCCGAGTAGTAATGCAGCTCACCCTCCGCGGGCGGCTGCTCAAAGCGATATTCGAGTGCGACCGAGCGGAGCGCCCTGTCGGTGCGCGAGTGAATTATCGGGGTATGCAGCTCACCGTCGCGCGTGAGCACGAGCGAGAGCTCCGACGGCTCGGTCTGCACAAGCCCGAGCGGGAACAGCAGCTCACCGTCCGATGTATAGGTTATCCGCACAAGCGGTGCCGAAATGCCCTTCATATATCTTTACCGTAGCCGACGCCGAGCGAAGGCTCCTTTCTACCGAGAAGATTTTCTCCGTCTGAGAGTCGCAGTGGGTGTACCGCTGCAACGAATATATCACCACAGCCGATATGGCACGGCGACATCCGAAAGTAATACTCCCATGACCTCATTATACCATGCCTCGCGGTGCGAGTCAATACGTCATGGATGTATCGAAAAGGTAAACTATCTGCGGATGAGAGGTAAAATTCTCAGCAATTCCGCCTCTTTGCAAAAAAAATACTTGAAATTTACGAAGAAATGCGGTATAATATACAAACTATGTAAAAGGACATGAGGATTCTGCGCAAAAACTTCTTTCTGTGAAACACGGAGGTTATTATGGCACAAAACGAATCTGCATTAATAAATAATCCGCTGCCTGATACCCGTATAACGGTACTCGGCATGCTCCCCGAAAACACGGATGAGCTCTGCGCGCTGCCCTGCTTTGATATGCACGACCCGTATGCGGTCGCGGCATGCACCGTTGCGGCGCTCGAGAGGTACTGCACCGACCGCACAGACGCAGAGGCTATGCTTGAACTGCTCAGAGGCGCACCGCTCTCCGAGCATGACGCGAGCTTTCTCGTCGATCGCTTCGCTCCCGCAAAGGATTATATCCCACGCTCCTATCTCGGCGGTGCCGTTCCCGATAACGGCTACACACCGAGCGAGCCGATAACCGTAACCGTCTCCGAGCTGCCCGAGAGCCGACGCGAAGCGGGCTATATCGACATGTATATAACGTCGGGCGGAGCGGATGCACCGCGCCCCGTCAGACTCAGACAAAAGCCGTCGACGGGCGAATGGTTTCTGTGGAATTTCTCCGCGCTGCTCTCAGGCATACGTGTGCCGAGGCAGAAGAGCGCCGACTGAGCGGGGCTGATACGCACATCAACCGAATGATACCGACGCGAATCACTGACCGAGCGAGTGTTGACGCAAACGCCGACCGAGCGGGTCTGACGTAATACGTCAAGGCAGTCGCTGCGTCGGGCAAGCACTTTCCCGACAAATTAAATTAAGCAAAATAATTACCCGACCGAATGCGGCGCTGCAGCACCGCATTCGGTCGGGTGCTTTATTTTCGGCAGCCGTGCAGTGCCTGCAGCAGTGCCGCGCGGTTCATGCGTTGCGGTTTATGCGTCGCGGATGCCGTATTTCGTCTTGATCCTGCCGAGTATCTTTCCTATCGGTCGGGCGAGCAGCATCAGAAACACAAGATTCGACACGGCATATATCAGCGTAAACTGCGCCGACGACACCGCAAAAGCGAGATAGCGGGTGATATTGAAATACCCGTCCGCCCACAGCGTCGACCATACATCCATAAGCAGCGAATAGAGCACTCCCGAGATAACGGCGTATATCGCGAGCACGACTCTGCTGCGCTTTAGCGGGTCGGCTATAAGCCCCGCGATAAAACCGAGCAGCCCCCAGCTGAGCATCTGAAACGGGGTCCACGGTCCCTGACCGAAATAGAAGTTTGAAATAACGGCGGACAGCGCGCCCGTCATAAAGCCCGCCTCGCTGCCGAAATACATTGCCGTTATGACCGTCATTGCGGTTACGGGCTTAAAGCCCGGCAGCGGCGCGAACAGAAAGCGTCCGACGACCGACAGCGCGACCATCGCCGCGATGAGTATCATCTCCTTTGCGTCCGCCCTCCCGTGCTCAAAGTGCAGAAAGAACGGCACGCAGGAAAGCACGGCAACGCACAGGCTCAGATAAGCATACTGCTTGTCTCCGAAAAGGAGCGAGCCGCCTATCACCGCGACGGGAACAAGCACGCAGAGAATTACATACGAAATGATGCGTTTCGTCATCTGCCCCTCTCCCTCTCGCAGCGGGCGACGACTCCGCCCGTCGTGACCGCGTAGCGCCACAGCCCGCGCGCCATGCGGTTAGCCGCAGTCGTGTAAAAGCTGTTCTCGGCAAAGAAGCGCCCGGGGGTATCCTCCGATATTATCTCGCCGTCGAAGAACAGCGCGCAGATATCGGCGTTTTCCGCCGCAAATTCAACGTCATGTGTGACGGTGAGCACCGTCATTCCGTCCGCGAGCAGCGAACGGAGTATGTCGGACAGCACGCGCTTTGCACCCGCGTCGAGCCCCTTTGTAGGCTCGTCGAGCAGCAGTATGCGCGGCTCGAGCAGCAGCAGCTTTGCAATGGCACATTTCTGCTGCTCACCGCCGCTCAGGTCGTACGGGTGGCGGTCGAGCAGAGCCCCGATGCCGATGCGCGCTGCGATTTCCGCTATCCTGCCGTCGCGCTCCGCTGCAGGTACTTCAAGCCGCAAAAGCACCTCGCCGAGATCCGCGCGCACGGTATCGCGCAGAAAGACCGTCTGCGGGTTCTGCGGCAGCAGTGCAAGATTTCCGCGGTAAAGCGTGCCGCCGTGATACGATTTCAGCGGCTTTCCGCCGATGCGCACCTTGCCGCGATACGGCTTTTCGAGCCCTGCTATGACGCTGAGCATGGTGGTTTTTCCCGTGCCGTTGCCGCCGAGCAGGCAGTAATGCACCCCGCGCGGAACTTTCAGCGAGCAGCCGCGGAGAACATCGGGCAGATCGCGCTCATATCTCTGCCATACGCCGTCAAGCTCTATCGCCGCATCTCCCTGCGCGTGCGCATTCTGTGCAGCGCCGTTATGATTCGCGGATTCACGTAGTGCGGATTCGTTCTGATTTGCAGACTCACGCTGCGTGTCCCCGCTCGTTTTTTCGGGGGCGTGCCGTGCAGATTCGTTCGGATTTACGGACTCATATCGTGCAGCTGCATTCTGTTTTTCTGAGAATGCGGGCGGCTCGGGCTCGTTTTTATCGCCGTGAAAACTCGCCTCAAGAATATCTCTGCCCTCGCGCACCGTAAGCGGGCATCCGCACTCGTCAAGCGTGCCGGATGCGCGCAGCTCGGCATATATGCGAACCGCGCTCGGCAATCCGAGCAGCATCGGATGGTCGGGAGCTGTCTCGCCGAGACGTTCACCTATGCAGCGCGGGCTGTCGTTTAAAAGCAGTCTGCCGCCGTCCATCAGCAGAACGCGGTCGGCGATGGGAAACACCTCTTCGAGCCGATGCTCTACGAGTATGACGGTAAGTCCGAGCTCGCGGTTAAGTCTGCGCAGCGTCGCTATAAAATCGGCTGCGGCTATCGGGTCAAGCTGACTGGTCGGCTCGTCGAGAATAAGCACGCGCGGCTGCATGACCATGACGGAAGCGAGATTGAGCAGCTGCTTCTGACCGCCCGAGAGCTCGTCGGTGCGGCGGCGGAACCAATCCTGAATGCCGAAATAGCTCGCCATCTCACCCACTCTGCGGCGGATAACGGGGGTCGGCAGGCCGAGGCTTTCAAGCCCGAAAGCAAGCTCATGCCACACCTTATCGGTCACTATCTGATTGTCGGGATTTTGCAGCACGTAGCCTATCTCCGACGCGCAGCGGCGCTCATCGACATCGCCGAGCTCGGTGCCGCAGTACACTATCCGACCGCTGCGGTCGCCGACGGGAGCGAGCGCGGGCTTGAGCAGGCGCAGAAGTGTTGTTTTTCCGCAGCCCGACTCGCCGCAGACGACGACAAACTCGCCGTCGGAGATTGAAAATGAAATGTCGCGCAGCGCGGGCGAATCGGTCTCGGGATATGAAAAGCTCAGATCCGAGATATGCAGTATTTCCATACAAGCGCCTCCTTAAGTTCAATTACAAACGGCAGCAGCGACAGCACCGCAAACGCAGCGTAGCTCACCGCCGCGAGGGGGGTATGCGGAAGCGGGCTGATGCGCGGGTAAAAATAAAATGCGCACTCCCCCGTGCCCACACCGACGAGCGAGAGTATCAGCAGCGCCGCAGAGCATGCGAGCACCGCACCGTCAGAGCGGTAGAAATTAAAGAGCGAAAAGCTCGTCCGCCCCTTTATGCCGTAGCCGCGCGCACGCATCGACGCAGCCGTCTCGACCGAATTTTCGAGCGACCATGCGACCATCGCGGTAAAGACGCGCAGCGCGCCGCGCAGACGGTCGATGTATCCGCGCGACGAATACAGTCCCATCCCCTTCTGCGTACGACTGACCCTGCGCATGCGGCGGCGGAACATCGGTATGAAGCGCAGCGCCATCGACAGTATGAGCGAGAATTTCGGCAGCACTCTGCCGAACAGCCACAGCAGCTTATCGCTCGTCATGACCTCGCCGAGGCTGCGGCACCACAGCATAACGCCGATTACGGTCACGGCGATAGCCGCTCCGTAGACAAACGCCTCAAGCGTTACGGGATTGCCGTTGAGAAAGAAGAGCGGCGTTACGCCGTTATGCGAGAACAGCGGATTTGTTATCGCAACGAGCAGGAACATAGTAAGATAAAAAGCGATATTTCCGGGCAGAGCGCGTCTGCCGAGCAGCATTCCGCAAAACAATATGCCGCCGAGCAGTGCGCTGAGCTGCATGATGGGGTTTGTCACGAACATCGCGACAAGCAGCACCGAGCAGAAATATACAAGCAGCACCGTCGGATGATATCCGTCAAACGCCTTCATTCGCATCCTCCTCTATCCATTCGCAGCCGACGTCGTGACCGAGATCGCAGGTGTAGACCCACTCTATCGTCTGACCGTCGCGCAACTCGTATTTTGAGCAGCCGTAGTTCGGAAACTCACCGTCCACCCGATACATCCAGCCCGAGAGCGCCCCGCACGAAAACTCGTACAGATAGTGTATGCCCTGAATGTAAACGCTGCCGTAGCTGTTTTTATCCGCGCCCTGATACTCCATCTGTATCTTATTGTAGCGCACGGCGCGGTCGAGAATATCGAAAACTGTGTCCCCCGGGCGGAGCACATACTCGGTCGGCGCGAGTATGACCCCGTCGGGCGGGACGAATTCCTCCGAGCGCAGCGCGGGATCGAGATCGTCGTAGTTATCGAGAATCGTGTCGCAGCGGATGCTTATCGTGACCGTCTCGCTGTCCGGCGTTATGTCGTCGATATGCGTCAGATAATATTCGTCCACCGACTGAATATTAGTGCCGTTTATCAGCACCGCTATCAGCAGAATTATGCCGAATATCGCGACTATATCCTTCTTCATCTCCCGCGCCTCCTCTCGTGTTCTGCGTCGCTTCTTATGCTTACGTATCTTTTATTCCGCGCCTTTTATTCCGCGCTTTTTTGACCGCAGCCGCTTCAATCGTCGCCGTCGTCGTACATTGCGGCAAGCTGCTCCATCTCGGTCTTATGCCTGTTTTTGCGGCGGCGTATCCTGCGCACGAGCAGCACGGCGGTCACTGCGAGAACGACGGCGCACACCGCACCTATTATCAGCGCGCGCAGCAGGTTATCGACCTTTGTCTTTGATTTGACAACGTCCTCCCACCGCTCTATCTTTGCCCTGTCGTATTCGGAGAGCGCGTTGTATCTGTCTACTATCGCGTCTATCTTTCCCTTGTCTCCGAGCGAAAGCCCGTCAAACGGGTACAGCTGCTCGCGGATGTCCTCGTTTATCGATTCTATCTCCGCCTGTATCGCTGCGATGTCCGCCTTTGCCTGTGTCAGTCGGGCTATATAGTCATTCCTGCCGTCAAAATCCTCGCAGCTTTCAAGCTTATCGAGCAGCGTTGTAACGGTGACATACTGCTCGGTCGTCAGCGGCTGCGGAAGCCCGTCAGCCGCTGCACGGTCGGATGCGGTGAACGACAGAATGACCGTCGCATCATCGCCGTCGCCCGGGCTCTCAATTACCTCGGTCGTGTCGGCTATCGCCGCGATGTCTACCCCCGCGGCTGCCGCCGCATCCGACAGTCGACAGTAGTTATAAACATAGCTGCGCTCGCCGTCGGGCAGCGAATAATACTCCCGCATAAGCTCCTCGAGCACACCCGCGCTCTCATCGCCCGTCAGTGCCCCGATACGTGCCGAAAGCTCGGATATCCTCTCGCGCAGTGCGCTGCTCTGCTCGGGGCGAAAGTCGTAGAGCGTCCGCATTCCGAGCGCCTGTCTGCGCAGCGCCGCCATGGTGTACAGCGTCTGCTCGCTCGCCATCGTATTCGAGCGGTCGGGCAGCGATGTTGGATTGTCGGGGTCGTATGTATAGGAGTGAACAAAGCCGCCGTCCGACATCCGATAGCGCATTATGCCGTCAAGGAGTGTGCTATCGTTCTTTATAAAGCGCTCGTCGGTCAGCGGATCGATGCCGAGACAGCAGAGCGCGACCGTTACCTGATCGGTGCTCTCGACGTTCTGCGTGCCCCAGCTCGTATAGTCGCCCGTGTCGAGCTGCAGCTCGGACAGCCGATCTATCGCCTCGTCGACGACATCACGCACCCTCCGCGTTACGGCGGCGGAATCCGAGCGACGTTTGTAGCTGTAGCTGCGCTCGCTGTTGTAATACGGTGCAAGCGCCTGCAGCGCCATCGCGGTGATATCCGGGTCTGCGGTCCTTCCGCTGAGCGCGAAGCCGCCGTCGGTGAGCTGCGAGCGCAATATCTCGACGATTATGTCGTCGCGGGTGTAGTACGCATCCGCGGGAACCTCATATCTCATGCTGTCGAGCGCGATGAGCCCCCATATCCAGCCGTTTATTCCCTGTCTGCCGAGCGGGGTCGCAAGTCCGCGATTATATGTTCCGTCCGCAATAAGGTCTATCGGCGCGCCGCTCTCATCGGTGCTGAGTGCACGCGGGTCTCCGCCCGCAGCAAGCACGGCGAGCGAAATGCGATGCCACTCGGTAGCCTTTGCCGCGCTGAGCTTGCCCGGGTCGCGGTAGCGCTCCTCGACGCGGTCGCGTATGACCGCGAGATAGCCCGCGTAGTTATCCTCTACGCCGAGCCGCGAGAGCCCGATTTGATACCAGTCGCCCGGTGTGCTGCCAGCAAGCTCGAGATAGGTCTCGTTTATCAGATATCCGTCGGCGCTCGAGCCGTTATCGAGCTTTTTCCATTCGATTATGCCGTCGGCAACGGCGGTCACAGCCGCAGCGCGTCCCTCGGGGGTGTCGCCCGCATCGACCTCCGCTGCACTGCACAGCGGCAGTGCCGCAGCCGACAGTACGGCGGCCGCTGTGCAAAGCAGCGCCGCCGCGCGGAGGGGGAGGCTTTTTCGAAGCCCGATACAATTCATAGCTTAGTCCTCGTTTCGGTCGTTTTCCGTGTTGTCTGCGATTTCGGTGCTGTCGGTGCTTTCCGTGTTGTCGACGCTTTCGGCGCTGTCAGTGTTTTCGATGTTGTCGGTAGTTTCGGCATTGTCTGCATTGTCTGCATTGTCGACGGTGTCTGTGCTCTCAATATATGTATTGTCGGCATTCGCTGCACCGTCGACACTTTTCGCGCCGTCGGCAGCAGAATTATTCTTATGCAGAAGCGCAAGCGCAGGAGCGAAAACTGTCGCAAGCTTACGACGGAACACCACAGCCGCTACAGCCGCGCACGCAAGAACCGCCGCGACCGACACGCAGACGATTATTACGGTATCGCCGACACTGCCATCCGATGTATCTGCCGCGTCTCCCTTGCCGTCTGCACCGCCGGTGCTGCCGTTTTTATCGGATTTGCCGCCGTTCTTGCCGACGGATGCGCCGCCCGACACTGTCTCAAACAGCGAGCCTTCGGTCAGCTCGCCCGAGATCGTACCCGAGGCAGCGCCGCTCGCTATATTATCGGGTCTGAGCGATTCGGGGAGAGACGCGAATGCAGAGCCGTCGGAGACGACGGACGAGCCGCCTGCGCCGCCTATCGAGCCCGATATGCCCGTGCCCTTTCCGCCGCCGATGCCTGTGCTGCCCGAGCCGCCCATTCCGCTTGTACCGTGGCTCCCTGAGCTGCTGTTTGAGCCGCTGATTGAGCCGCTGATTGAGCCGCTGATCGAGCCGCCCGTGCCGTGATTACCCGAGCCGCCCGTATTTCCGCCCGTACCGCCGTTTATACCGCCGTCCGGCGCGATCGCGGAGGACGGATTCGCCACCGCATAGCGCAGCGCATCCGACACAGAGCCGACCGTCGACTGCGACGCATCAAGCTGCTCCATTGCCGCAAGCGCCTGAGCGTAAGCCAATGCCACATTTGTGCGGTCGAGCAGCCCCGACGCACGTGCATCGCATATCGCGCGGGTCAACCCGTCCTTATCGGCAACGCCGAAATACCCGCCCGACGGCTGAACATCGACATCGGGTATCTCGGTGCCCATTGCGCCGAAGCCGCCGATATCGGCACCGTAGCCGAGCGTGAACTGCACGCGGACGACATCGCCGTCCGAGAGATAGCAGTCGGCAAAGCCGACATTCGGAAAAATATTATTTACGCTGTACATCCATCCCGAGCCGTTGCTGATGACGAACTCGCCAAGGTGCCCGCGCCAGTTTGCGTAATCGTTCGGGTCGAAGTAGGACATGGTCGATTCGAGATGCGGCGTAAGTACCGACGGAATGCCCGGCTCGATATCCAGCGCGCGGGGCGCGGAAGGGTTACCGAAGCGGCTGTAGCCGTTGTAGCGCGAAGCGCTCTTGGTTCCGTCCGCGATATACGCGAGATAAAAAGAGGAATCGAGTGATCCGCCGCAGTAGCTGACAAAGCCGCAGTCCGACAGCATGCGCACAAGCTGCGCCGCAGCCGTCTCACCCTCATAGATGGGTACATACATCGGGTAAACTATGTAGCCGCAGCCGAGCGTAAACGCCTCGACGCTCCACACTGCGGTGCCGATAGCCTCACCCTCCGCCGCGCGCTCGTAGTAAACGGTATAGTTCAGTTCGCGGCGTCTGCCGCCGTCTGAGATCGCGGTCACGGTGATCGTGTTTGCGCCCTCTGAGGTAAACACGAGGGTATAGCTCGTTTTTTCGTTATCGTCCCATGTCGGCTCGACCTTATCGCCGTTCAGCCGCACGGTCACTTTTATCTTCTCATCCGAAGCGTTTCTCGCCCAGACGTCGAAGGTCTTTTTACTGCCCCGCTGTACCGCGCCGTCGACAAGCGTTGTGGTGACGGTCGGTCCCGCCGCAGATACGGGTAATGCGGCGATGATGAGCAATGTGCATGCAAGCAGCAGGCACAGCAGCGCCGAAAGGCGCCTTTTCGTATTCATCCGTTTATTCTCCTTTCGGGAAAGCGGAATAATGTGTATTGTTTTTCGGGGGTCATGAAGCGGCACGGCTGCATCTGACGCATTCTACGATGTCCGACAGTTCCTGTCGGTCCCCGACAACGTCCGACAGCCCCGACGGCAGCATGTAAAAACCGACGGATTGCGACGTTTTTTCGTTTTTTCAAGCCGCCCGAAAAAAGCGGAACAAGGAATGCGGAATTTTTCCGCATTCCCGTCCCATCAGGCAGTCCGCTGCCTGAAAATTATTCAGTCATGTTCTTTGCGTTTTGCACGATCGAGCACAATCGCTGCCGAAAGCACCGCGCCGAATGCGAGCACGGCTATCACCGCCGTGCTGCGGTCACTCGTTGCGGGCGATGTGACGTTGTCACGTCCGCCGTTCGTTGTGCCGTTCGTGCCGCTGTTTGTGCCGCCGCTCGTTGTGCCGTCGGTGCTCGGCTTTGTATCGTTCGGCTTATTATCCGGCTTGCTGTCCGTATCGCCGCCCGGCTTATCGTCGGGATTCGGCTTATTGTCCTCGTCGCGGCGGAGCTGTGCAAGCTCAGCTTCTGCAGCGGCAAGAACATTATAGTTCTCAACAAGCGCCTTTGCAGCGTCGGAGAGCGAATCGTATGCCGCACGGATACTCTCGATGAGCACACCGCTGTCAAGCGCGACATCGCCGATAGACGCTATCATATCCGAGACCTTTGCAGCGCTCTCCTCATCGGTGAGCACAGCATCGGTCTTGATTGCATCAAGCTTTGCCTTTGCGTCGGCAACTGCCGCACGTACCGCATCAACATCCGCAGCAGTCTCGACAGACGCACTGCCCTCTGTGATTATCAGCTCGAGCTGTGCGCGCTCAAGCTCGCGGTAAGCTTCGGGATCCTTATACTCGCGCAGCTCCTTTACGGCGGTATCCTTCGCCTCACGGAGCGTCTGCAGAGCAGCAAGTGCCTGCTCTGCCGCAGTCAGCTGCTCAAGTCCGTCCACATGAGTCTTGAGTTCGTCGTCAAGGTTATCGTATGCGTTTCTTGCCGCAATTATCGCGTCCGCACTGTCGAGAGTTACCTCGCCGATAGCCGAGATAAGTGCGTCAACGCTGTCTATCTCGTCTGCGTCATATGTGGGCTGCCAACAGGTAAGCGGGTAACCGCCGTTTACAAGCTCAAAGCGATCCGCCTTAAAGCCGTCGCCGAGCAGTTCGAGCAGCTCGCCCGAACGCATGCTCTCGCCCGTCATTGCGGCGGTATCGCCGCTGCCGCTCGAGATGCCCTTGTCGCACTGCGCTGCGTCATAGTAGCACTCGCTGACCGTGCTGCCGCTTGTGAGCAGGCTGACAATTGCGCCCGCACCGTCAAGAATATTCTCGCCGCCTACGGTTATCACCCCTGCATTGTAGCAGCGCGTAACGGTATTACCGTCCTGAATTCTGCCGGCGATGCCCGCTGCATTGTCCTTTGCGGTAATTGTGCCGAGGTTGTAGCAATCGGATACGGTGACCGAGACATCGGTTCCGTGGCCGCCCGCCGCGAGGTGACCGACGATACCGCCGACCGCGCCGTCGCGTGCGGTGACGCTGCCTATGTTATAGCAGCCGCGGATGATGCTCTCGCCGCCGTCACGGACAGTACCGACGATACCGCCGCTCCAGCCGCTGCACGTGATATCCGCGCCGTTCCAGCAGTTGATGATGTCCGCGCCGTCGCTCCATCCGACAATAGCGCCGATGAACGAAAGCGTCTGCGAGCCTATCTCGCCGCTGCCGATGCCGACATTTGCGATGGTCGCATTTGTTCCCGCATAGCCGAACAGTCCGCCCGATGCGGAGGAAAGATTGTCGATAACATAGCCCTGACCGTCAAAATATCCGTCAAACTGACGCGATACGGTGCGGGCAATGGGTGTCCAGCTGTCGCAGTCGCTCATGTCGATATGAGAGGTAAGCAGGACCGTTTTGCCTGTGAAGGATTCGCCCGCGTTTACCCTTGCGGCAAACGCAATAAGCTCCGCCGCATTGCTTATCTCAACGCCCGCGTGAAGCGGAGCCTCGTTGCCGAGCACCTGCTCGCCCGAGAGCATCGGATAGCCGCCGTTTGCGGCTGCGTTGTCGTAAATATATGCCTCACCGAGCGCTGCGGGGTATTCCTCACCCTTCATCACATTCTCGCTGTCGGCTGCGGCGGTGCCGATAACGGTGCCGACGGTATCGCTGCCGTCGTCGTCAAAGCTGCCGTACGCACCAAGGCCCTCGGTCTCAAGGAAGTGAACGTTATTAAAGGAAAGCTTCGCCTCACATACGCTGCCGAGTATCGCACCCGAAGTCGTACCGAGCTTTATCTGACCTGCATTATAAGCGTTTGTAACGGAGCTGTCCGCGCCGTCGCCGCTCAGGCGTATCGCACCGATAATACCGCCGATGCCCCAGCCTGCGCTGCCGCCTATCGCGCCCGTGTTATAGCAGGAGTCGATATCGACATGCGCGCCGTTACCGTGCCAGCGGTTAGGACCGACCTGACCGACGATACCGCCGCCGACATTCTGCGCGGTAACGGTGCCGTGATTCGAGCAGCGCTCGAGCTTTGCGTATGCGCCGTCCTCGAGCTCGCCGATAATACCGCCGACGCCCCACAGACCGCTCACAGCTGCGTAGTTATGGCAGTTGCGCACGGTAACGCTCGCATTCGAGCATACCTCACCCGCAATAGCTCCTATCGAAAATGTAAGGCTGCTGCCGAGGCTGCCGCTTGCAATCGTCAGATTTTCGATGACTGCGCCGTCGCCGAGTCTGCCGAACAGACCGCATGCGTTATAGGTCGAGCCGCCGATGTTCCAGACAGAATGGTTTGCGCCGTCGAAATGTCCGCGGAAGCCGCCGGTCACATTGTCGGCGATACCGCGCCATTCGCCGGTATTCTTCATGTTGATATCCTGTGTCACCTTGAAGTAAACGCCGGAGGTGTTCATATTCTTATTATAGGTATAGTAACGGAGGTCGACAAGGTCGTCCGCAGTCTTGATAAGATACGGATCCTCCTCCGTTCCCTCTCCCTCCCAAGGCATGCGCTCGCGCACCTCTACAGTGACGGAGGTGCGGAGGATGCCGTACGTGATGCAGACGGTATCGGTCGTGAGCTCGAGCTTTGCGGGAGCGGAGAGCTTGTAATCGGTAAGCTCGCGCACGCTGCCGTCGCTGTAGGTCGCGGTGACCTTCATTCCTGTCGGGTCAAAGGCATCGCCCTCGTAATATCTGACCTTGTCGGGAGCCTTTTCAACACTGATGGAAACTGCATACGGCTCGTTTCCGTCAAGTGCCGACTCGCCGCCGACAAGCTCTACGGATGCCGCAAGGGTCGAATAGTTTACGACATAGCGACGCTCCGATACGGGTACCGCACGGAATGCCGCGAGTGCCGACTTAAGCTGTGCTCTGTAGTCGGGGGAGGTAGGATCGACAGCCGCCGTGATAGCAGCCTCCGCAGCCTCGATTGCGGTCTGCGTCTCCGCGCTGCGCTCGCCGCGCATATCGTAGAGTGCACGCATTCCGTTCTCAAGTCTCCAGTAGGAGACGAGCGCGTAGGTCGCCTGGTCGGTTGCCATCGAGTTCCATCCGCCGTCCATAACGTGACAGAAGCCGCCGTCGGATACGCGGAAGCGGAGCATGCCGTCAAGCAGCGTCTTTCCGCTCGAGGTTATAAAGCGCTGATCCTGCGCGGGGTTGATACCGAGCGAGCAGAGTGCAACAACGACCTGCGAAATGCTCTCAACATTGTCGGTATTCCATGACGAGAAGCCGCCGTTTGAGTTCTGCATCATTCCGAGACGGTCAAGCGCCTCATCGACGCACGCGCGGACGGTCTTAGAAAGCGTCTCGCCGCTGTTCTCGTTTACATAGGTATATACGGTATCATCGTTATAATAGGGTGCGAGCGCCTGAATAGCCATTGCGCTGATGTCGACATCCGAGCTGCTGCCGTAGCCGCCGAGCACCCAGCCGCCGTATGCGTTACCGTTAACGCCGTCGGTCAGCTGCAGCTTGAGTATTTCCTTGATAAAGGTCTCGCGGGTGTATTTCGCGTCGGCGGGCACGTCGTACATACCCGTATCCATCGCGATAAGTCCCCATATCCAACCGTTGATGCCCTGTGTTCCGGGACCTGCCTTGAGCGAGTTATTGTAGCTGCCGTCGGCAATAAGGTCGATGGGCGCGCCGTTATAGCTGCCGAAGCTTGTAGGATCGCCGCGGAGCGCGCCGATGGCAACGACCGCTCTGTGCCACTCCGTAGCCTTTGCGCTGTGGAGGATGCCGCCGTTTGCGGCGTAGGTCTGCTCGATGTAGGAGCGCATCGCTTCAAGATAGTCGGCATAGCCCGTGCCGTCGTTTATCATGTAGATGTATTCGCCGTTATAGAAATAGCCGAAACGACCCATGGCAAGCGCCATCCAGTCGGTGCCCGTCGAGCTTGCGCCCGACTTGTAGCCGTCGTTTCCGAGCAGGCTGCCGCTGATTCCCGCATGACGCTTTGTGCTTGCAGCCGACTCTCTGATACAGCCCGCAAGCTGTGCCGAAAGCTCGGTGCTCTCGACGAAAGCGGGGCGGGAAGGAGCATCGGTGCTGATACCGCTCTCCCATGAAAGGCATACGCCGCTCTCACCGTCGGCGAAAGCGCTGCCGAGCATTGCTGCGGTAACTGCGGAGACCTCCGTAATGCCGCTCTTGCTGCTTGTGCCGACGCCGCTGAGGTAGTAGCAATCGGTATTCGTGCCGCGGCTCGCGCCGATAACGGCATCAATATTATTGCTGTTGCCCGCCGTGTCGACGACAGTGCCCGCGCCGAGGCAGCGCGCAAGCACGGGGGAAGCCGCCTTGTGTCCGCCGACTACACCGCCGACGGTCGCGGGGCCGCTGACAGTACCCGCATTGTAGGAGTCCTCAACCGTGCCCGCTCTCCAGTGCTGACCCGTAACGCCGCCGATATAGCCCGTAGTGCCGCTGACAGCGCCGCGGTTGTAGCAGCCGCTTATCGTGCAGTCGCCGTTTACGTAGCCTACGACGCCGCCGACGCACGAGCCGCCCGAGACATCAGCCTCATTGCCGCAGTTAGTTACTTTGCCCGCGTTGAGCTTTCCGACGATGCCCGCAGCGTTTGCGGAACCGCTGACCTCGCCGCGTACGACGAGATTGCGGATCTCACCGCCGTTTACATCGCCGAACAGACCGATGCTGCTGCCCGATGCGATATAAAGTCCGCTGACGACGTGATATCCGCCGTCGAATACGCCCTTAAAGGGCGAAGATGCGCTTCCGATGGGCGACCATGCATTTGCACTGCCGCCGAGATAGACGTTGCAGCCGAGACGGACGAGCTTTCCCGCATAGGTCTCGCCGTCGTTTACCGAATCCGCAAACGCCTTGAAAGCCTCATAGCTGCCGATGATAAGATCGGGCGTTCTCTCCTGCCATGTAAGCACGGGCAGACCGCCGTTCAGGCCGTCCGCGTCCGCCTTGAAGGCGCTGCCGAGCTCTGCTGCGGTAAGCGTATCAGCCTCGGTAACACCGCTCTTGCTGCTCGTACCCGTGCCGCTGATGTAGTAGCAGTCGGTATTCGTGCCGCGGCTCGCGCCGATAACG
>OIYS01000748.1_pt1 | contig 20360 bp, 14 predicted proteins | sample 1588271 | NCBI WGS metagenome assembly OIYS01 (sample SAMN03283286) | human gut metagenome | biome: human-associated habitat; material: feces | host: Homo sapiens | place: Peru | collected 2012
CGCAAATGCCCCGAAATCATCAGGTTTCGGGACATTTCAATAAGAATAAAAATATATTTTCCAATTATCGATAAAAAATTTTTAGGTTAAAAAAACATTATATAATTATTTTTTCGGTGTGGTTCAGGTACTTTATCGACAGTCCGAAGCCTCGATTACGAGGCTTTTTTTATAAATCATTCTTCTAAGAAATCAAACAGTCTGTCGAGGTATTCTTTGAGCGTTTTGTTTTCCGCCATATATATTTCGTGCTTTGCCTCGGGGAATGAAACAAGCTCGCCCGACGGAATTTTTGAAATAAATTCATCCTGCGCGGGAAGCTCTACGGACGTATCTCTGCCCGCCTGGAATAAAAGAACATCGGCCTTTACGTTTTTGCAGTTATTTTCGTCGAGCATTACGGGTATAATCTTAATAGCCTGTCTTACCCACGAATACGACGGGCGCGAGGTCTGATAATTTACGTTGTCGACGCGCTTTTTCTGATAGTAGTCAAAACGAGCCTTGCTCGTGTCGTGGCTCTGCTCGTACGTTCTGTTTGCGTCGAACGGCTTTGTCGTTATAACCGGGTGCTTGCCCCTGCCGAGAAAAACCTCCGTTCCGGTTATGACCTTCGCCATGGGAATCGGGAGAGGGGATTTAAAGTGTATCATCGGTGCGTTGAGAACGGCTTTTTTGAAAATATCGGGATACTGCTCGAGCGTGAGAGCGGCAATGGCTCCGCCCATGGAATGAGCGTAAAGATAAAGCGGAAGCGAATCGGAATTCGGCGTTACGATACGCTTTATAAAGGTATAAAAATCCTTGATATAATCGTTGAACTCGCTGACATATACGGTGTACGGGTCGATTGATTCTTTATAAGAAGCGCCGTGTCCGCGATGGGTTATTGCGAAAACGTTATAGCCCTCGTTTATAAAATAATACGACATCTCTCTGAATTTTTCTGCGGATTCAGTGAATCCGTGGGAGATAACGACGCTCGCCTTCGCGTTGTCGGTTATGTAGTATTCGTATGAAATAGGTCTGCCGTCGAATGAATTGAACGTCCCCTCGTTACGTCTTTCGGCTAAGAACGGCTCGACTTCGTTTATCATAACAGACGAATAATTGCTTTCCTCAAGAATAGGTGTTTTCATATAATATCTTCCTCTCATATGAGTTCTCTGTTTATTATTATACATATTTTTTATCCGTAATGCAAGGTTGCAATCTCAATTAAAGAGTGCTATAATTAAATTTGCTAAAAAAATAAAGGAAGCGGTCTTATGACAAAAATAGACATATTCTCGGGTTTTCTCGGCGCGGGAAAAACCACTCTTATAAAGAAGCTTATAAACGAGGCGTATAAGGGCGAAAAGCTTGTCCTTATCGAAAACGAATTCGGCGAAATCGGTATCGACGGCGGATTTTTAAAGGACGCGGGTATCGAGATTACGGAGATGAATTCGGGTTGTATCTGCTGCTCGCTCGTAGGCGATTTCGGCGAGGCTCTCAAAAAAGTTTTAAAGGAGTACGCTCCCGACAGAATTATTATCGAGCCCTCCGGCGTAGGTAAGTTAAGCGACGTTATCAGAGCCGTTCAGAATATTCATTCGGATGAAATAGTATTAGACGGCTTCACGACCGTTGCGGACGCAAACAAGTGCAAGGTTTATATGAAGAATTTCGGCGAGTTTTTCAACGACCAGATAGAGCATGCGGGTACAATCGTTCTCTCGCATACAAAGTGTATTAAGCAGGACAAGCTCGATACCGCCGTTTCGATGATAAGAGAGCATAACCCCAACGCGGTTATCATTACGACAGACTGGGATGAGCTTGACGGTAAGCAGATGCTCGAGGCGATTGAGAGAAAAGACACCCTTGAGGCGGAGCTCGAACTGCTGAAAAAAGAGAGCGAGTGCGATGACGACGACTGCTGCTGTCATCACGACCATGACCATGAGCATGAACATGAACATCATCATGAACATGAGCATCATCACGACCATGAGCATGAGCATCATCACCATGACGATGAGTGCTGCTGCCATCATGACCATGATCATGACGAGCACGAGCACGAACATCATCACCATCATCATCACGCCGACGACGTATTCACAAGCTGGGGCAGAGAGACCGCGAGAAAGTTTACTGCGGACGAGATCGAAGGCTGTCTCAAAGCGTTGGAGGACGAAAAGTACGGCACTGTATTAAGAGCAAAGGGAATTGTCCCCGCAGCGGACGGAACATGGATTCATTTTGACTATGTTCCCGGTGAGCCTGACGTACGCACGGGTTCGTCGGCTATAATCGGCAGACTCTGCGTTATCGGTTCTAAAATTGACGAAAAAGCCCTTGCGGAGTTGTTTAACGTATGATAGGTAAAAAGAAAGAGCCGGTAGAAATTCCGGTATATATGTTTCTCGGTTTTCTCGATTCGGGAAAGACTACGTTTATCCAGGAGACCATGGAGGATCCGAGATTTAACGACGGTGTAAGAACTCTTCTGCTCTCGTTTGAAGAGGGCGAGGAGGAGTACGACGTAAGCAAATTCGCAAGCTCCAACGTTTATATGCTCAATATAGACGATAAGGAGAAGATGAACGAGGAGTATCTGACCGAGGAATTTAAAAAATCCAAGGCAATGCGAGTAGTTGTCGAATATAACGGCATGTGGAACGTTCAGGATTTCTTCGAGGCAATGCCCGAGGGCTGGATGATTGCGCAGTGTATGTTCCTTGCGGACGCTTCGACGTTTAATTCGTACAACGCAAATATGAGAAGTCTTGTCGTAGACAAGCTCAATATGTGCGAGATGGTCGCGTTCAACAGAATGACGAATTCCGACGAGCAGATGCCGCTGCATAAAATAGTCAGAGGTGTTTCCAGACGGTGCGATATCGTCTATGATTACGGCGGAGACAATACCGTATTCGACGAGATAGAGGATCCTCTGCCGTTTGACGTAAACGCTCCGGTTATCGAAATTGAGGACAAGGATTTTGCGCTGTGGTACAGGGATCTCATGGACGACATGAAGCAGTACCATGGTAAGACGGTTAAATTCAAGGGCATATGTGCGGTAAATCCGAAGTTTCCCGACAACGTTTTCGTTTGCGGACGTCATATTATGACGTGCTGTGTTCAGGATATAACGTACTGCGGACTCGCCGTAAAGTGGGATAATGCAAATTCGATTAAAAACGCGGAGTGGGTTACGCTCGAGGCGAAGATTGAAATAAGATTTTCAAAGCTTTACGGACGCAAAGGTCCCGTTCTCACCGCCGTTTCTGTCACTCCCGCGTCCGAACCCGAGGAGAAGGTTGCAACATTTTATTAAAGAAAGGCTGATATTATGAAGCTGTCGCTTATTATCCCGTGCTTTAACGAACAGGACAACGTCAGAGCTTTTTTTGACGAGACTCAAAGAGCTTTTAATTCGAAACGTTTTGACTATGAATTTGTATTCGTAAACGACGGAAGCCGTGACAATACACTTAAAAATCTTCTTGATTTGTACGAAAAGGAGAGGTTTTCGAATATACAGGTTGTAGATTTGTCGCGTAATTTCGGCAAGGAATCCGCCATGTATGCCGGACTTCAGACCGCAAGAGGCGATATGGTCTGCATAATCGACGCCGATTTACAGCAGAGACCCGAGGTCGTTCTCGAAATGATGGATATTCTCGACAACGAACCCGACGTTGACTGCGTGGCGGCGTTTCAGGATAAGAGGAAGGAGAGCAAAGCTCTCACGTTCCTTAAATCGTCTTTTTATTCGATAATAAACAAGCTGTCCGACGTCCATTTTGAAAACGCGGCGAGCGATTTCAGACTCTTCAGACGAAATGTTCTCGAAGCTTTACTGAACATGACGGAGAGTCAGCGGTTTTCAAAGGGGCTGTTTTCGTGGGTCGGATTCAACACGAAGTACATTCCGTACACCGTAATGGAGAGAAACGCGGGCGAATCGAAATGGTCTGTTAAAAAGCTGTTTAAATACGCCCTGGACGGGATAACCGCTTTCACGGGCGCGCCGTTAAAGCTGCCGTTCGTGCTCTCGGGCGTAAGCGCGGTTTCGGCAGTGCTGTTTCTGATTATTTACGCGATTTATTCGGCTTCGGCGGGTACGGGCTTTCATTCGTGGGCGGTAATCTTAACGTTTATAATGCTCTCCTCCGCCGTTCAGCTTTTCTGCATGGGAATAATCGGTATGTATCTGTCAAGCGTATTCTTCCAGAGTAAGAACAGACCGATTGTCATTGTTAAAAAGGTATACAAATAAAATAATAAATAAAAGTGCGCCGAACCGCAGACCCGATGGGTGAGCGGTTCGGCGTATTTTTATGTTGAAAATATTTGATTGATTGTTTTATTAATCGGATAGTTTTTTGTCCGGCATGTCGGATTATTACATCGTAAGAATTACTGCAACGACTCTTAATGTGCCGGAGGGTTCGCGGTTGGCTATCGAGTGAGACTGTCCGTTCTTGCATATACAGCTGTCGCCGGCGTGAAGAATTTCGGTTTTACCGTTGTCGTCGTACGTTGCGGTACCCTCGATTATATAGAAAATTTCCTCTTCGTTTTCATGAATGTGTTTGCCGATTGAACATCCGGGTTCGAGTGTGAGGGTTGCGAGCAGTCTTGCTTTTCCGTCGTATTCGCCCGCGGAGAGAAAATCTCTGACGACAACCTGACCGTCGCCGCCGCGCATTGCCTTTCTGATGTTTTCGGTCATTTCGTTTGCTCTTTTAATCATTTTTTTGCTCCTTAGTATTTAATAAGTATACATATATATGTTTTGGAATCGGATGATTCCATTGAAACGCTGACGGTCGTTTTCGTAAGGGTATTTTCGAACGAATACTTAAAATTCTTTTCATCCGAGACGGTGAGAGTAAATCCGTTGTTTAAAAGAAGCTCGGTATATCCCGATAGGGCTTTATCCTTCGACAGACCCGATTGTATAACAGAATTTAAATCATAATAAAACGCATATGTGTTTTTGTTGTCTGCTGTTGAATCGGATGCGGAATACGGAGATACGGCGCACATTGCCCCGAAGTCGGGGACGTTTCCTTTTATGCCCGAATACACGGGCGAGGATTCTGCCGTTGTCGATTTTAACGCGACTGTCTTAACTTTTGACGGCGAGCGGTCGAACCAGAGCTTTAACTCTGCCGAGGATTTGTTTGCCGATGAGGTTATGTAAAACATTGTAACGTTACCGTATGTTCCGCCCCTTATGACGGAAAAATCGGTGTTCGAAACGGAGTATTCGACCGAATAATCGCCGTTAGCGATTCCTATAACGTACAACGCGCATGTTCCGCCGCGCGTCACGGTTATACTGTCGGAGGCGGGGAGCATAATCCCCGTAAAGTCATTCGAATCCGAACCCGAATGAACACGGCTGTAAAACGCGGGGAGAGTTATCGGATTTGACGTGTCGAGGGCGGAAAGTTCGCCTATCGGAATTGCAAAATTCATATTCTGCGCGGACAAATACGTCATTGAGCATATGCCTATTACGTTTCCGCGTTCGTCGATAAGAGGGGAGCCGGAGTTTCCTATTGTAATGGGCGCGGTCATCTGAATGTATGAAATTCCGTCGTTTAATTCGTAAAAATTACGGTTCGACTGTGATATCATGCCCGAAGTGAACGTCAGTTCAAGCCCGAGCGGACTGCCGAGTGTGTAAATCGTATCGCCCGTGGCGTAATTTGATGAAAAGACGGCGCAGGCGCCGGGGGTATTGTCGACCGAAATAATCGCGATATCCTTTAACTGCGAATAAGCGACAACGCGCGTTACGTCGTAATTGTTCATATCGCCGTCGGTCGCCGTGAGCTTGTACGCGTCCTTTATAACGTGGTAATTCGTTGCGATCCAACCGTTTTTGTTTATATAAAATCCGGTGCCGGTCGCCGCGGTTTTGCCGTCTTTGTCTGTCGCTTTTATCGTAAGAGTATATTCTTTTGCCTGCGTATAAATTTCGTTTGAAGTGAGCTTTATATCGGAAACGGAGCTTTTTGAAGTCGTGATTTCCGTATCGGTCTTCGTTTCGGGTTCTTTTATATAATCGCTTATGTTCTCGAGTTTTGCCGAAATTCTCAATATAATTCTCGCGTCGGCGGCGGTAACTCTCGAATCGGAATTTATATCCGAAACTGCCAGCTGATCGCGTGTAAGCGTTGTAAGCTTTGCACTGTAACGCAGAACGGCACGCGCGTCGGCGGCCGTTATTTTACCGTTCAAATCGACGTCGCCAATGAGTACGGAAAACGCGCCGAATGCAAGCGACAGCGTAAGAAGAACGGAAATTAAAGCGATAAAAATTTTTTTCATTTTATATCACCGTTTTTTTATAAATCAAAATGTCAAAGTCGAGTTCGGTTTTGAGTTCGTTCAGAGAGTCAAGCTTTTGAGCGTCCTTTCTCGACGTTCGCCAGCCGTAAGGGGTCATTGTAAAAAGCGACTTTATATCCTCATTCGACGAAAGAAGTATATCATACGTAAGATTTTTTGAATCGATTAAATCGAAATCTCCCGTATCACGTTCGGTTTCGCCGTTTAAATAAGCCTCGTCGTATACGGCGCGTTTTAATGAATAAAGGTGATATTTGCCCGGGACGACGGATATAAGGTAACCGCCGGGCTTCGTGATGCGGGCGAATTCCTCCGCATTGAACGGGGCGAACATGTGAACGCACATGTCCTGCGAGGATGAAAGAACCGGAATACGCGCCATATTCGCGACGAAAAAGAACGCTTTGCTTTTTCTTTTGGCGGCAAGGCGCACCATTTCCTTTGAAATGTCAAAGCCCGAAACGAAGCAGTCCGTATTTTCGGCAAGTCTCGACGTGTAATATCCGTCGCCGCAGCATATATCCGTAATAAATCCCGACGAAACGAGATTTGCCGATATTCCATTGACCGTATCGGACAGTCGTTCATAGTAGCCTTTGTTGAGAAAATCACGGCGGGTCTGCGCCATCAGTTTGTTGTCGCCCGTTTTTTCTCCGCTTTTTGAACCCGTCAGAAGATTTACGTACCCCTCCTTGGAAATGTCGAACGAATGAGAATTCTCGCATTTAAACGACTTACTGCAAAGAGAGAGGGGACGCGAGCATACAGGGCATATAAGATCATCCATCAGAACGTTCTGACCTTGTTTTTCTCTTTAAAACGCTTTTCGCTTTCGAACATATAGAGAAGTCCGCGGATTATGAAAAGAGCCTCGTACACGCAGAATGCGATGAGCCAGTTGGTCGTGTCCATTTTAATCATTGTATTGACAGCGATAAACGCGCCCGAAAAGATGAGAGAGAAAACGAGAATTGCAATGCCCTTGCCGATATGCTTCAAATAAAACTGATGCACGCCGAGAATTCCGAGAAATATCGAGAGAACTCCGGCTATGTTTTTATTTCTTATCGGAGACTTAAACGGGACACTTCCCGATTTCATATAAACCTCCGACGAGGCGTTCGCGGGAGCTTCGATTTTGATTTTTGACATAAGAATCAGTCCTTTTTGAGTTTGTCGACGGCTTCGGACAGTATTTTTCCGATTCCGTCATGAAAAACGAGGTCGGCTTCACCGTCGCGCGGGGTCGCCTCTTTATTTATTATAACGGTATTTTTACCCGTAAAATATCTGACGAAGCCCGCCGCGGGGTAGACCGCAAGGCTTGTTCCCCCGATTACAAGCATGTCGGCTTTTTCGATAGCGTCAAGCGCTCTCGAAACCGTGCTGTCGTCAAGCATTTCGCCGTAAAGAACCACGTCCGGTTTGATAACCGACGAACACGGACATACGGGGACGTTCGTCTTTGAATTTACAACGCAGTCAAGCGTAAATTCACGCGAGCAGTTTACGCAGTGAAGCTTAGCTGCGGTTCCGTGAAGCTCACAGACGTCGGTGCTGCCCGCCTTTTCATGAAGCGAGTCGATATTCTGCGTGACGACTGTAACTTTTTTGCCGAGTTTTTCGAGTTCGGCTATCGCCTTATGTGCGGAGTTCGGTTCGGCTTTTCCGAGAAAGAAATCCCTGAAAAAACGGTAGAAAAGCTCCGTATCCTCAAAAAAGCAGTCGTGCGAAAGAATTTCCTCGGGCGATCTGCCGTATTTCGAGGCGGTCGAGTAGATTCCGTCTTTGCTCCTGTAATCTTTAAGCCCGCTCTCGGTCGAAACGCCCGCGCCGGTAAAGAAAACTATCCTTTCGCTGTCTCTCAGCATATTTACGAATTTTTCGATATCGGACATAGTTAAAACCTCTTACCGCTATTATATCAATTGTATTATTTATTTTCAATACGCGCGCAAAATTAGTTGAAATTAATTTTTAAATTTTTTGTAAATTTTCATTAGATATTTTGTAAAAAACACTTGACAACTTGACCCCAAACCCTTATAATGATATGCTGTATTATAATGGATAGCTTTGCGATTGACGAAATCGAATTTCGGTTGAATATCACCGTTTTGCCCTGCGTTTTATTGTATAAACAACGGGTCGGAAGCGGACGAAGCGAGTTCCTTTCATCGGATAAAAACAGAACGGAGTGAAGAATAATGGTCAATGTCAAACCCGTTAAAAGAGGCAGAAAAACCAGAATGAGTTTTGCCCGCATCAACGAGGTCATGGATATGCCCAACCTCATTGAGGTTCAGAAGGATTCGTACCGGTGGTTTCTCGATAAGGGTCTGAAAGAGGTTTTCCGCGATATAGACGTAATTACGGACTATTCGGGTAATCTGGCTCTTAATTTCATTGATTACAGAATGGATGAAAAGCCCAAGTACACCGTCAAGGAGTGCAAGGAGAGAGACGCAACGTACGCCGCGCGTATGTACGTTACCGCTCGTCTTTACAACAAGGAGACCGGAGAGGTTAAGGAGAACGAGGTCTACATGGGAGATTTCCCGATAATGACCGACAGCGGTACGTTCGTTATAAACGGAGCGGAGCGCGTTATCATCTCACAGCTTGTCCGTTCGCCCGGCGTGTACTACGGCATGACGAGAGATAAGACGGGTAAAAAAATGTTTTCGACCACCGTTATCCCCAACAGAGGCGCGTGGCTTGAATACGAGACAGACCAGAACGACATCGCTTACGTCAGAATAGATAAAACGCGTAAAATCTGCATTACCACGTTCGTAAGAGCTTTGGGATGCTTTTTCGACGATAACTTTTTAAACACGAACGCTCAGCTTGACGAATTCTTCGGTTACGACGATTCGATCAAAGAAACGCTCGAAAAGGACACTACGCAGAACACCGCGGAGGCTCTTCTCGAGGTTTACAAAAAGCTTCGTCCCGGCGAACCCCCCACACTTGACTCCGCAAAGACCTATCTTCAGAATCTGTTTTTCGACGAGCACAGATACGATATATCAAGAGTCGGCAGGTACAAATATAATAAAAAATTAGGCGTTGCCGACAGACTTAAATTCCAGGTTCTCGCCGAACCCGTTACCGATCCCGCTACGGGCGAAATTCTTGCCGACAAGGGTGAGAAGATTTCAAAGCAGAAGGCTTTTGAAATCGAGCAGGCGGGCGTTGACACCGTATTCGTCGATGTTGACGGCAAGACAGTTAAAATCATCGGTACGGGCATGGTTGACATTCTCCCGTATCTTCCCGATGGTATTACGGCGGACGAACTCGAAAATATCGGCATTAACGAAAAGGTCAGCTGCAAGGCTCTTATGCCTATACTCGACGCATGCGGCAGCGATAAGGAAGTCCTTATGGAGGAGCTTGCCAAGAATGCCGACCTTCTTATCCCAAAACATATAGTTTTAGAGGACATCCTCGTATCGGTAAACTATCTTAACACGCTTGAATACGGCGTAGGTACGCTCGACGATATCGACCATCTCGGAAACAGACGTATCCGTTCTGTCGGCGAGCTTCTTCAGAACCAGGTAAGAATCGGATTTACGAGGATGGAGAGAGTCGTTAAGGAGAGAATGTCCTTACAGGCTCAGGATTCCGACAAGATTACGCCTCAGGCGCTTATCAATATACGACCCGTTGTTGCGGCTATTAAAGAATTCTTCGGTTCTTCGCCCCTTTCGCAGTTCATGGATCAGAATAACCCCCTTGCCGAGCTTACTCACAAGAGACGTCTTTCCGCTCTCGGCCCCGGCGGTCTTTCAAGAGACAGAGCGGGATTCGAGGTTCGTGACGTTCACTATTCCCACTACGGAAGAATGTGCCCGATAGAGACTCCCGAAGGACCCAACATCGGACTTATTTCCTCGCTTGCTACATTCGCGAGAATCAATAAATACGGATTTATCGAGGCTCCGTTCCGCCGTGTTGACAAGGAAGCCGGCAGGGTTCTCGATGATGTCGTATATATGACTGCCGACGTTGAGGATGATTTCAGAGTCGCGCAGGCGAACGAACCTCTCGACGAAAACGGTCACTTCATGAATGATAAGGTTCTCGTCCGTTACAGAGACGAGTTCAGGGAGATTCCCTCAAAGGAAGCCGATTTCATGGATGTTTCGCCCAAAATGGTAGTTTCCGTTGCGACCGCGATGATTCCGTTCCTTGAGAACGACGACGCGAACCGCGCGCTGATGGGCTCGAACATGCAGAAGCAGGCTGTTCCGCTTCTCAAAACCGACGCCCCCATTGTCGGAACCGGTATGGAATATAAGGCGGCTGTCGACTCGGGCGTATGTATTATAGCCAGGAACCCCGGTACCGTTACCAAGGTCAGCGCAGACAACGTCGTAGTTAAAACCGACGACGGCAAGTACGACAGCTACGAGCTTATCAAGTTCATGCGTTCCAACCAGGGTACCTGTGTAAACCAGAGACCCGTCGTAAACGTAGGCGACGTTCTTGAAAAGGGCGACGTTATCGCAGACGGTCCCGCGACGAGCAACGGCGAAATCGCGCTGGGCAAAAACGCTCTCATAGGCTTCATGACCTGGGAGGGCTATAACTACGAGGACGCGGTACTCCTTAACGAGAAGCTTGTACGCGAGGACGTTTATACTTCAATTCATATAGAAGAGCACGAGGTCGAGGCGAGAGATACGAAGCTCGGCGCAGAGGAGATTACAAGAGATATTCCCAACGTCGGCGAGGACGCACTCAAGGATCTTGACGAGAACGGTATTATCCGTATAGGCGCGGAGGTTCGTTCCGGCGATATACTCGTAGGTAAGGTTACGCCTAAGGGCGAGACAGAGCTTACCGCCGAGGAGAGACTGCTTCGTGCAATCTTCGGCGAAAAGGCGAGAGAGGTCAGAGACACCTCGCTTAAAGTGCCTCACGGCGAATACGGTATTGTCGTAAACGTTGAGGTGTTTACAAGACAGAACAGCGACGAGTTAAGCCCCGGAGTAAACAAGGTCGTCCGCTGTTATATAGCGCAGAAGCGTAAGATTTCCGTCGGCGACAAGATGGCGGGACGTCACGGCAACAAGGGCGTTGTTTCAAGAATTCTTCCCCAGGAGGATATGCCCTTCCTTCCCGACGGTACTCCGCTTGATATAGTTCTTAACCCCTTGGGCGTTCCCTCCCGAATGAACATAGGACAGGTTCTCGAGGTTACACTCGGTATCGCGGCTAAGAAATTAGGATGGAACATCATGACCCCCGTATTCGACGGCGCGCACGAGGCTGATATCGTCGAGTGCTTGAAACAGGCGGGCATGGCGACCGACGGTAAGACTGTTCTTTACGACGGACGTACCGGCAAGCCTTTCGACAACAGAGTTACGGTAGGTATTATGTACTTCCTTAAACTCCATCATCTTGTCGACGATAAGATTCATGCGAGATCGACGGGTCCGTACTCTCTCGTTACCCAGCAGCCCCTCGGCGGTAAAGCCCAGTTCGGCGGTCAGCGTTTCGGAGAGATGGAGGTTTGGGCTCTCGAGGCTTACGGCGCGGCTTATACGCTTCAGGAAATTCTTACTATCAAATCGGACGATACGGTCGGACGCGTTAAAACTTACGAGGCTATCGTTAAAGGTCTTAACGTTCCCAAAGCGGGTATCCCCGAATCGTTCAAGGTTCTTATCAAAGAGCTTCAGTCTCTCGGTCTTGACGTTAACGTTCTTGACGAGAACGAAGAGGTTATAGATTTAAGACAGGATTACGATGATGACGGAACGGGCTATATCGAGGATGAGTCCGCGACCGTTAAAAACGACGCCGAGGGCGCAGAGGGCTTCGGTGTAGAGGATATTCCCGACGAGTTTGAATCGGAAGATCAGAACGACGATGATGAGATGTACGGCGGCGAGCTTCTCGATACGGAGGACGACGGAGGCGACGATATCGACTTCGGCAGCTTCGCAAGCTTCTCACCCGATGACGACGACGATAATTATTGATAATTGCTCATCATTTCGAGCGTTCACTCTGAAAAATTCTAAGGAAGAAGGAATCTGTTTATGCTTAATGAAAGCAATTACAATGAATTGAACTTCGAATCCATTAAAATCGGACTCGCTTCGCCCGACACGATCAGATCATGGTCGTGCGGCGCGGTAACGAAGCCCGAAACCATAAATTACAGAACTCTTAAACCCGAGACCGGCGGTCTTTTCTGTGAAAAGATTTTCGGACCCACAAAGGACTGGGAGTGCCACTGCGGCAGATATAAAAGAGTAAGATACAAGGGCAAGACGTGCGAGCGCTGCGGCGTTAAAATCACAAAAGCAAAGGTTCGCCGTGAGAGAATGGGTCACATTGAGCTTGCATGCCCCGTATCTCATATATGGTATTTTAAGGGAATCCCCTCGAGAATGGGTCTTATGCTCGATCTTTCTCCGAGAGATCTCGAGAATGTTCTTTATTTCGCAAAATATATAGTAATCGAAGTGCTTGAGGACGGTATTCCCCTTACAAAGGGTCAGGTTATTTCCGATAAGGAATATGACGATATCGTCGAAAAGTACGGCGAGGAATCTTTCCGCGCAGGCATGGGCGCAGAGGCTGTAAAAGAGCTTCTCTGCCAGATTGACGTTGACAAGCTCTGCGAGGAGTTAAGAACCGAATTCGAAGAGACAACGGGTCAGAAAAAGACGAGAATCTTAAAGAGACTCGAAGTTGTCGAGGCTTTCAGACAATCCGGCAACAGACCCGAGTGGATGATATTCGACGTAATTCCCGTAATTCCGCCCGATATCCGTCCCATGGTTCAGCTCGACGGCGGAAGATTCGCAACGAGCGACCTTAACGACCTTTACAGACGTGTTATAAACAGAAATAACCGTCTTGCAAAGCTTCTCGAACTCGGCGCGCCCGAGATAATCGTCAGAAACGAGAAGAGAATGCTTCAGGAAGCCGTCGACGCTCTTATCGACAACGGCAGAAGAGGCAGACCCGTTACCGGAGCTAACAACCGTCCCCTCAAATCGCTTTCCGACATGCTTAAAGGTAAGCAGGGACGTTTCCGTCAGAACCTGCTCGGTAAGCGAGTCGACTATTCCGGACGTTCTGTTATCGTCGTAGGTCCCGAACTTAAAATGTATCAGTGCGGTCTCCCCAAGGAGATGGCTCTCGAACTGTTCAAGCCCTTCGTAATGAAGAGACTTGTAGAACAGGATATCGCAAAGAATATCAAGAGCGCGAGAAAGATGGTAGACAAAGCGGGTCCCGAGGTTTGGGACGCTCTCGAAATCGCAATCAAGGATCATCCCGTAATGCTCAACCGTGCTCCCACGCTTCACAGACTCGGTATTCAGGCTTTCGAACCCGTACTCGTAGAGGGCAGAGCTATTAAGCTTCATCCTCTTGCTTGTACCGCGTTCAACGCGGACTTCGACGGCGACCAGATGGCTGTTCACGTTCCGCTTTCCGCAGAGGCGCAGGCAGAGGCGAGATTCTTAATGCTCGCAGCAAACAACCTGTTAAAGCCCTCCGACGGCAAACCCGTTACCGTTCCTTCGCAGGATATGGTTCTCGGTTCGTATTATCTTACTCTTGAAAAACCCGGCGCTGTCGGCGAGGGCAAAGTATTCAGAGACGTTGACGAGGCCGTTATGGCTTACGACGAGGGAGAGCTTGACCTTCACGCAAGATGTAAGATTCGTATGTCCAAAACTGACGAGGACGGAAATACAAGATCGAAAATTATCGAAACGACGCTCGGACGCGTTATATTCAATAATCCTATTCCGCAGGATCTCGGTTTTGTTGACAGAACCGATCCCGAAAAGGAGTTTGACCTTGAGGTTGATTACCTTGTAGGAAAGAAACAGCTCGGTAAAATTATCGACAGAGCTATCAAGGTCAAGGGTATTCACAAGTCCTCGATCATGCTTGACAAGATAAAGGCGCAGGGCTACAAATTCTCGACCCGAAGCGGTATTACGGTTTCTGTATTCGACGCCGTTATACCCGAGAATAAGAAGAAATACCTCGAAGAAGCGCAGGAGACCGTCGACAGAGTCAACGAGATGTACAGAGCAGGTTTCGCAAGCGAGACCGACCGTACAAAGCTCTCGATCGACGCATGGGAAAAGTGTACAAAGAAGGTTCAGGACGAGATTACGTCCGGACTTGACGCGTACAACCCGATATTCATGATGGTTGACTCGGGCGCGCGAGGCAGTAAGAACCAGTTAAGCCAGCTTGCCGGTATGCGCGGACTTATCGCGAATACGGCAGGTAAGACGATTGAAATTCCCATCAAGGCAAACTACAGAGAGGGTCTTACAGTTCTCGAATACTTTATCTCTTCGCGAGGCGCGCGTAAAGGACTTGCCGATACCGCTCTTCGTACCGCTGACTCGGGATATCTTACCAGACGTCTTGTTGACGTTTCGCAGGAGGTTATAATCAGAGAAGAGGACTGCGGATGTACGGAGGGTCTTACCGTTACGACCATTGCGGGCGGAGACGGTCAGGCTATCGAGCCTCTTGCAGAGAGACTTTCCGGACGTTATCTGCTTAACGACCTTTACGATTCGGAGGGTAACCTCTTAATGGATAATCAGCATATGATTACCGACGAGGACGCTAAACGAATAGCGGACGCAGGCGTTGAGACCGTAGTTATACGTTCGCTCCTTACCTGCCGTTCTAAGAAGGGCGTTTGTATCAAGTGCTACGGTAAGAACCTTGCGACGGGAACTCCCGTTCAGATAGGCGAGGCAGTCGGAATTATCGCCGCTCAGTCAATCGGCGAACCCGGTACACAGCTTACAATGAGAACGTTCCATACCGGAGGCGTTACATCGTCAGCGGATATTACGCAGGGTCTTCCCAGAGTTGAAGAACTTTTTGAGGCAAGAAAGCCAAAGACTCTTGCAATGCTCAGTGAGATCGACGGCGTTGTTTCAATAGAGGAAATCAAGAAGAATTCAAACGACGTTAAGGTTGTAGTTGTTACGAACCAGGATGATCAGAAGCGCTATCAGATTCCTTACGATTTCCGTATCTGCGTTCAGGACGAACAGGTTATAAAGAAGGGCGACCCCATTACCGAGGGCTCGAAGCACCCCCAGGATGTTCTCGAAATTCTCGGAGTCGACGCCGTTTATAATTACCTTATTAAAGAGGTTCAGCTCGTTTACCGCTTACAGGGCGTTGAGATCAACGATAAGCATATCGAGGTTATCGTACGTCAGATGATGCGTAAGATCAAGGTTCTCGATTCCGGTTCGACCAAGCTTCTCGCAGGCTCGACCGTTGATAAGGGCGAATTTTACGCGAGCGCGGACGAGGCGAAGAAACACTGTGAAGAATCCGGCGAGGAATACGTTGAACCCGTAGGTGATCCCGTTCTCCTCGGTATTACGAAGGCTTCGCTGGCAACAGAGTCGTTCCTTTCCGCGGCTTCGTTCCAGGAGACGACGAGAGTTCTTACCGACGCGGCTATCAAGGGCAAGAGCGATCCTCTCCACGGTCTTAAAGAAAATGTTATTATCGGTAAGCTTCTCCCCTCGGGTACCGGCATGAAGTGCTACAGCGATGTCGAAATCGAGGTCAAAGAGGAAATGCCCGACGAAATAACCGTTTATTAAAGGCATTTTTAACGAATTTATAAATTAATATTTGTAAAATGTGTTGACAGATTGATTCAATTGTTGTAAAATAGTTATCTGTGTGATATCATTTTGCTATATCAAGAGGGTATCGCTTACGCGGTACCCTTTGTATATATAGAAATAAAACAGGAGGTGTAATGGTTTGCCTACATTTAACCAGCTTGTACGAAACGGAAGACACAGCCTTGAAAAGAAATCTAAGGCTCCCGCTCTCGGTAAGGGTCTCAACTCTAAGAAGAACGTGATGACCGATCACAATTCTCCGCAGAAGAGAGGCGTCTGCACAGTCGTTAAGACCGACACGCCTAAAAAGCCTAACTCGGCTTTGAGAAAGCTTGCCAGAGTTCGTCTTACGAACGGAATCGAAGTTTCCGCTTATATTCCGGGCGTAGGTCACAATCTTCAGGAGCACAGCGTTGTTCTTATCAGAGGCGGCAGAGTTAAGGACCTTCCCGGTGTCAGATACCATATCATCCGCGGAACTCTCGATACTCAGGGCGTCAACGGCAGAATGCAGAGCCGTTCCAAGTACGGTGCTAAAGTACCCAAGGCAGCGAAGAAGTAATAGGTCATTTGCTGCGGTTTATCAGTGGACAAACCTTCTTGCAGGCGAAAGAAATTTACTTTCACCAATGCGAGGCTTTTCTATATAGAAGTCCTCCCATTGGCGCCACGGGAATTTTTTGTCACGAGTACCTATGATATCATTATTATGAAGGAGGGAAGCGAAGTGCCAAGAAGAGGCAATGTAGCAAAACGTGATGTTTTGCCCGATCCGCTTTACAATTCAAAACTCGTAACCCGTCTTATTAACAACGTTATGTACGACGGTAAAAAGGGTGTAGCCCGTAAAATAGTTTACGATGCTTTTGATATTATCAAAGAAAAAACAGGAAAAGAGCCCCTCGAAGTTTTTGAGGCAGCTATGGAAAACGTAATGCCCTTACTCGAAGTTAAGGCTCGCCGCGTCGGCGGTTCTACCTATCAGGTACCTATGGAGGTTCGTCCCGAGAGACGTCAGACCCTCGGACTCAGATGGATCACTCTCTATTCTCGTCAGCGTTCGGAGAGAACGATGAAAGAGAGACTTGCAAACGAGATCATGGACGCCGTAAACGAAACAGGTTCGGCATTCAAGAAGCGTGAAGATACCCACAAGATGGCAGAGGCCAACAAGGCTTTCTCTCATTTCCGTTGGTAATTTTCCCGCAGGGATTTTTGAAATTTTCTTTTGGAGGTCAATATGCCTAGAAAGGTACCTTTGGAATTAACAAGAAATATTGGTATTATGGCGCATATCGACGCAGGTAAAACCACCACGACCGAGCGTATTCTTTACTATACCGGTGTTAACCATAAAATCGGTGAAACTCACGACGGTGCTGCGACGATGGACTGGATGGCGCAGGAGCAGGAGAGAGGTATTACCATTACCTCCGCCGCTACCACGTGCTTCTGGAAAGGTCACCGTATCAATATCATTGACACTCCCGGTCACGTTGACTTCACTGTTGAGGTTGAGCGTTCTCTGAGAGTTCTCGACGGCTCCGTTACCGTTCTTTGCGCAAAGGGCGGCGTTGAGCCTCAGTCTGAAACCGTTTGGAGACAGGCTGATAAATACATGGTTCCCCGTATGATATACGTTAATAAAATGGATATCATGGGTGCCGATTTTTATAACGTTGTTACAATGGTTAAGGAAAGACTTAAATGTAATGGCGTACCCATCCAGCTTCCTATCGGAAGCGAGTCCGAATTTAAAGGAATTATCGACCTTGTCCGTATGAGAGCCGAAGTTTACTACGACGATATGGGCAACGATATCCGCGACGAGGAAATCCCCGAGGATATGATGGAGCTTGCGCAGAAATACCATGACGAGCTTATCGAGCACGTCGCCGAGCAGGACGAGGCTCTTCTTGAAAAATACTTCAACGGCGAGGAGCTCACCATTGAAGAGATTAAGAAGTGCATCCGTTCGGCAACCATCGATAACAGAATGGTTCCCATCACCTGCGGTACTTCATACCGTAACAAGGGCGTTCAGCTTCTACTCGACGCTATCGTAGACTTCATGCCCGCTCCCACGGACGTTCCCAACATCAAGGGAACGAATCCCGACACCGGCGAGGAGGAGGAGAGAGTTTCTTCCGACAACGGTCCGTTCGCCGCTCTTGCTTTCAAGATCGCGACCGACCCGTTCGTAGGTAAGCTTTGCTTCTTCCGCGTATATTCGGGTACCATTGCCGCGGGTTCAAGCGTATACAACTCGGTTAAGCGTAATTCCGAAAGAATGGGACGTATTCTTCAGATGCACGCTAACCACAGACAGGATCTCGATGTTTGCTACGCAGGCGATATCGCCGCAGCAGTCGGACTTAAAAATACTACTACGGGCGACACGCTCTGCGACCCTAAGGCTCCTATTGTTCTCGAGTCCATGGAGTTCCCCGAGCCCGTTATCCGCGTAGCTATCGAGCCCAAGACCAAAGCCGGTCAGGAGAAAATGGGTATCGGTCTTCAGAAGCTTGCTGAGGAGGATCCCACATTCAAATGCTATACCGACGAGGAAACCGGTCAGACCATTATCGCCGGTATGGGTGAGCTTCATCTTGAAATCATCGTAGACAGACTTCTCCGTGAGTTCAAGGTTGAGGCTAACGTAGGTAAACCCCAGGTTGCTTACCGTGAGACGATTACCAAGCCCGCAGACGAGGATTGCAAATATTCACGTCAGTCAGGCGGACGCGGTCAGTACGGTCACGTTAAAATCAGAATCGAGCCCAACCCCGGCAAGGGTTACGAGTTCGTCAACGAAGTCGTCGGCGGTGCGATTCCCAAGGAATATATCGGTCCCGCAGAAGCAGGTATCAAGGGTGCAATGCTCTCCGGTACTCTCGCAGGATACAACGTTGTTGACGTTAAGGTTACTCTTTACGATGGATCTTATCACGAGGTCGACTCTTCGGAAATGGCATTCAAGATCGCCGGTTCTATGGCGTTCAAGAATGCAATGAGAAAAGCCGCTCCCGTTCTTATGGAGCCCGTTATGAAGGTTTCCGTTATAACTCCCGACGATTATCTCGGCGACGTTATCGGCGACCTTAACTCACGCCGCGGTCTTATCCAGGGTATGGAGGCAAGAACCGGAGCAACGCAGGTTAACGCTTTTGTTCCCCTTGCATCCATGTTCGGTTACGCTACCGACCTCAGATCCAAGACACAGGGACGTGCTCAGTATTCTATGGAGCCCAGTCATTATACCGAGGTTCCCAAGTCAATCTCCGAGTCAATCGTTTCAGAAAGAGCGAAGAAAGACTAAATTATATAAAATATGCTTGATATTTTCAAGTTATTTTGATACAATTATAGAGACAATGGCGATCGTTCTCCGATCGCACCCATAAAGGAGGAAAAACAAATGGCAAAAGAAAAATTTAACAGAAGTAAGCCTCATGTTAACATCGGTACAATCGGTCACGTTGACCATGGTAAGACTACCCTTACAGCAGCTATCACCAAGACCCTTGCTATGAAGGGCGAGGCTGATTTCGTTGATTATGCAAACATCGATAAGGCTCCCGAAGAGAGAGAGCGCGGAATCACAATCAATACCGCTCACGTTGAGTACGAGACTGAGAAGCGTCACTACGCTCACGTTGACTGCCCCGGCCATGCTGACTACATTAAGAACATGATCACCGGTGCTGCTCAGATGGACGGCGCTATCCTTGTTATCGCAGCTACCGACGGCCCCATGGCTCAGACTAAGGAGCATCTTCTCCTTGCCCGTCAGGTTGGCGTTCCCTATATCATCGTTTTCATGAACAAAGTTGACCAGGTTGACGATCCCGAGCTTCTTGAGCTTGTCGAGATGGAAATCCGTGAGACTCTTAACGAGTACGAGTTCCCCGGCGACGATACTCCTATCATCAAGGGTTCTGCTCTTAAGGCTCTTGAGTACAACGGCAATGATCCTGACGCCCCCGAGCTTGCTTGCATCTGGGAGCTCATGAACGCTGTTGACACTTATATCCCCACTCCCGACCGTAAGGCTGACCTGCCTTTCCTTATGCCTGTTGAGGATGTCTTCACCATTACCGGCCGTGGTACTGTTGCCACCGGTAGAGTTGAGCGTGGACAGCTGAGAACCGGCGACGAGCTTGAGATCGTTGGTCTTAAGGAAGAGAAGGGCAAGACCGTCTGCACCGGAATCGAGATGTTCCGCAAGACCCTCGATTACGCTGAGGCCGGCGACAACATCGGCGCTCTTCTTCGCGGTGTTCAGAGAACCGATATCGAGCGCGGCCAGGTTCTTGCTAAGCCCGGCACCAT
>OIYS01000749.1_pt1 | contig 20356 bp, 27 predicted proteins | sample 1588271 | NCBI WGS metagenome assembly OIYS01 (sample SAMN03283286) | human gut metagenome | biome: human-associated habitat; material: feces | host: Homo sapiens | place: Peru | collected 2012
GCCCTCCGGTTTTTGTGTAACCGAAGGGCGATTGATAGTATTACATATTCTGTTGCGGAGCCGCTGTCTGTTCAAAGGTCGGTGGCTCGATTTCGAGGGACGGATATCCGTCCGCGAGTTTTTCTTGGAACTTATCCAGCTGCCGTTCCTGCTCATAGGTCAGCGTTTCGCAGTTGGCCTTGACAAAGTCCACACAGCGGCAGAGGTTTGCGGTTTCCTGCTCGGAGAACAGGCGGCTTTCAGGGATCAGTCCTGAGCGCACGGCAAAGGACTCCTTGGCATATTTATAGCTCGGAGAATAATCTCCCCAAAACACGGCATTACCGTCTGCGTTCTGTTTCCATGTGACAAATTCAAAACTGTGGCTTTCGCTGTACTTGGCTGCCAGCACCGTATCTCCGAAGGAGGCAAGCTGTCGGTATTCCGAAACATCCGCCGCCTTCATCTGCTGCGCGTGTTCGTAAAGAGCGACATAGTCCTTTACGGTGAGCAGCTCATTTTGAACTTCAGCGATTTTGCCGAGGTATTCCTCCGAGAGGTAGGGGTTGTCGTTGACGATGCAGTTCCCGTTGTACTTCACCCGGCACAGCGGCATCCCATCCGAGGACACCGCCAGCCAACCGTCACCGTCCATTTCGGTTTCAAAGCGGCCTCGCAGTCGCTTGGCTAATTCTTTTTGAAGCATAGTCATTTTCTCCTTTTTCGGTCAACAAAAAAGGCAGGTAGATTTTTGATTTCTACCTGCCTATGCCGTCCATATTCTGTTGTGTGAGAGTTCAAGACCTTCTACAAAGGGAAAATGCCCGATTTACATCTACAAAATCGAACACTGAAATTTTGCCCATAAAACGGCGAAAACCTCGATAAAATCGAGGTTTTCACGGGCTACATCTATTTTGTAGCCCTTTTATGGTGCGGGTAAGAGGACTTGAACCTCCACGACCTTGCGATCATTAGAACCTGATGGTAACGCCACCTCGGTGAAATAGTAATTTGCAAGTAGAGCGTTCCATTCAAATTCTATTTATTGTGTTCCAAATGTGATTTTTAATAATAATCCTAATAACTTACAAGCAAATTAATTTACATCAATGCAAAACATATCCGCAGTATGGAGCCCATCAATAGTTTGAATTTCAACATACATATTATATTTGATTTTCGAATCCACAACATCAAGGACAATATCTGAAATATTGTAAGAGTATTGATCCTTTCCAAACTGGGAATTAAGGGTGGATTTAAGTTGTTCTTCCATAAGGATTTCATCTATGTATGGGATCGATATGTTTTTAAATTTATTAATATTTGGTGCGGCATATGATATTAAATTTCCATTTTCATCTATTGAAAGCATTACAAAATCTGACGTCTTATATTTTCCTATATACTTATAAAATGTTATATAGTGTAAATTCATATCTTGACTATATTTGTTTTCAACAAGTGTGTATGATTTCAGATCAATCAGATCTTTTAAAGCAAGTCTTATGTTTGTAATATTTATTTCCCCTGCATTTTTAAGTGGTTTATAAATCGACATTTTTATGGGAGATTTTAAAATAAAACCAACCATATTATTGTTTGTATCGTAAAAGAAATTATTTTCCTGTTTATCAGAGTATGACTTAATTTTTTTATTCGTATTATTAAAATTGGTCATCTCACATTTGAAAGATAAAGTTTCTTTTTCAAGAGATGCTACACTTTGCAAAGTAACATTTGTACTTGCTTGTATTGTCGATGCTGAAACAACTATACTTGCCGAAAGAACAAAAATTGCAAAGCATCCAATTAAAATAGCATAATATTTCTTCATAATTATAATCTACCTTTCCGCGAAAGGCACCAACATGGTCATGAAACTCGGGTTGGTAAACTTTCGTTAAAAATATTTTTTATATAATAACCTCGGAGGTTCGGTAAACTACAGAACCCATGGAGGTGAGTGGCGGGGCTGCATAGCGACAAACCCCGCATAATTATATGGTTCAGTTGCTCGTCAAGGCATCAACGAATGGTACAAAAAAGCAACCCGTAAACTTATCTCATTCAAATCGACTCCATTTTGCCGAACAACCAGTCAATGTCGAATCTTCAAAGTACTTTATTTTGGTGGTTTTATGGCATTTAAAATTTTTCGTAAAAAATGTTGTGGACTCGATCTTCACAAAATTTGGATTTATGCCTGCATTGGTATTATCGATACAAACTGTTTCTTCTTTTCCTTAACCGCATCCAATACTTCCTTTTGCTGCCTTTTTGACGGTTTATTTGCTATGCCATTTTTTCGTTTGTGTCAATAGTTATTTTGTTTCAAACTTACTACTTTCACCTAAAAGGATCTTTAAAGTTTATTATATAATGTGTTTCAATTTTTTCTTGCCCGTCTATGGGTTTCCATTTGATAATTTGATAAAACAATCCATAATATATTTTGCTACCACCATCATTCAAATAAGCAGTATAAAATGTAAAAAGTGGATTTGTATTTTTTCTAATTCTCAAACTGTCGATTGAATACATTGAGAAAGAAATGACAAAAACTAAAAGGACACTTACGAATAGAATAATGACAGCCTTTCGTATTTTAGACATGTAATATCACATACCTCTAATCAAAATAAGTTTTTGTAATAGTCCCTCGTGTGTATGGATTATCAGTACCACCTGCTTTTCCAAAATTCCAAAATTTAGCCCAATAAACTCCATCTTGCATACCTTTTTGATAAGTTTCGCGATCCTCCCCTATAGAATTTAGAAAGGTTGTAAGGTATTGATTAATTTGCGAGACCCATGTTTTCCCGCGGAAACCTATTACAACATCTGCTCCACGACCGTGAACACTATTTACGATATTACTACTATTTTGTCCACCTTCACCAGCATTACATGTTCCAAACACAGCAAGTTTTAAATGCGAATAAGCATTATTCGGCCTATTATCTATCATGTTTGTAGTTAATCTGGTGATTGTTCCATCGCTAGATGTACATTGCACTGTTGTTCTGCTACCATGTGTATGTACAATAAAAACTTCACTGTTTACAAGAGCTTCATTAAGCCCTTCACCAGTAGCATATCTCCCCATTGTTGATTGACTACACCTTAGGCAAGCTACTGCATTATAGGTATTCGTGATCCATTTATATCTATCTGCACCATCCGCACAACTCATTCCAACTAAATAAGCTCCATAACCATATGCGTTTACATTGAAACAATTTAATGATATTATTAAAACGATAGATAACATTGAAAAAAATAATTTATTTTTTTTCATACTAATCTCCATTCTGCCGCTAACTCGTCAACACCAGTAGGAATTTAGTGGGCTGACAGCGGCTACTTTTAATTTGTGATGTATACTGTTTACAAGGTGAAGGCACATTACAACACACGGTAGAAGTAGTCATAGATGTACCTCTTGCTGAAAACAGTATACCAATCGGTATTAGACTCATCTTTTCAAGTGAAATAAATAGCACTTTAATCAATTAATATTATATACTACATAACATCACAGCAACACAGCAGAGACAACACAGGCGAATTTCCTCACAAGCAAAACCAGCCATTTTCAATTGTTGCGATTGTGTATATTATTCAAATACACACACGATAAAAAATAAAGAGAATCGGCATAAATATAAACTTTGAGTCAGACATTTTTCTGATTTTCATAACATCATCCTCCGTTTTCGTTATTGTTAATTAACTTTCTGACTGTATTATAACAAATAATGCGTAATTTGTCAAGCGTATTATTTGGTGTATAGTATTGACATTGAATAATAATTGCGGTATATTTTATACAGTGGTGAAAAGTATGGCTATTTCAGACAATTTAAAAAGAGGAACGGTGGAATTATCCGTCCTCACATTACTGCAAAAAGGCGATATGTACGGATACGAGATTTCGCAACAGCTTTTTGAACAAAGCGGGGAGTTATATCAAATTCAGGAAAGTTCATTGTATCCGACTCTTTATCGTCTGGTTGAAAAGGGGTTGATAACTGACCGATCGGAAAAAGTCGGCAAAAGGCGCGTTAGGGTTTATTATCATTTGGAAACTGCCGGAGAAAAATATCTCAAGGAGCTTAAGCGTGAATATATCTCCCATACGGCAGGAGTTTTGAGAATTTTAGGCGTAAAGGATATCGAGGGGACTATTAATGACATCAACTGATAAACTCATAAAAAAATATTTGAAAGAAACAAAGAAAAATTGCCCATATGCATTAAGAAAACATCTCGATGCCGAATTAAAGACAAGTTTGATTGACTTTTGCGAATCACAAGATGATCCTACAATGGGAACTATAGAAAAGCGTTTCGGAAATCCAAAGCAATATGCGGCAGAGTACATTTCGTTATGTGAAGCAAATGATATCGATAAAAGGATTAACCATTCCAAAAAAATTAAATTAACACTACTTATTGCCACGCTGGTTCTTATTATTGCTACGATATTGACAGTAGTATTTGTTGTTCAATGGAACAAGAAAAATCACCCGACCTATGTTTATACGGACGTTATTGACGAGGAGAATGGAAATGAAAAACTTAATTAAAAAATCAATGGCTCTAATTACTGCGATTGTTTTATGTGCAATTCCCACGGTTCAAGCAAAAGAACTTGATAATCTGTCATCATATCAAGAACTTATAAGCGAAGAAACGATAGAAAATGACGGATTGTATATTACAGTTTCGGTTTTTGAAACTAAAAATACTGCAACTAAGGCAATTCCTTACACAACCGTTTATGAAAAGACCGGTAAAAAAACATATACTGCAAAAAATGCTGATAAAGAAACTCTGTTTTCGTTTACCGTTCACGGAACATTTTCTGTGAATTCCGGTGTTTCTGCATCATGCACAAAGTCTTCATATTCATATTCAATAACAAATAAAGCGTGGGAATTAAAATCCGCATCGGCAACACGCTCTGGAAATAAAGCCATTGCCAATGCAGAGTTTATTAAAAAATTAGTATTTGTAACAGTAGATACATTTGATGCTAATATTGTTTTAGCGTGTGACAGCAATGGTAACTTGTCTTAATACTTAAAAATAATATTTAGATTTAAATAATAAAAATATCCTTTCCGATCACAACGGCAGCAGCCGTGTGATAAATAAAATTTATGTGCCGATGAGGTCACAACTGTGTGACCTCAGATTTCACCGAAGCTCCTAAGGCAATCAGCTGTAGATAGGATAAACCTTGAAGTCAACAGTTTAATGGTGCTGTTTCGGCAGCCCTGTGACCTTTCCCACGGCGGAAAGGAATTCATTTGGGGAATACCATTGTTAAGTACGGCGAAAGTACGGTTTCAGTTTCAAAAGAGGTTGCGGAATTTTTAGAGACTGATAGAAAAAGGCAGGCGGCGGAAGGTCGGAGCGACCGCCGGCACATTAGTAAGAGTGATTCCGAAACAGTGCTGTCAACTGCTCAGATTACGGCTTTCAGCGACCCGACTTTTGAATCGGCATTTAAAAACCTCTGCTTTGAAAAACTGCAAAAAATTATTGCCGATCTTGAACCCCACGAACGCTTTTTGATTTGGTGCTACTTTTTTGAAGAACGCACTATGCAACAAATAGCGGATAAGCTCGGAGTAAGTAAGATGGCAATATCAAAGCAACTGAAAAAACTTCTTAGCCGGATACGGGAACTTATGGAAACATAGGTTTCCGTATTTTTTTGCAGTTTTTTAAATTTTGGTTTACAAACTGCGTTTAACTGTCCTAATAAGTAGAGGGATAAATTTCGGAGCATAGATAGCACCCGTTGAATGTGTCTGATGCGTACCGAGATTTATCTCTCTTATTTTTTATATAAAGGGAGCTGATGCCGAATGATTGTGCCGCAAAATAAAAACGGTAATTTTTTTATGCTGTCAAACAGCATATTTAAGCAGGGTCTTAAACCGCGGGAATTTATTGTTTACTGCTGCCTTGTAAAGCACAGCGATAAAAACGGCGTCTGCTTTCCGTCAAGGCGGCTGATTGCCGAAGAATGCTGTATCGACAAAAAGACAGTAGACTCGGCAATTAAAAATCTTGAAAAAGCAGGACTTGTAAAAAAGAAAAAACGCCGCAGACAGGACGGTTTGAACACAAGCAATGCTTACACGGTCAAGTTATTTCGGTAGTGTAATTTTTTCGTACAGGGTGGTGTAAGAAACGGTATTGCAGAACTATACCCATAGAACTAAACCCACTGAGTATATATTACAGCAAAATGAAATAAGACGGCAAACTCTTCCTCTGCCGAAACAGCCGCAGAAAACGCCCTGTACGCCGAGTAAGCGAAAAACCGAGTAAACACCCGACCGAGCCGCACAAAAGCAAAATACGGTGTTGTAAACGGCGTGTACGCCCCTTCTTTCTTTTCTGCCGTAAAACTGAAAGTTCTGCATAAATCAGCCGTTGTTTTTGAGGAATTACGTCTTATTCCGCAAAAAACGCAGCGGTACGAAAACAAGCAGGAGAAAGCCGAGGGGTTGCGTTGCTTTCCCTCGGCGGTTCACAGCGGACGGCAACGCCGACCGCAGGGGGCTTTGTACGATATTTTAAAGCTGATTATAAAACTACGGTTTAGGGGTTGCTCCAATTTTATCCTCGCTGATTTAGGGGTTGCACTTTTTTCAACGAAAATAGCGGCATAAAAAAAATTCCGGTCCTGTTATTGGCGGAATGTAAAAATACCAAACAGCCTTACGGCGGAAAGGATTCTATGGAAAATACAGATAAAAACACTTTCAAAAATATGATGGGGAAACTTGCTGTTTTGCCGGAAAGTAACATAAAAATACAATCGGACGATGAATTTGATTCTAAAACTTTCAGGTGTCTGCAGCGAAGGACATTTCACAGTCTTTCAAAAAACAAAATAGTGCAGAGCAAAAAATATCGGATCGGGCACATGAACTATATTGTCAATTCCTGCTTTGAAATTGAGCCGCAAAACACGGTTGACAACGGTATCCGATACCTTCTCGGAATGGAAATGCAGGACGGTAAGGTTTCTTAAAAAATCGTCTGGACTTTTCAACCGATTGAGAGTATATTGAGGTTGCGGAAATTTTCCGCAGCTCTCAATCGGTTTGGCTGAAAACAAGGAGGTAAACATGATACAGTCAAGCCAAAAAATAACCGCTCTGTACTGCCGACTGTCCCAAGAGGATATGCGGCAGGGCGACAGCGACAGCATTGTCAACCAAAAAATGATCCTTGAACAATACGCAAAAGAAAACGGCTTTGAAAACACACAGGTGTTTGCGGACGACGGTTACAGCGGAGTGAATTTTGAAAGACCTGCCTTTCGCCGTATGCTTGATCTGATTGAGGACGGAAAAATCGGCGTCATCATAACAAAAGATCTGTCCAGACTCGGAAGGAATTATATTGAAGTGGGTTCATATACCGAAATATACTTTCCGAAAAACAATGTGAGATATATCGCCGTCAATGATAATTTCGATTCAATGTATACGGACGGAAATGAGTTTGCCCCATTCAAAAATTTATTCAACGAATGGTTTGCGAGGGATACAAGCAAAAAGATCCGCGCCGTAAAACGGGCAAAGGCGGAAAAAGGTGAACGCATCGGTTCAAGACCGCCTTACGGCTATGTTAAGGACCCGAACAATAAAAATCATATTATTGTGGATGAGGAAACGGCGCCGGTGGTTCAAAAAATCTTTTCCATGTGCGTTGCGGGGCTCGGTCCGGCGATGATCGCAAACAGGCTGAAAGAAATGCAGATACTGACACCCGTAATGTATGAATACCGCAAATCCGGAACAGCGGTTACAGCGCTTGATACCGACAGACCGCATGACTGGAACGCAAAGACGGTTGCGGATATCCTTTCGAGAGAGGATTATATCGGCAACACGGTAAACTGTCGGTTTACCGTGCCATCATACAAAGACAAGCGTAAGATGAAGCGTGATCCGTCCGAGCATGTCCGTTTTGAACATACGCACGAACCGATAATTGATATGCAAACTTGGGAAACCGTGCAAAAGCTGCGTCAGGGTAAACGCCGACCGACAAGCATAGGTGAAACAAGCAAGTATTCCGGTCTTCTGTTCTGTGCCGACTGCGGCTCAAAATTATATTTTAATCACAAGCGTGCGGATGATCCGAAAAGCTATTCCTTTAACTGCTCTCATTACCGCAATAATGCGAAAGAAAAATGCACGCCGCACAGAATCCGTGAGGTGGTACTGGATGAGATTCTCTTGGAGGAACTGCGCCGTATTACTTACACGGCAAGAACAAAGGAACGGCAGTTTGCGGAATTCATCAACCAAAAAAGCTCCACGGAAAACCGACGGGAGCTTAACGCCAAGCAGCGTGAATATGAAAGATTGTCTAAAAGAACGGCGGAGCTTAATGCATTGTTCAAGCGGCTGTATGAGGACAATGTCCTCGGCAGGATAAACAACGAGCAGTTCCGTATGCTGTCCTGCGGCTATACGGATGAGCAAAAGAGCGTAGACGCCAAGCTGCCGGAGCTGGAAAAGCAAATTCAAAATTTGCAGCAGGCAGCAAGTGATGTGGATAAGTTCATAGGTCTCGCTAAAAAGTATACGCGCATAACCGAGCTTACACCCGAAATCCTGCACACCTTCGTTTCAAAGATAGTTATTCACGAGCGGCGTGAACGGTTCAAGCAAAACACCGAACAGCAAATTGATATTTATTGCCGCTATATCGGCAATACAGCCGGATTATAACGAAAAAGCCAACGGACAGGCAACACATACGCATCACCTGTCCGTTGGCTACACCGATTAACAAAGGTGTCTTTATGGGAACCTTGTTAATACCGGGTTTTTCGGCACATCTAAACCAAGGGGAACTACTCCCACTCGTTGCCGAAAGGCTAAACTTAACGCATTTTGTTTATAAAATGTATCGTGTAGTCTTCGCAGTATTTTGATAATCCATATTATCATACCTGTATGACGAGAATTTATCATTTTCTTATCAGGTGCGATAAAACCGATGGTTGCAAGAAAAGAATAATCGCAACCGGATTTGTCGCTACTAACAGTATAACATAATTATCATTTTTTTCGCAATATATTTTTGATTTTTTACACGCATATTTTTTATCAATCGTGTATATATAGTTGTGTTTTTTAATGCTTACTGATATAATGTAATTATGCTATTACATAAATGTGCGTGCGGAAAGTCGGTGAACTGTTGAATAAACAAGAAATTTCAATTGAGGTTTTTAATAAAGTCGGAAGCATTGCAAAAACAGCAGATTTTGTTGCTGCCGGGCTTAAAAATTATGAAGTTGTTTCCCTGTGCAATCAAGGATATGTTGAGCGAATCAGAAACGGATTTTATAAATTGCCGAATACTGATAAACCATCCGAAGAAACTCTCATTTCAAAGCTGTTACCTCAGGGGATAGTCTGCGTTGAGTCTGCATTGTTTCATTACGGATATAGCGATTTTGCTCCTCGTGAATGGTCAGTAGCTGTTCCTCGTTCGTTTTCGAGAGCAATTAAAGCTATGAAAGAAGTACCGGTAAAAGCATATTATATCCAAAACGAGTTTTACCGTTACGGAGTTACTGTCGAAGAGTTCAATGGTGTTGCATTAAAAATTTATGATCGAGAACGAACAATCTGCGACTGCTTTAAGTATCGAACTAAACTTGACAATGAAATATTTAATAAGGCAGTTAATGCCTACGCTTTAGATTCAAAAAAGAATCTTACAAATCTTTCAAAATATGCAAAGGAAATAGGTGTTTATAAGAATCTTATGAACATTATGGAAGTATTGCTTAACAGATAGGAGGAAGTATATGATTAACACACCGACTGATTATAAAAACAATAAAGAGTCTTTAATTAAGGATATAGCTAAAAGAGAAAAAATCATTTCTGACTATAAAAAATATGGTGTTTTAGATAGAGATAAAGCAATCAATAAAATTCAAGAATTAAGAATAAAAGATAAAGAAGTTGAAGAAATTACAATAGCCAAACTTGCAACATTTTCTATACCTTTTAGTATGTCATCAGACGAGCAAATCGTTGCTGAACTTGACATGCAGAAAGAAATTCTAAAAGCAAAATTATTTAGATTGCAATAAAAAGCGGACGCAAAAAAGAGCTGTCGGACTTAATGTCTGATAGCTCTTAATCTTTTACGCTTATTGCATTGGTATTTTATTTCGCAAAAACCTAAGGAACTTATAAATATGATATTGATTGAGATAACAAAGTTGTTTTTAAACTTTAACTGTCCCGTACTTGAATTTCTAATTTAATGTGCTTTAATTTGGTACAGATTATCGCAATTCTTTGAGGTGTTTCTGCTTTTGCTATCAAATAGCTGTCACTAATATCAAGACATATAACCATATATATATACTTCTTTGAACAAATTGCTCCATAAATTTCCGTTTTTTGCTATTACATCCGGATTTTCGGACTTTTCATCCAAAACTATCGTTACAAGCTTCGGTCCTAAAACTTCCCAAACATCTATTGGGTTTTTTCTCCAATAGTATGTCCCGTCCGAGTTTCTTTGGACTAATGCACGAAATGATCCGACTACTGGATACATAAGTCCTTTTGGTATATAATACTCCAAATCTTGCTGTAACAAAAATGATTTTGCTACAACTTTACCACCATCATATTTTGTGTATTTTCTTGAACCAAATCTTTTTCCGGTAGCATTTGTTACTTTTGCAAATGAAGTTTCTACCGTTTCCCATAGATTAAAAATATCTTTTATTATAGGTTTCATATTATCTATCATTTTTTCACGGTCTAATTTTTGTTGTTCTTCGTTTCCACCATTTTGTCTAAGAAATTTTTTTAAGCTTGCCTCTTTTCCAGAATAGCATTGCATAGGCTGAAAATCTGAAAGTATACCATTAGGTGTTTTATATGGATATATTTCTTGGCTAAACATAAGAATTATCGCAATAATTTCTCTTACATCAATAGGAACAACATCATCAATATAATGTTCATTCATTTTAAATTGAATCCTATTATAAAATGCGTTGTTAGATAGAGCTTCTTTAAGAACTTCAAAACTATTTTCTAATTCTGCGATTGATTTCAAATCTACTTGAACCGAGGTATTGCGTGCAGCAGCTAATTCCACGGGAGAATCAATACCTTGAAAAATTTCAAAAAACACATATTTGTCATCCGAAAGATAATTTTTACTCTTTGCTTCTAATATTGCTCTTAGTGTGTGACCGCCGTCTATATTCCCGTGTATTTCAGGATTGTCAAAAGAAAGTGTCAATTCTTCAGTTTTATTATCCCATTCAGTTTCCAAGACTGACATTAAAATTCCTCTGTTTAACTCGTGAAAATACTTGTTGTCCCTTAAACTTTCCTTAATTTTAACCGCAACATTAGTGGTCATTTTTTGCTCTCTTGGATTCGTTTCCATCCAATCTGAAATCTCTTCTGGAATACTAATTGCTTGTACATAACAAACATATTTGATGTGTTTGCTTTTTGGATCGTTTGGATCCATCATTCGTTTAAATTCCTTTGCTTTTAATTTAAGTTGTGTCATTATAAACCACATCCTCCAAAAAATAAAATCTGTACTTTACAAATGTAAAAATACAGATTATCTCTAATATCAATATTGATTAAAAATAACTTATTTCCACATCTGTAAAAAGATACTGGTAGCCTAATAAGAACTCCCTCTTATAGACAATTTTAGTATATTATATTCTTTGCATTTTGTCAACCTTTTTTACTTGACTTATTGCATGTTGACTTATTGTATGTAGACTTTTTGTATTCACTTTGATTATACTATAAATTATGGAGGATTGCAACTATGGATATTATAAAAGTGTTTGGTGACAATCTAAAAAAATATCGTACAGCTATGGGAATATCTCAAGAAGCATTCGCTGATAAATGCGGTATGCATCGCACCTATATAAGTGCTATTGAGTGTTACCGTCGCAGCATTTCGTTAGAAAATATACAGCGTATCGCCGATGCACTTGGAATTGAAACATACAAATTATTTTTGGAGGAATAAATTATGCCATCACACATTGTAGATTATGAATTGCCCGTAAGTAATCGAACTCAAATGAGAATAGAACTTATTTCCTGTTTCCTGAATGAACTTCCTGGTACTGGTCGAGAAAATAATGCGTCACGATATCAATATAATGTTGAAACATATGGAGATTATGGTATTTACCTCAAACGACCTACACAACTGAACAAGGGATTTGACTTTACGGTTAATGTAAAAGGCATGTATTTCAAAAAGAACAGACGATACAGCAATCCCAGTCATCAAGATATCTTTAACGCTTTGACATACTGCTTAAACACATACCCTGAAGAGTATGATACAGTAAAAAATGCAATTGTTGAAATTTACAACTGCATTGACGCTGACTTAACCCAAATCAATGCATACTTTTGCGATCATGAAGGAACAGAACATCCTATCCAAATAATTCTGTTGGCTATTAAATGGTTGTTTATGGAGCAGGATTGTGCTTACTGGAATTACTCTGGACGCAGAATGCTTTTTGAAGGACTTAACGAGCGAGGTTTAGTGTAACTTTTCATTTTCTAAACACAAACAAATACTCGTGTGCAATCAGCAAAAAATTATATTTTACACTATTTGTTTTCCAATATCCCGTTGCTTTGCAGTTGTGTTGCTCTTTGATAATCAATTCTTTAAGAGTAAATCCGGCATCTTGGAAAATTTTCATAACATCAAAAGACATTGGGATCATACAACCCTTTTGTCTTGTATCGCCCATAAGTACGGCACAAAATTTATCTTTTTTTAAAACACGGTAGCTCTCTGCAGCTACCTTTTTCATTTCTTCAAGAAAATCTTTCGCTTTGAGTTGCGACAAATCCCCGTCTATGCCATCGCTATATTTAATTATATCAGCATAGGGCGGGTGAGTGCAAATCAGGTCAATGCTTTCATCTAAAAGAAAATCTAAATTTCTTGCATCGCCTTTACGGATATAAACCTTTCCGTTTGCGCCATTGTGTTCAAAATTCACTTTTTCTTTGCATCTATCAAGTGCAACATCATTAACATCAACACCGATAATATTACGGTTCAAAAGCTTCGCTTCAACGAGAGTAGTTCCACCACCTGCAAATTGGTCAAGAACCACATCTCCCTCTTTTGAATATCTTAATATAATATTTCGTGGAATATAGGGCGACCAATTTCCACGCCATTTTGCATCGTGAGTTGCCCAATCTCCACGCTTCGGAAAAGACCAATGTGTTGTCATTTCCAACTCAAAATCATCAGGTTCCCATTTTGTAATTTTCTTTGCCATTATTTAAAAACCTCTGTAATTATGCCATTTTCCATATCGTTGATGTTGTAAACGTGTTCCATAACATCAAAGGTTTCTTCAAGATTATGGCGAGCACTTGTCCAGCCTTTTCCGTCGGTAAACCAAACAAAAGTAAAACCGTCGATTGTATCGGTTTCGAGAGCAAGAGTTTTATAACTGCGTGCTGTTTCGTTTAATTTACTTCCGCCGCTGCCGTAAAAATTAGTTTCGATACCATAAAACATATTAGGAGTCTTAACCACAAAATCAAAACGCTTTTCTGTTTTCCCTTGATTTGAAATAGCCGAAAGATCTATGTCCCATTTATCAGTAATCTGATGAATATACATTTCTTTGAAATAGGACTCATCCTTAACAAAACCGGCTTTTTGGATAAAACTTTCAACTAAGTTTTCCATTAAATGACCGCCACGATTTTTACGACCGTTGGAGTCAAGACCTGTTTCAACACCCGTTGCATAATCAACAAGATTATTGACAATATGATTTTCTATTAAATCAAAAAGTCCGGTTTTACGCATAAATATCTTATATTGCTCGACCGAAAGATTAGGATTCTTAAAATTATATGTATAGTCTCCGTTACCATCAATCGCATATATTTCATTCGACCTAACTGCCAAAAGCAGAGGTATGCATTTCAAAGTTTCCGGATATTTGTTTATCAGGTTTTCAAAATCTGTTTCTATATTATTAGAGCCGATAAGTGAGTTCAAAATATTAAGTTCAACCTTGATATTATCGACATTTCTGTGAACTTTATCAAAATCTATATAATAACCATAGTCAGCAATACTATCACGAAATCCGGATAACCAAGCATTAAAATTTCTCATTATTCATTCTCCTTTAACGTAATTTCAACTTTATCAGTATATATTTTCCATATAGATTTTTTAGGAACATAAGAGCCATCTTGGCGTATAAGACCTAAATTTCTATACAACTCTGTAACGCTAGACAAGAAACAATTTGTTTTATCTATTTTCAATTTCTTTAATTCACTTCCGTTTATCGAAACAGATACAGTTTTTTGATTAGGTTCAAGAATGTCTATCAATGCTTTGGGCATTCGTATTATTCTTGCTCGGATATCATTTGCTGTTATTTGTTTATCAACAATAGTTATAGGAGAAGAATCATCATTGTGAAGACCGCCTGTTATTGGTAAATCGTCATTTGGATTTTTTAATTCATCCATAATTTCCCTGCTGAAAACAGGTTTATAAACAAAACCTATTTCGTTATCAATACAACTTTCAACCAGCGATTTCCCATCAATTAAAATAATAGGACGAGACAAATCATCCATTACAAACTCTTTGGTTTTTGTTGAATACGAGGCGGTCGTTATAAACAATCCTTTGCTACCAGATTTCATTACACCTCTTAAGGCTCTTACTTTTTCGATAGGTATTGTAGTTCCGGGCTTATTCCTTTTTGCCTGAACAAAATATTCAACAGAGTCTGCGCCCTCTAATCCGCCAACTCCATACCTTATCGCTTCAAGATCAATGCCACCATCAGCAGAACGTTGAGTAACTCTAACCTCATCTAATCCTATTTTTTCAAGATAAACTTTAAGAAATTCTTCAAAAGCATATCCGCTTTCAAAATAAGAATAGAAATCATATATCAATTTATTTTGTTCTTCTATAGCTAATTCAGTCGTTTTTCGCATATATTCTTCTTAAAAATTACTAATAAGCAATTCTTTGATTTTTCCTCTTGCTTCACTATTACAGTTAATCATTCGAGTTGCTTCAACTCGCTTAATTCTATGTGCGGAATAGATATTATCAAAGAAATCATCGTCTGTATTTGAGTTCTTCGGATCGGAATTACTAATTACAATTTTTGCACCTTTTTTGTCCATATCATCAACAAATTGTGCAAGTTCAATCTGTGCGTCATCATTAAACAAATTCTCGGTATATGCAGTAAAACTTGCTGTGTCTGTAATAGGTCTGTATGGCGGATCAAAATAAACAAAGGTGTTTTCGTCAATAAAATCAGCTGAATTTTTGTAATCCCCACATACAATAGTAACCTTTTTCAGCTTTCCCGATACGGCTCTTAAATTGTTTTCATCACAAATCATCGGATTTTTGTATGCCCCCATAGGAACATTGAACAATCCCTTTTTATTTACACGGAACAGACCGTTGAAACAAGTTTTGTTAAGGAAAATCATTAGTGCCGCTTTTTCGATATTGATATTTTCATTGCCATTTACTTTCAAGTCGTTAAAACGCTCACGTTTTTGCATATAATATGCCTTACGATTGTCTGTATCTAACGGAATAAAATCGTTCTGCATAGCGTGAAGCATTTTAATCAAATCATCTACATCATCACGAATAATGCGATACGTATTGATAAGTTCAACATTAATATCGCTGATATAAACTTCTTCTAAATCATATTTGCTAAGAATATCAAACAAAACTGCACCACCACCAACAAACGGCTCAGCATATTTTGTGATTTTTCCGCTATTAAAAGGGTAGTAGCGCTCAATTTCTTTAATAAGCTGACCTTTACCGCCAGCCCATTTCAAAAAAGGTTTAACTGCTTTTTCTTCGGTTCGATTATATCGTGTACTTCTTGCATCTATCGGTTTTTCCGCTGTAGAAGGTATTATCCACATATTACCGACCATAGTTGCTTCTTTAATTCTTTGTTCAGAGCACAAAACTGCCACTCTTCTTTGGGAAATACCCCATTTATCAGCGGCTTCTCTTGCAGACATAAATTCCATAAAAACCTCCTGCGATTTCGAATTCTTACTTGTATAATATTATATTCCAAAACTCGAATAATAGCAATATCATATTTCGTGATTGATGTAATTTTTAAAAAAATAATGGCGACAAAGATTTCTCCCTGCCGCTGCTTTGCTTATACTGTGTAAATCAATTCTGAATTAACAATTTCCGTCGCACGATTACGGATATTATTCATCTTTTGCACCCATAGCATCATATCAGTTGCTTTGAGTTCCTCGGTTACATTTTCTTTTTCGGCTAAGTCTTTTACCAGCCGGAGAAAAAGGTCTTGAGCCTGTTGTTCAACATCTGCAAGATATGAATTGAGCTTACCGCTTGTCAGCAAATTGTAGTAACGCACCTTATGATTTTGCTTCAAATATCGTTTATGTCGCATTGCCCAAACGCCGATATTAACTTCTTTTTCTTCTTCCGTCGGTAACAAATCGGGCAACATATAGTCGCCCACCTGCGTATAAGTGCCGCCTGTTTGTTCAAAAATTGTGTTTGCCATTTTGTTTTACCTCCAAAAATTTATTTATCTTGAGCGTGGATTTTCACGCTTGCGACCTTTAATATTTCTTGCCTGTTCAAGCAACTCGTCAATTTGTTTATGCCCGAAAACCTTTCGCAAAAGCTTGTAATCTTTGATCTCTGAACGCAGATTTTCGTTTACGCTTTTCAGCTTGCTGTTGATTTTAGCCAACATTTCGTTCTCACGATATAGGTTGCCGTTTGTAATGTTTAACCTAATACTGCGAAAACGATTATACTTATCAACATTTTTGGCTGACATAATATCACACTCCTTTATTCATAAAATCAAGTTTTATTGCCATTTCTTTTTGTTTTGACGGGAACAGATGTGCATAGCGATAAGTAATTTCTATACTCTCATGTCCCACTCGGTCTGCAATAGCGACTGCCGAAAATCCCATATCAATTAAAAGGCTGATATGACTGTGCCTTAAATCGTGAATACGAATATGCTTTACACCTGCGGTTTTTGAGCCTCGGTCCATTTCGTGATGAAGATAGCTTTTCGTTATGTTTAAAATACGGTCTTTCCTTTTCAGCCCGTACTGCATATCAAAAAACTCCTGCATTTCAGTACAAAGAAAATCCGGCATTTACACCGTTCGATTACTTTTCTTTGTTTTCGGTGAAGTAATCATATCTTCACCTTTTATTCGTTGATATGTTTTGCTGATTTTTGCCGTTCCTTTTTCAAAATCAAAATCAGCAGGGGTAAGAGCAAGCAATTCTCCCTCACGGATACCTGTCCAATAAAGCATTTGGAATGCATAGTAAGAAATCGGTTTATCCATCATTACTTCGGAGAACTTTTGATATTCTTCCTTTGTCCAAAACAGCATTTCCTTGCGTTCTTCACTACCCATATTTCCGGCTTTTGCGGCGGGATTGCTACGCAAATCATAAAATCTTACCGCATAATTAAATATTGCGGAAAGCTGATTGTGCAGCGTTTTCAGATAGGATGATGAATAGGGCTTATTCTCCTCATTACGATATGCAAGCATTTCATTTTGCCAAGCTCGTACATCTTTGGTTGTAATCTCAATGATTTTGTGATTTTCAAAATACGGCAGATTTTTCTGCTGAATAATATTTTCTTTTGTTTGCCAAGTGCTTTCTTTTAATCGTGGCTTTTGTTCTTGACAGTAGATTTTAACAAAGGCGGAAAAGGGCATATCCAAATCTCCCGAATTTTGTTGTCGGAAAGTTTGCTCCGATTCCTGCGCCTCTCGTTTGGTATCAAATACTCGTTTACACTTTGGCTTGCGTTCGCCTTTCCAGTTTGTGTATTGAGTCATCACATACCAAGTTCCGTTGTCTTTGTTTTTGTAAGCCGGCATTATACCTCTCTCCTTTCTGCTCCGTAAACTCTTTCATTAAAATACTGTCGGCTGATGCGCCCCGCAACTGTGATATATCCTTTTGCACTCAACTCATCGTTGAGCTGTTTTATAACCTTATATGCATAAGATTTCGATACATCCAATTCTTCTGCAACCTCATCGGCTCTGATAAAAGACTTTTCTGTCATAAAAACACTCCTTTATAATTGTTTTGGTTATTTAGTGTCGGAGAACTTTCTGACCGCATTCCGATTTGCCCGAGCGGATACACCATACCGTGATGTATGACGGTTATTCAATTTTTGTAAACAACTTAACGCTATTTGCTTAATGATTATACTAAACATATTCCGTTATGTTAAGTGATTTTCATAGAAATACTAAACCTTTTTGCTTTATGTCGCTTGACATATACTAAACATATATGATATACTGATTGCACATTACATAAGTACGGAGTGCAATTTTATGGCAATCGGAGAGAGAATAAGATTCTTTCGTAATCTTTGCGGAATGACACAGAAATATTTAGGACAGGTGGTCGGTTTTCCTGAAAAGACTGCCGACATCCGTATGGCACAGTATGAATCCGGCTCAAGAACACCAAAAGCAGATTTAACAAATAAACTTGCAGAGGTTTTCGATATATCTCCGCAGGCTCTTTCTGTTCCCGACATTGACAGCTATATAGGGTTAATGCACACCTTGTTTACATTAGAGGACAGATACGGATTGACAATAGTAAAGACTGAAAACGGTGTTTCAATGTATGCAGACCCTCGCAAGGGGACGGACGCTGCCGAGCTTTCGGAAATGCTTAATGCGTGGGCTGAACAATCCGAGAAATATCATAACGGCGACATCAGCCGTGACGAATATGACAAGTGGCGCTACAACTACCCGAAATATGATGAAAATTCCGGTTATGTTAAAGTCCAGTCACAAGAATTCAGTGATGTTATGACAGAAGCTTTTAAAAATCGTCTTAAAGAAATATAAATCGGACTGTTTTTATTTTGGTGGATTGAGTTTATGAGAATAATTAATACATTTGATAAAATACAGAATTGTTTCACTAACAACATGTTTAATCTGGATTCTTGGAGAAAATATACAAAAGAGTTTTCTTGTGAATTAAGCAAAAAGTGCGAACAGGATGCAAAAGAGTATGATTTTAATAAAGTGATATTTCCTGTAGTTAACAATGTATTATTGAATAAGGAGGCGGCGCTTCGCACAAACACTTCTTTTATTTTTGTAACAAATCAGCTTAACAGCAACATAAATAAACTTTTTAAAAATGATATCGACTTGGATATTATTCTTTATTTAGGATTATGTAACGGTGCAGGTTGGGCAACAACACTTGATGGAAGAAATACTATTTTGCTTGGAATAGAAAAAATCATTGAATTAGATTGGCAAAATGAAGCAGATATGCAAGCTTTAATCTTTCACGAAATTGGTCACATATGGCATAAAACCTATGGAGTTTTGCATCCGAAAACTCAATCGAAAGGTGAAGAATCATTGGTTCAACTGTATCAGGAAGGAATTGCAATGGTATGTGAGCAGATTTTATGCCAAAATAATAATTATTACCATCAAAATAAGAACGATTGGCTTACTTGGTGTACAGACAATAAATTGGAAATTAAACAGGAATATCTAAACCGCATTGACAACAATATAAGCACGCAAGATTTCTTCGGGGATTGGTGTAATTATAAAAGCCACAGCGATGTCGGCTATTATTTAGGTTGTGAGTTTGTTAAACATCTACAACAGCATTATTCGCTCGTTGAAATCGCAAACTTGAATATCAATCAACTTTATGAGCAGTATAAAACATTTGCATTATTAGCGTAAATTTGGCAAGAAAAGAGAGCTATCAGACTTTCAACTGCCCCAGATTATGCAGACAGTACAAAAAGAGCCTACTTGAAGTTGAAAATAGAAATTTAAGCAACAAACTGATTTCTTTTTTCGTGAACTGCTCCAATTTATGCGGACAGTACAAAAACAGAGTTTATGGCAGAAAAAATAAAATTTTAAGCAACATACTGACTTCGTTTTTCAAGCGGAGTCAGTTTTGTTTTTAGTTGTATCCTTTCGTTGTTGTAGAAATGGATATATTCTCCTATGAGGAGGCGAGCTTCCTCATAGGTTCGAAGTTTTGCCCGGTAAATACATTCAGTTTTAAGAATTGAAAAGAAATTTTCAGCTAATGCGTTATCATATGGATTTCCGCTTCTTGACATTGACGGCGTTATGCCGTAGTTGATGATATTTTGATTGCCTGTATAGACGGACTTACC
>OIYS01000750.1_pt1 | contig 20344 bp, 18 predicted proteins | sample 1588271 | NCBI WGS metagenome assembly OIYS01 (sample SAMN03283286) | human gut metagenome | biome: human-associated habitat; material: feces | host: Homo sapiens | place: Peru | collected 2012
CATCCTCGCCGATGTAGCACTTGGCGCAGGTGGAGCAGTGCGTATCCTCCATGCACTCCTCGCACTTGTAGCACGTCTCGCACCAGTAGGGCGTGTCTCCAAAGCACACACCGCAGTCGTTACAATGGGTTTCAACCCAGCACTCGTAGTTGCAGTCGATGGTGCAGAACAGGCAGTCACACATATAATCGCTGCCAAAATGGTAGTGGTCGCAGTTAGGACAATCGAAGCCGTCGTCGTAGTCGTCCCAAAATGCATGGGTGGGAACCAACATACTCGGTATCAGTGAGGCCAGCATCACAAGCGTCAACAGGATGCTGACGACGCGCCTTCGTTTGTTCGTTTTTATCATACTTCATTTCCTCCCTCAAAATCATTTTGAAGATTTGTCTATGCGTTTTTTGTCGGTGCATAAAGCCATATTGCGTTTTGTCGTTGTCTGATTTAAACGCTGTCGATTACCGAAGCAAAGTAGTTTTCGGATACCGAGCCGAAGAGAAAAGCGTCTATCAGACCCTCGCGCTTTGCCTGCCGTACCTTTTCGGTCAACTCACCGTCTGTGTCGTCATCCACAAAGAGAATGACCCGGCAGTTTTCCATGTTCCGTTTTACCTTGTCACGGATTGCCATTCGTTCATTGAACATCCATGGCGAATACGCCTTGACCTCCATTAAAAGAACATCCGGTCGATGCGTTTCGCACCACTCGGCGGTTGCGTCCGGCGACTCGGAGATCACAACCTGGCAATCATCCAATTTTTGCATCAGCATTCGTTCCATGGTGTGCGCATGGATATCGCTCTGAATGTCCAGAACGATTTTTTTCATCATTCATCACCACCTTCTAAGAGTACAACCCTAATCTTACAGTATCTATTGTACGGATTTTTTGGCGCTTGTCACTGGCACTTGCGCCAGTAACAGAAGAAAAAATCGATTTTTTCAAAAATTTTTTCCTTTTGGGCGTGAAAAACCCCTTGACCGTACAGCCAAGGGGTTCGTTATCTCTTATTCGTCTTTTAATGTGGTTACCATGAGCTTGTTTTCAATGGCCGTTGCAACCAGCGATTCTCTGCTTTCAAAGCCACCCTTTTCCACCATATCATCCAGGTTCCAGCGAACGCCGTTTTTGGAGATGCCCAGCTTATCGGCAATTTCCTGATAGGTAAAGCCCTTTATATATAGGCGCAGGATATCGAGCTGGCGCGGAGAGAATTTATCCGACATTGTACCCTCCATCTCGACGGCGGGGGAGGAGTTTGGGAAGACTCTTTCGCCCGCAAGGGTGCGCTTTACCACGCTCATCAATTCCTCTGTACCGTGGTCCTTATACCACAGGCTGTCGGCTGCGCCTAATTTGGCTCTTTGCAAAACTTCGGGATCGACAAGCGAGGTGGCTACAACGATTTTGATCTGCGGAAAAGCCTTTTTGATACGCTCTGCGGCGGCAAGACCGGAGTGCTTGTGCTGCGTCTGCACATCCATAAGGACGAGCTTTACGGTGGCATTGCAATGCTTTTCCGCTTCAAAGGCGTCACGGAAAACGCCGACAAGATGAAACTCGCCGTCTGCCGCAAGACAATCGACAAAGTGCTTTTGGATGTATAAATCATCCTCTACAAGTATGGTGTTAATCATAGGCTGATCTCCTTTGCGGGAATCGTAATCAGAAGAGCAAATCGTGGATTATGCGAAATATGCATTTCGCCGCCGGAGCTTTCAATACTGCGGCGAAGTGTTGACAGGCCGCTGCCTTCCTTTATCGGCTTTGTGGGTATTTTGCCGTTGTTGGTTATGGTAACATCATAGCGTTCGCCGCGCTGGGCAATGCGGATATATACCTCATTCCCGTCTGCGTGCTTGATGCAGTTGGTCACGCACTCCTTGGCGGCGGCAACGGTCAGCTCCTCGGCTGCGGTATCACGGGGCAGGTAGCCGTCGATTTTTACAGCCACGCCAAGCTGCCGGGCAGTTCTTTTTACCTCGTCCATTGTGCTGACAGAGGTGACACGGTTGCTTGCCAGCATACCGATGGCATTTTGCAGCGCCTCAAGCTTTCGCTCGGTATCCTCGCCGCTGTCTATGATGTCACGGATGGTCAGGAGGCTTCGCCCGATGGTATCGTGAATATAGACCTTCAGATCAAGGCTTTCCTTCTCCTTGACATCGTCCTCCATGCGAGCGTACATCTTCCTGAGCTTTCGATTGACTTCTGCCAGCTCTTTATTTATTTCCTCTTGCTTTTGGTAGCCGTTATACAGCTCGGTTACATTATGCGCCGTTATCTGCTGCCAGCGGTCATCGCTGTCCACGGTGATATTTTGTGTGCGAAACTGCCAGACGGTCTTGTCGGGCAGGATGTAGCAATCATCCTTGACGGTTACGGATCTGTCCGGCACGCTCAGGGCATTTTCTATATCGCTTTTGATTTGCAGCTCGTGGCCGCAAAGGGCAAAGGACAGCCTTCGCATACGGTTGTTGCATAGGATGATTCTGCCGTTCGGATCGGCAAAGCAGATGCCCATAGGCAGCTTATCGGTTGCTTCCTTAATGGAGAACGGCGATAGCTCGTTCTTTTTACGGCGGTATTCCCGCGGCAGAGCAACGGCAAAGTGAACTGCCGCAAGGAAAATGGCAGCGGCAAATATCAGCCACGGTGCGCCGAGCAGAAATGCGTCCCCGATATTATCGGGATCTGCCTGGGAAACGGAGAACAGCAACGGGATCATCACCGCTATAACCGCCAGTCTCAGCAGGCTGCGTACCGGCTTATTGCTACGGAGAAGCTGATATATAAACAGCCCGATTTCAAGGACAATTTCCACAAGCATAATAAACGGCAGCATGGCCTGCCAAAATTCAGAAAGGGAAGAAAATGCACTCATTTCCTGTCACCTTCTTTCACTTCAAGCACAAGGCGCTGGTATTCCTCGTCATCCTCTTTTTCACAGCGAATACCGTCTCCGCTTACTAAAGCCGAAAGGTCGGCTTTGCAGCACACATTCAGCGACAAACGCAAGCCGTCTGCCTTTATGAGGCTTACCTGTATACCTGTTAAATTCAAAATGTCGGCTTCAATAACCGATTCGTAAAAATCAAATACAGCGGTCGCCGTTTTGCCGGAGAGCATGGAAAGAGAATCGTCCACATAAAGTGAGCTGCGGGCTCCCAACAGCTTCAGCGTTTGGAGGGACTCGTTGAAGGCGCGGTGGAGTTCCGTTGCCGCTATTTTAATATCTCGGTCGGTAAGGAGCGTCAGATGCTTGCGGCGCTTAATATAGCTGCACAGCACGGCAATCTCGGCGAGGAGCGTTTTGGCTCTGTCGGGATCGGTGCTTGAGATTCGGCGGTATTCCTTAGTGAGCTCCGCAATGCGGTCTATCTGCGTCTGTGTAGCGGAACGCAGAAGATCATACAGACGGTTTTGTTCCTCCACCTTGCGGCGTTTGGCTTCACGCTTGTATTCATAACGGAGTATTTCGTTCCTGTCGGCAAGCTCGTCTGCAAGAAGCTCGGAGTTCTCCTTGATATCGTGCAGAGCCGACACATCCTCTGTCCATACGGCATAGCCGCCGTCAATGGGCATGGTGTGAACGGTCAAGCCGCCGCCCAGCGTGACCGGGCTTTGCTCGGCTTTTTTCATCGTTTCCTTTGAGATAGGCGCGGTGTTTACAGCCGCATACCGAACGGTAAAGTCATTGTCGGTGATCTCCGCCGATGTGCCGACAGATGAGGCAAATAAGTCCACATAATGGCTGTTTGAATGTATATATCCGCAGGCGATGCAAAGCTCAAAGGTCAGAATATACATCACACTTTGGAATGCGGCAATATCGCCGAACAAGCGGAGCAGCCAATCCGCACCCGCATAGTAAAGTGCGCTGTAAACAATCGTCAGCAGCATAGGAACAATGGGCAGAAAGTGGAGCCTTCCTTTTTGCACGCGGCATTTGAAGAACATAATAACAAGTGCGGCAAAGGCACACAGCACCTGCCAGCCTGCAATAATGAAGTAGCCTGTCGAGTAGCCGTTGTTTTTGTCTGTCCACACAGCGGCGTCCTTCGGAAAGGTAAATACGAATTGGTGCAGGTCATTTGTGAGCACGAGCAGAAGCAATACGCCGGAGATGATCCACAGAACCGACATTCCCTTGGGGAATTTGTATTCGTCCGGTTTCCCTAATGACATGGCAATCAGCAGCGCCATCATAGGCACAAACAGCATGGGCAGATAGAACAGATACCACAGGTACCGGACGGCATCCGGCTGCCAAAATATAAAATACTTTGCCGAACGGACTATCATCCAGATGATGAGCAACACTGCGGTGCCCGTCATAAACCGGCATACCTGCTTTTGCACGATCCGCTGACGGACGGAGAGCCCCCAGGCGGCGAACAGACCGATATAGATAAAGCTGCGCAGATAGGAAAACAGCATCGGGTAAAAGTCGCCCCTGCCTATTATGCGAAAAGCGTATGCCGAAACGACGGCTAGTATGATAATACAGCCGTTGAACAGTTCTTTTTTGCGCCTGTGCGTCAATCCCGCCGCCCCTTTCCGCTTAAAATATGCCCTCTCAAAGCGCATTATAGCATAAACCCCGCACTTTCTCAACCGATTTCGGTAGGTATTTGAAAATTATCATCACGGCGCGGCTTCACGGCTATAATATATAATGAAAATTTACATCAAAAAACGGAGTCGATCATGTCGGCTCCGTTTTGTTATGGATAAATATTCTGTTATTTCATCAGCCCTCTGCGTTTGACGCAGTTCTCGAGCTTTATAGCATCATAAACTCCGTCGTCAAAGAGGTCGCAGACGCTCTTGTATTCGTCGAGGCTGAGCGTTTCGAGCGTTTTGCCCGTTTTGATGCAAAGAGCTACCAGCTCGCCCGTGGCTTTATAGGCGTCTCTGAACGGCAGACCCTTTGACACAAGGTAGTCGGCGCAGTCCGTGGCGTTGATGAACCCGCCCGCCGCAGCCTTTCTCATATTCTCGGGGAGCGCTTTCATCGTCGATATCATCGGCACGAGGGTCACAAGGCAGATATTCACCGTGTCAAAGGCGTCGAATATCGCGTCCTTATCCTCCTGCATATCCTTGTTGTAGGCGAGAGGCAGACCCTTCATCACGGTCAGCAGGGTCATTAGGTCGCCGAATACCCTGCCGCTCTTGCCCCTGACAAGCTCGGCAATATCGGGATTTTTCTTCTGCGGCATGATGCTCGAGCCGGTCGAGAATGCGTCGTCAAGCTCGACAAATTTGAATTCCCACGAGCACCAGAGGATTATCTCCTCGCACAGTCTCGAGAGATGCACCATCACGAGCGACAGCGCCGAGGCAAGCTCGATGCAGAAGTCGCGGTCGGCAACGCCGTCGAGGGTGCTTGCGGTGTAGGAGTCAAAGCCGAGCAGCTCGGCGGTCATGGCTCGGTCGATCGGGTAGGTCGTGCCCGCAAGGGCGCCGCTGCCGAGAGGGGAGGAATTCATGCGCTTTTTGGCGTCCTCAAGCCTGCCGAGGTCGCGGGAGAGCATCTCGGTGTAGGCAAAAAGATGAGTTTTGAAGGTTATCGGCTGGGCACGCTGCAAATGGGTGTAGCCCGGCATTATCGCGTCGGCGTATTCGTCTCCCTTTGCGGCGAGGGCGGATATAAGCTCCTTGACGAGCGAAAGGGTCTTGTCGCATTCGTCGCGCAGATAAAGGCGCACATCGAGGGCGACCTGGTCGTTACGGCTCCTGCCCGTATGCAGGCGCTTGCCCGCGTCGCCGATGCGCTCGGTCAGGGTCTGCTCGATAAAGGTGTGGATATCCTCGGCGTTTGGGTCGATGGCGAGGGAGCCGTCCGCTATCTCGGCTTTTATATTTGCAAGCTCGGCGGCTATGGCGGCGCCGTCCTCGGCGGGGATTATCCCCTTGGCGGCGAGCATGGTCACATGGGCGATGCTGCCCTCGATATCCTGAGCGTACATCCTGGAATCCGTCGCAACGGATGAATTGAAGTCGTTGGTCTTTTTATCCGCTTCCTTTGAGAAGCGCCCTGCCCAGAGTTTCATGATTTTTCCTCCGTATACAAACCGAGGCGGTTGAAAGTAACCGCCCCGATATGGTGAATTTTATTTATTGTTGCGCTCGGCTTCAAGTATAGCCTTGACCTTGATGGGCAGGCCGAAGAGGTTGATGAAGCCCGCGGAATCCTTCTGATTGTAAACGTCGTCGGCGTCGAAGGTGGCGAAATCCTCGCTGTAGAGAGTGTAGGGGGAGGTAACGCCCGCGTTGATGATGTTGCCCTTATAGAGCTTGACCTTTACGTCACCGGTGACGGTCTGCTGAGTGCTGCTCACAAAGGCGGAGAGCGCCTCCCTGAGCGGAGTGTACCACTGGCCGAAGTAGACGAGCTCGGCGAAGCGGTGAGCCACAAGCTCTTTATAGTGCATGGTGTCCCTGTCAAGGGTGATGGTCTCGAGAATGTCGTGCGCCTTATAGAGGATAGCGCCGGCGGGATTCTCATAAACGCCCCTTGACTTCATGCCGACGAGCCTGTTCTCGACAAGGTCGTTGAGGCCTATGCCGTTTTTGCCGCCGACTTCGTTAAGGTATTCAATAAGCTCGACGCCGCCCATCTCCTTGCCGTTGACGGCGGTGGGCACGCCTTTCTCAAAGTGAATGGTGAGGTAGGTGTCCTCGTCGGGAGCCATCTCGGGCGAAACGCCCATCTCGAGGAAGCCGGGCTTGTTATATTGCGGCTCGTTTGCGGGGTCCTCAAGGTCGAGCCCCTCGTGCGAGAGATGCCATAGGTTCTTATCCTTGGAGTAGTTGGTCTCACGGTTTATCTTAAGAGGAATATTGTGCGCCTCGGCGTACTCTATCTCCTCCTCACGGGATTTGATGTTCCAAATCCTCCAGGGGGCGATTATCTCCATCTCGGGGGCGAACGCCTTTATCGCAAGCTCAAACCTTACCTGATCGTTGCCTTTACCGGTGCAGCCGTGGCAGATAGCGTCGGCGCCCTCGGCCTTGGCGATCTCGACGAGCTTCTTTGCGATTATCGGGCGGGCGAAGGAGGTGCCGAGCAGGTATTCCTTCTCATAAACCGCGCCTGCCTGAATGGTGGGGAAGATGTAGTCGCTGACGAATTCATCCTTGAGGTCGGCAACATAGAGCTTTGACGCGCCGGTCTTAATGGCTTTCTCCTCAAGTCCGTCAAGCTCGGTGCCCTGACCTACGTCGCCCGATACGGCGATGACCTCGCAGTTGTTGTAATTTTCCTTGAGCCAGGGGATGATTATCGACGTGTCAAGTCCGCCGGAATAAGCAAGAACTACTTTTTTGATCTCTTTCATAATAAAAATCTCCGTTTCGTTGGTTTCTATACACCATTATACACAGAATATTCAAAAAATCAAGTGGTTTTTGAATATTTATGCAAGTTTGGCGTATTGACCAAAAAAACGGAGATTTTGAATTCTTAACCGAGCAAAAGTCCTACTTTTTTCTTCGCTTTTGTCAGTGTGCGGTTCGCAATGCGGGCGGCCTTCTCCGCTCCGGCGGCTGCGGTCTGCATGAGATATTCCTTATCTGCCATGAATCTCTTGTAGTTCTCCTGAACGGGGCGCAGCTCCTCGATGACCGCTTCGGCGACCTTGATCTTGAAGTCGCCGTAGCCCTTGCCGTCGAATTCACGCTCGATAGCCTCATAGTCAAGGCCGGTGCAGCAGGAATAGATAGCCATGAGGTTGTTTATGCCGTCCTTGCCGTCGGCGTATCTGACGACGGCCTCGCTGTCGGTGACGGCGGATTTGAATTTTTTGAGTATAGCGTCGGGGGTGTCAAGCAGCGAAACGGAGGCCTTGGGGTTCGGGTCGCTCTTTGACATCTTCTGAGTGGGATCCTGCAGGCTCATGACCTTTGCGCCCACCTTGCCGATGAAAGGCTCGGGCAGGGTGAAGGTGTTGCCCCTGAGGGTGTTGAATCTGTCGGCGATATCCCTTGCGATCTCAAGGTGCTGCTTCTGATCGGCGCCCACGGGCACGAAATTCGCCTGATAGAGCAGGATATCCGCAGCCATGAGCACGGGGTAGGCAAAGAGGCCGACGTTGACGTTGCCCGCATTCTTGAGCGATTTCTCCTTGAATTGGGTCATTCTCGAAGCCTCGCCGAACTGCGTGTAGCAGTCGAGTATCCATGCAAGCTCCGCGTGCGCGGGCACCTGGCTCTGGATGAATACCACGTTCTTCTCGGGGTCAAGGCCGACGGAGAGCAGTATCGCATACATCTCGAGGGTCTGCTGGCGGAGCTTCGCCGGCTCGGGATGGATGGTCAGAGCGTGGAGGTCGGCGACGGCGTAAAGGCAGTCATAATCCTCGCACATCAGCTTCCAATTCCTGAGTGCGCCGAGGTAGTTGCCGAGGGTGGGTATCGAGGTGGGCTGAATAGCGCTGAGCACTATCGGCTTGCGTTCGGTGTTTTCCATTGTTATCTATTCTCCTTAGCGGTTATTATTCAAAAGACTTTGCTGCCTGTGCGAGCAGGCGGACGCCCTTGACGATATTCTCGTCGGTCGGGGTCGAGAAATTGAGGCGGATATACTGCGATTTTTGGCTCATATCGACCATGAAGGCGTTGCCGGGCACGACGGATACGCCGAGAGCCGAGCTGCGCCTGCAGAATTCAAGCATATCAACGCCGTCTCTTATCTTTGCCCAGACGAAAAGACCGCCCTCGGGTCTGTGATAGGTCAGGAAGCCGCCCAGCTCCTTATCGAGGCAGTCGCAGAGCAGGTTCAGCTTGCGGCGGTAGATCGTTCTGATATGCTCGATGTGCTTCTCAATGTCGCACTCGGTGAGCCACTTGTATACGGTGAGCTGAGAGATGAGCGGTGTGTGGACATCCTGGGTCTGCTTCGCAACGACGAGCTTTGAGACGACCTCCTTCGGCGCGCTCAGGAAACCGACTCTGATGCCGGGGGCGACTATCTTTGAGAATGAGCCGGAGTAAACGACGAGACCGTCGGTGTCCATGCTCTTTATCGTCGGGATATCCTCGCCCGATACGCGCAGGTCGCCGTAGGGGTTATCCTCTATGATGAGCACGCCGTATTTCTTTGCAAGCTCATACATGCCCTTGCGCTTCTCGAGCGACATTGTCGCGCCGGCGGGGTTTTGGAAGTTGGGGATGGTGTAGATGAATTTAACATTCTTCTCGGTGCTCAGCTTCTGCTCAAGCACGGCAAGGTCGATGCCGTCCTTCTCAACGGGCACGCCGGAGAGGCGGGCGCCGAAGCTTCTGTAGCAGTTGAGCGCGCCGAGGAACGACGGCTCCTCGCAGATAACGCAGTCGCCGTGGTTGAGGAACGCCTGGCTCATAAGGCTCATCACCTGCTGAGCGCCGCTGGTGACTATGACGGCGTCGTTCTCGCTGAAGGCGTCGTAGCGGTCGCGGGCGAGCTTTTTAAGCTCCTCGATGAGGGGGGCGTAGCCCTCGCTCACGCCGTATTGCAGCATGAGGATAGGCTCTGTGTCGACGATTTCTTTTATAATTCGCTGCACATCCGCAACGGGAAAGGCGTCGGGCGCGGGGTTGCCGGCGGCGAGGGGTATGGTGTCGCCGGAGTTCTTGAGTATCTCCCTTATGACTGAGGGCTGGAGATTTGAGAATCCCTCTGAAAACTTATATTCCATATTGATCGTCCTTTCGGAATAAAATGCTGTTTGTTTATCTGTTCCTAATATTTTAGCACATTGCGCCGTATAATCAAGAAAAATTTTATTTTTCGTTGTGCCGTGAGGCTCGGCGTGGTATACTATGAGTATATCATCGCACTCTCGGAGGTTATATATAATGAAAAAGAATTATGACGCCGTGCTTTTTGACTTTGACGGCACTCTCGCCGACACGGGCGAGGGGATATTTGAGAGCGTGCGCTATGCAGTCGAGGCTCTCGGCAAGCCGCCGCTCAGCGATAAGCAGCTGCGCTCGTTCATCGGTCCGCCGATATACGATTCATTTATGAATATGCTTGACCTTGACCATGATCAGACCGAGTTTGCCGCAATGAAATATCGCGAGAGATACGCTGAGGGCGCAATGTTCAGCCTGCGGCTATATGACGGTATACCCGAGCTGCTGAAGAAGCTGCGTGAGAGCGGGATAAAGGTCTCGGTCGCAAGTTCCAAGCCCTGCGGCTTCATCGAGCGCATTGTCGGGCATCTCGGTATGCGTGAGGATTTTGATTATATCGCCGCCCCTGCGGGGGACGACAAGCCCGAGTCGAAGTGCGAGCTTATCACGAGGGCGGCAAAGGCTCTCGGCGCGGATAGATCCCGCGTGCTGATGGTCGGCGACCGCAAATTCGACATCAACGGCGCAAACGAGGCGGGCGTTGAGAGCGTCGGAGTGCTCTACGGCTACGCAAAGCCCGGCGAATTGCAGCAGGCGGGCGCGACCTATATCGTCGAGACCGCCGCTGAGATCGAAAATATCATTTTCTCCTGAGCTTCATCGCCGCACCGTAGCAGACATAGAAAAGCAAGAAGCTGACCGCAGCGGCAAAGAAAACAATGAATTCAGCGCTCCCGAACGTATTTGCGTATGTCGGGGAGCTTATTATTTGCCCGTAGGGGTAGCGTATGGCGTATGCGTTGCCGACGCAGAAGTAGAGAGCGCCGCAGGCGAGGAAATATAGCGGCAGCGCACGGGCGCAGAATTCATCGGTGCGGCGAGCCACGGGCACGGGCATACCGCGCATCACGATATTCTTGCGGAATATAATAAGGAATATTATAAATGCGATAACTGAAACACCCGCCGTGACGGCTATGGTGAATATATCCTCTTTCTTCTCGCCGAGCAGCCCTCTTTCGCAAAGATTCTCAAAGAGCCTGACGGAGAGCGGGCGGGCAAGGGTGAGCACGAAGGTGACCGTGAAGGTCAGCAGAGCACTGTATAGGCAGTGCAGATTGCGGCTCTTAAAAGGCTCCTCATAGGTGAATTTGCCCTCGCCGCCTGTGACGCTTGCGGGCAGGCACACAAGCAGCAGCATGACGAAAAATCCGATAAGGAAGCCCGTGCCGTATTCCCACATCGACCAGGAGCCGCCCTTGAGGAACGCGGGGGCGGTGACGTCGGCAAAGAAGCCTGCGTCGGAGTCGATGATAAGAAATACATCCGCCGCCGTTATGGAAACGGCGCATATGAAGTCTATCGCAAGCGAAAGCAGCCCAGTTATCTTATCTTTGAAAGCGATAAGAGCCGTCAGCGAGCAGGCGAGAGCGCCCGCCGCCTGAGATATGCTCTCGATGCTTGCAAAATAGTTCCTGCCGAAGGGGATCTTCTTGGCCCATGCGATATCGTCGAAGTGCTTGAGATAGGCCGCCATCGGGGTCGCGTCAATGCCCTTGTCGGCAAGCCCCGTTTTGAAGTATTCGACCGCCTGCGGGCTGATGAGGTCGAGTATGTAATGTGCCGCAAACGCCTTGAAGAGTAGCATGACGGCATAGTAAACGGCGATGAGCACGAGGTATCGGCGCACGCCGTATTTTTTCTTTGAGAAGAGGGAGGATATGAACATGGCAAAGAGCGGCATCCAGCCGAAGCCGAGCAGCAGCATTATCCAAAGCCCCGAGAATGGGTTCATCGGCATCACGGAGGCGATCTCCTCGCCCGTAAAGGGCTGAGAGCTGTCGAGATAGCCGCCCATCTGGCAGTTGAGCGTGCCCCAGCCGCTGTTGGTTATGCCGGCAAGGATGACAGCCACGGGTATTGCCTCATAGCTCATCTTTTTTCTGTTGCCGAAAAGGGCAAATATCAGCAGCGTCAGCGTGACAGTGAAGCAAAACATGCCCCACATCGAGCCGAAGCCCGAGTCGCCCCTCACTCGCCACATGAAGCCGCACATGAGCGCAGAGGCGAGGACGGCGAAGCAGCCTGCAGGTGCTCCGAGCTTTCCGTTAGCGCTTCTTTCCACAAAATCAACTCCGTTTCGGGCAAATGCGCCCATTTAAAATTACATATACATTCTATATCATTTTCCTGAGGATTTCAACAGTAAAATCTCAGGCAGACATCAAAGCCGCTTTGTCTGTCATACAATTGAATAAATTTGACTGAGTCTGTCGGATTTTGCATTGACACGGCAGGCGTAAAATACTATAATACGGATGACATACAACAATCCGCAAGGAGGACAACATGAAAAAGCAACTCACGGGCAGGTCTATGTTCCTGTTTTGTCTCGGCGATTTTTCAAGGGCTATATTCAACGGCCTGACCGCCACTTATCTTATGTATATCTTTATCCCGCAGTCCACCTCGTCTCTGCCGCTGCTGCTGCCCTACGGGGCGCTGACCTTTGCGGCTATCAGAGGCGTGGGAGTCATCTTTGACGCCCTCATCGACCCGTTCATCGCCTCAAAGAGCGATAACTGCAAGCACCGCCTCGGCGCGAGAGTGCCGTTCCTGCGCTATGCTTCGCTGCCGATGGCGCTTTTCGCCGTGCTGATGGTATTCATGCCGGTGAATTCACAGAGCTGGATAAACGCCGTGTGGCTGCTCGCGATGCTGCTGCTCTATAATTTTTTCTCCTCGCTCTTCCTTGTGCCGTATTACGCCCTGATAGCCGAGCTTGTCACGGATACCAAGCGCCGTGTGTTTTTCAGCACGATAAATACCCTGCTCTTTGTGCTCGGCAGCGCCGTGATATATGTCACGCCTATAATCAAGAATGCGCTGCTCTCGGCCGGTATGAGCGAGATCGCCGCGTGGCGCTGCGCCTTCCTTGTATTCGGCATCGTCGGCGGAGCCTGCGCCTTTATCTCATCCTTCAGCATCAAGGAGGATGAATATGTGGAGCGCTCGGCGGGCTATGTGCCGCTGATCGAATCACTCAAGGCAACCTTCCGCTATAAAAATTTCGTTATCCTGCTTGTCGGCTATATGCTCATGTGGATAGCGTTCTCGTTCTTTAATTCAACGCTCATGTATTATGTCACCATGCTGCTCGGACTCAGCGACAGCTACGCCGTCATAATAATGGCTATCGCAATGATAGTGGGCGTGCTCTCATACCCGCTCGTCAATATCCTTGCCAAAAAAGTGGGCAAGAAGCCGCTGCTCATCGGCGCGTGCATAGCTTATGTCATTATCTATCTCGGCATTTACTTCTCTGCCGCCGTGATAAATGCGATAGGCGCCCTCGCAACGGGCATTCTTATCGGCGCGCTGATAGGCTTCCCGATATCAATCACTAATATCATCCCTGTCGCCGCGTTCTCCGACCTCGCCCAGTATGACACCATTAAAACGGGCGAAAACAGGGCGGCAATGTTCGTCGCCTCGCGCAACCTGCTGCATCAGCTCAGTCAGGCGATAGTGCTCTTTATCGTGCCGCTGACGATAACCGGCTCTGTGGTCGAGGGCAGCGCCAACTACGAGGGCGTGCGGACTACGGCGCTGATAGCCGCGGGCTTCATAGCGGCGGCGCTGGTATTCTATGTCTTCTATGAGGATAAAAAGATAACGGGCGTTATCGACGAATACAACGCGACTCACAAATGATATTTAAGCTGCCGCTTGTCGGCAGCTTTTTTGTATTCTTTACTTTTCTGCGGATATCTGATATAATAGCCCTGTATTTTATCGGCAGGAGGGCGTTATGGACGGTACAAGGCATGAATATCTCGGCGGCGGCATCACTGCCGTTGTCTCCGAGGCGCATTCGTTCGGCACAGACGCGGTGCTGCTCGCTCATTTCGCTTCTCCCGGCAAGTGGGCTGTTTGCTGCGACCTCGGCTCGGGCTGCGGGATAATCCCGCTGCTCTGGTGCAGGCAAGAGGGCGGCAGGATAACCGCCGTCGAGCTTCAGCCCCTCGGCGTGAAGCAAATAGAGGAGGCGATAGAGCTGAATTCCCTCTCCGACCGCCTGACCGCCGTGAATGCCGACCTGCGTGACTTGAAGGGCAGGGTGCCGTTCGGATGCTTCGACCTTGTGACGATGAATCCGCCTTATAAAGCGAGCGGGGCGGGCATCGAGAGCAGCTCCGCACCCGACAAGATAGCCCGCCATGAGACTATGTGCTCGCTCTCCGAGGTCTGCGCCGTCGCGGCAAAGCTGCTGAATTTCGGCGGCAGATTCTGCGTATGCATCAGGCCCGAGCGGCTGTGTGAATTATTCTGCGAGATGCGCTCCGCGGGGGTCGAGCCGAAGCGGCTGCGGCTCGTCGCAAAGTGCCCGGGCAAAGCCCCGTGGCTCGTGCTCGTGGAGGGTCGCCGAGGCGGCAAAAGCGGCATGACCGTCATGCCCGACCTGTTCGTCCACGGCGGGGACGGCGGCTATTCCGCCGAGATGAAAGAGATTTACGGCGATTATCTGCCGGAGAACAGAGGTGAAGGCAATTGAGCGGAACTTTGTATGTGGTCGGCACCCCGATAGGCAATCTCGGCGATATCTCGCCCCGTGCGCTTGAGACGCTTGAGAATTGCGACTTTGTCACCGCCGAGGATACCCGCGTGTCGCTAAAGCTGCTAAACCACTTCGGCATAAAGAAGCCGATGATAAGCTACTTTGAGCACAATAAATTTGAGAAAGGCCCTGTTATCGCCGCCAGGCTGCTGGCAGGAGAGAGCTGCTGCATCGTGACGGATGCGGGTATGCCCGCTATCTCCGACCCCGGCGAGGATCTCGTGCGCCTTTGCCATGAGCGGGGGATAAAGGTCGAGGCCGTCCCCGGCCCGTGCGCCTTTGCGACCGCGCTTGCCGTGTCGGGTATGCCGTCAAGGCGGTTTTCGTTCGAGGGCTTCCTGCCCGCCGACAAAAACGACCGCCGCCGCTGTATCGAGAAGCTGGCGGGCGACGAACATACGCTGATATTCTATGAAGCGCCCCACAAGCTCGCCGCCGCGCTTGCGGATCTCGCCGCGATACTCGGCGACAGGCGGCTTGCGATAGTCCGTGAGCTTACCAAAATTCACGAGCAGGTGATATTGACCACCCTTTGCGCCGCAGCGGAGAAATACTCCGCCGAGGAGCTTAAAGGCGAGATAGTGCTGATAATCGACGGCGCGCCCGAGACTTCGGACGAGCCTATGACTCTCGATGAGGCCGTCGAGTTTGCCCGCAGGCTCGTTGAGGGCGGCGAGAGCAAGACGAACGCCGCGAAGCTCGCCGCAAAGGAGTCGGGTATCAAAAAGGGAGATATATATAGGGCGCTGGTCTGACCGGCGTGAAAGGAGCACAAAATGGCAGAGTATTTTGCATCCCATCCGTATGTAGTCGCGATCCTCGTCGCGCTTGCGCTGCTGACGGCATTCGTCTGCGTCAAGGCAGCTCAGGCGAGCGCCAAAAGGCACGCTGAGAATGAAAAGATAATAAACAAACTCAAGGAGGATAACCGCCTGCGAAATAAATTCGCCGTCCTTACTCGGCAGCTTATCGACAGCTCCGAGCCGACTGAGCTTTTTAAGGGCGTTGCGCTGAATCTCGACAGGCAGATATCCGACGCCGAGGATATGGAGCAGGCGTTCGCCGCCCTGAATCAGGAGCAGCGCGAGATCTATGCGCTCTGCTATGTCGCTGAGGACGGCAGGGAACGCCTGAGCGATTTCTTCGCCGCGAACGGCAGCCCGCTGACGGATACGGCTCTTGAAGCGGTCAAAAAGCTGCTGCCCGCCGCCGCAGAGCCGTTCGGCAAAGAATTCCTCGCCTTTGACGGCAACGACGAGACGACATCATTCGTGCAGAGCGACATCGAGCAGTGGGATCTGGATTTCGCCGCCGTTATCGCCGCCTCTCCGATAGAGCAGGTCGGCGGAGCTTATATTGCCGCCAACGCCGACAAATTCATCTGAATAAACCGCCTTCCGCATTTCCATAATATAGCGGGAGGCGATTTTTATGCAATTCAAAGGAAGCAAAACGGAGGCTAACCTCATGGCGGCGTTTGCGGGCGAATCTCAGGCGAGGACGCGATACGATATCTACGCCTCGCAGGCAAAGGCGGACGGCTATGAGCAGATAGCCGCAATATTCACCGAGACGGCGAGCAACGAAAAGGAGCACGCCGAGATATGGTTCAAGCGCCTGCACGGCGATTCAGTGCCCGGCACGGCGGCAAATCTGCTTGACGCTGCGGCGGGCGAGAACTATGAGTGGACGGAAATGTATAAGGAATTCGAGCAGACTGCCGAGCAGGAGGGCTTCACCGAGCTTGCGATACTTTTCAGGATGGTCGGCAGCATTGAAAAATCACACGAGGAGCGCTTCAGACGGCTCAGCGGCAACCTGCAAAAGGGCATCGTCTTTGCCCGCAGCGGCGAGACTGTCTGGCTCTGCCGCAACTGCGGATATCTCCATGTCTCCTCCGAGCCGCCGCAGCTTTGCCCCGTATGCAAGCACCCACGCTCGTTCTTTGAAATTAAAGCGGATAACTATTGAGTATAAACCTACAATGTAAATGGTTAAAAATAGTTACAAAACGCTTATTTTTCAAATTCGGAATATTTTTTGACTTTCGGAGTGCTATAATCGGCTACGGTAAGAAATATAAGGAGGGACGGTAAAAATGAAGACTTCAAAAGTAATTCTTGCTTTGACGGCGCTTGTGCTTGCGGCTGCAATGCTGCTCTCGGCCTGCGGCGTTAAGGACGACAGCAAAACGACCGCTGCCGGCACTTCATCGGCAGGCGAACCCGCAATGACAGAGGAGCCGGCTACCGAGGAGCCGACCACGGCAAAGCCGAAATATTCGCCGAGCGACAAGCTCATAGCGCTCACCTTTGACGACGGACCGAGAAGCTCGACCACAAACCGTGTGCTCGACCTGCTTGAGCAGAACGGCGGCGTTGCGACCTTCTTCCTCGTCGGCTACAATATCCCCGATAATGCCGAGGTCATCAAGAGAGCCGCCGCGATGGGCTGCTCCATCGGCAATCATACAAAGGATCATAAGATCCTCACCAAGTGCAGCGCCGATACGATCAAGGCGCAGGTGAACGGCGTCAATTCGCTGCTGCGCGACATGGGCGTTGAGCCCACGCTCTTCCGTGCACCCGGCGGCGCATTCAAGGGAATAAAGGATCAGATAGGCATGCCCCTCATCCAGTGGTCGATAGACACCGAGGATTGGAAGTATAAGGACGCGTCGCATAAGGGCAGGAGCGCCGAGGAGCGCACCGCCGACCTCAACAGGATAGCCGACATGGTATTCTCGCAGGCAAAGGGCGGCAGCATAGTCCTCATGCACGATATCTATGATTTCACCGCAGACCTCTGTGAGATAGTCATCCCCGGCCTCGTCGAGAGGGGATTCAAGCTCGTCACGGTCGATCAGCTCTTTGAGGCATACGGCGAGAAGCTCGAGAACGGCGTTGTCTACTACAGCGCAAAACTCCCCGAGCCCTCCGCCCGCCCCGCAAGCGCGGAGCCGATAGCCACGGGCAAATACACCGTGTCGACGAGCGGCAGCGTGCTCAATATGAGGGTCAGCCCCGACGCGGACAGCCAGGTGCTTGAGAAAATACCCAACGGCACGATAGTCGAGGTCACGAAATCCGTGCTCGGCTGGGCTTATGTCACATATAATTCGGCTCAGGGCTGGGTCAGCTCGGCATATCTTGTTTAGTAAGAACTTTAAGGCGGTCGGTGAAACGGCCGCCTTTATTCTTTAAAAAAGTTGATATTCCTATTGACATTTTGAATTGCCTGTGATAAAATAGCTTGCGTTCCAAATCCTGCGGGTGTAGTTCAATGGTAGAATCCCAGCCTTCCAAGCTGGTTGTGTGGGTTCGATTCCCATCACCCGCTCCAAGATTCAGGAATCATATGCGCTTGTAGCTCAGCCGGATAGAGCAACTGCCTTCTAAGCAGTGGGTCAGGGGTTCGAGTCCCTTCAAGCGCGCCATGGCTGCGATCTCGCAGCCTGTATTTGGTGGCTGTAGCTCAGCTGGTTAGAGTGCCAGGTTGTGGCCCTGGAGGTCGTGGGTTCGAATCCCATCAGCCACCCCATTTAAAGAGCAGTACGCAAAGCCACGGCTTTGCGTATTTTAATATAACGATATTTTGGGGCGTAGCCAAGCGGTAAGGCACGGGACTTTGACTCCCGCATTCGCTGGTCCGAATCCAGCCGTCCCAGCCAGAAAAAAGCACTTGCATTCGCGAGTGCTTTTTTCAACGAATCGCACCTCGAAGGTGCGATTCGCTTCATGCGAGCGCAGCGAGTGATTCACTGGAACCGCAGGTTTCCGCTTAATGTTTGCCGACGGCAAATGCTTCATTAAATGGACTGTAAATCATAATTACAGCCAAAACCAGCAAAAATAATCCTACAACAGAAAATTAACGCGCTCTCAACCGCCGGTTGAGGCAAAATTCAACCGACCGTTTAGTTGAACAACCATCGGATAATTGACTGCCGCCGTTTTGAGGTGATACAATCAAGTCGCCAAAACGAAAGGAGGCAGTTAATTTGTTTAACAGCAAAAAAGAATTGACAAGCACGGAGGTGTCCTCGATGAAGATCGGCAGCAATATTGCCGCATTGAGAAAGGAAAAAGGAATAACGCAGGAGGAGCTTGCAAATGCCCTCGGCGTGTCGGCTCAGGCGGTCTCGAAATGGGAGAATAACAGCTCCTGCCCCGACGTTTCGCTGCTCACGGTTATTGCGGATTATTTCGGAGTCACGGTCGACGCACTCCTGCGCTCGGGCGCGGAGGAGATAACGCGCGCCGACACGCCCTCGACCGATAATAATGTTGCTGCGGTGCGCGGCGGCAAGCGGAATGTCCGCATAAAGGTCACACAGCCGAACGGCAAGGAAACAAATGTAAAAGTACCGTTCGGAGTCGTGAAAATGGGGCTGCAGGTCGGCAATGTGTTCGGCCTGCAAAGGGATGCCGCGGATAAGATCGGCGCCCTGCTCGACGACCCCGCAGCGGCGGCGGATATCCTCAGTGTTGACGGCGAAAACGGCGAGCACGTCACAATAAGCATCGAATAAGGATCTTGAATCCCGCGTTTTAAAGGCTCCCTTTACACAGGGGAGGCAAGTGCAATTTTTTGGCGCATATTTTGTGGGACGGCGTCCTCGACGTCCCACAAAATAATCACAATGTGGAATTATCCTCGTATGGGCGAACTGTGTTCGCCCGCCTAAATTTGCACATTGCCGCAGCATTAAACTGTTGCTCGCCTCTTAGGCTTCCTCCTGAGGGAGTATTGCCGAAAAAAGCATTCCGCCTGCGGCACACCTCATCCGTCTTGCAAGCTCGACACCTTCTCCTCAAGGAGAAGGCGAATGAGGCTGTCAACTCAGCAATTTTTAATCGCCGGACTCTTATCCGACAACAAAAAAACGGCGGGGATGACCGCCGTTGATTTTTGCTTTACTTTTTATACTCAAATGTCTGCTCTTTTTCGAGGGCTTTGAGGTAGCGGCGGCATTCCGCCTTGGCTTTCTCGAGGTCGAGGTCGAGATAGTTGCCGCATTCCTTTCTTGACGCGCCGAAAACCTTGCCCTCATAGGCGATGATGTCGGCGAGAATCCTCTTTGTCACGGCGAGCACGCGGGCGTTGTCGGCGTTGCGTACCAACAGATAGAAGCCCGTGCGGCAGCCCATCGGCCCGAAGTATATCACGTCGCCGCCGATTTCTGAATTCCTCACGAAGGTCGCAAACATATGCTCCACGGTGTGCGCCGTGGTCGTATCCATATAATCGCCCGAATTCGGCACCCTCGTCCTCATATCATAGGTCGTGATGTCGCCGTCAATGCGCGAAATATATATGCCCTCGGTCAGCAGGTCGTGATCGACGGTGAAGCTCGTTATCCTGTCCATAAAGCACCCCTCTGTTATTTTTGTCAGCCACAAGTATACACCACGGCGGGCGGATTTTCAACCCCCGAGCGGCATTCGGATACATAAAAACGCCTATATATGTTAATAGTTACTAAAAAGAAAAGTAAAAAAGCTATCAGTTTTTTCTAAAAACATATAGCAATTTGCGGAATTATCTGATATAATCTTTTTTGGCTCAGTGCGCCTTTGCGCGCGGCTTTAGGAAGTTAATAATTTTATATGGAGGTATATTAATGGCTCACAAGTATGTTTACCTGTTCTCCGAAGGCAATGCCGACATGAGAGAGCTGCTCGGCGGTAAGGGCGCTAACCTCGCCGAGATGACAAACATCGGTCTCCCCGTTCCCCAGGGCTTCACCATCACCACCGAGGCCTGCACTCAGTACTATGAGGACGGCAGAGAGATCAACCCCGAGATCATGGCAGAGATCAACGAATACATCGTCAAGATGGAAGGCATCACCGGCAAGAAGTTCGGCGATAAGGAGAATC
>OIYS01000751.1_pt1 | contig 20329 bp, 20 predicted proteins | sample 1588271 | NCBI WGS metagenome assembly OIYS01 (sample SAMN03283286) | human gut metagenome | biome: human-associated habitat; material: feces | host: Homo sapiens | place: Peru | collected 2012
GCTTGCGGATATTCTGATGCGCCGGGATAACAGAAACCGGGTTTGGGACGGCGGCGGAATGATGAACCGGGTGGATAACGCGAACATCCGCCCGGAAAGACCCGCCTCCGCGCCTGATGCAATGGGCGGTGGGTCATGGGTATGCCCGTCCTGCGGTACGCAAAGCAACGGCAAATTTTGCTCAAACTGCGGCGCTCCCAAGCCCGTTGTCAGCACCGGCTGTACAAATTGCGGGTGGAGACCGGCGGATGGGCAGAGCTTGCCGAAATTCTGTCCGGAGTGCGGCAGACCGCTTCAATGAAGCGATGAAGGACACTGTATGTAAGGCTGTGACTGTTGTGTTTGTTCTCTTGTCGGTTTTCGGGTTTTTCGGCTGCGGCGGAAGCAAAGGATACACTTCCGATGACATCGTTTTGATCAATACCGCTTATTACGGCACGGAAATGAATCCTGTGTATTCCTTCGCCCTGAAAAAAGAAAAAGACGGCTGGTTATTCTCTGCAGACTGTCTTGTGGGAAGTCAGAAGGATCATTACACCTCGTTCGGTTCCTTCCCGATAACGGCAGAGGATGCGGAGGCTTTCCTTCACATTATCTGTGAGGACGGCGAGATAGAGAGGCTTTGCAGGTACCGTAATCCGATACGGATTTTCAGCAGCACCGATGCACCGGCGCGCAGCTCCGGAATGACCTTCTCTGACGGAAACACGACAGAGAAGGAAACAATGCTCGGTGACAGGGCACTTAATTATCTCTATGCGCTTGCCGACAGGTATTATGAGGCGGCTGAAAGTTCAGCAGACCCTCCGCCGGATACAGCAACGCGCTGAACATCATCCTACCAAAGCAAGAAAAATAAAAAACAAACCGACGCTGTCGGAAAAAGGAGGAGAATTATGGCGAATCTGTGCGCTATCTGTGGTGCGGACATCAATCTGATCCAAACCCAAAAGCTGTCGGACGGCAACTGTATATGCCGCAAGAATTGCAGAAAAAAGGGCTTCAAGGCATATGACTATGTGCATGGCAATCTTCCGGGTGTTAAGGCACATCTTACACAGGTGGAGCTCGGCACCAAGCTGTGGGAGCACTATTTCGTTCCGCGGGAGAAAACAAAGGATAAGAGCAAAAAACTGAAGCGCTTCGGCACCTATCTCTATGTGGCGGAGGATATCGGCCTGATGGCGTATATCCAGAATGATTACAAGTTTATGATGTTCGGCAAGACCACCCGTGCCTGTGTGTACCGTATTGCCGACCTGCGCAGCTATGAGTATGAGGAGCAGCTCGTTAAAAGCGGCGATAAGACCGAGAAGAAGTCTTTTGCAAGGCTCAGCTTTACCAATACGCAGGGCCTATACGAGTTTGTTCTCCCCATGAATAATTTTAAGGATTTCGAAAAGCTAAAAAAATATTTTGACACACTGTTCGGCATACAGAATACACTCGGCAACGCCTCAAATGTTTGGAGACAGCAAATGACTGCGGTTAAGGATATAGCGTCGGGAGTCTCTGCCGCGGTAAAGGGAGAAGCCGATGCCGGTGACAAGGCGGCGCAGGCAATCGACTCCCTGGATACCGCAATCTACGGCGACCGTACCGAGTGGCTTCAGAAAGCAGATGCGGCACTTGCGGCGTTTAGTGGGTGAAATTCTTTAAGAGAGGAGATCTTTTCATGCAAACCTTGCAGGAATATAAATGCCCCTGTTGCGGCGGCGCGATAGCCTTTGACAGCACGCTCCAGAAGATGAAGTGCCCTTATTGCGACACAGAGTTTGAAATGGAGGCGCTGGAGGGCTACGACGCAGAGCTGCAGAGCGAAAAATCCGACAAAATGGAATGGGAAACCGCTGCCGGAGGAGACTGGCAGGAGGGAGAAACCGACGGTCTGCGCTCCTATGTGTGCAAGTCCTGCGGAGGCGAGATCGTAGGCGATGCCAACACGGCGGCTGCCGCCTGCCCCTTCTGCGGCAATCCCGTGGTGATGATGGATCAGTTCTCAGGCGCTCTCAAACCGGATCTTGTCATTCCGTTCAAGCTTGATAAAAAGGCGGCAAAGGCGGGGCTGATGAAGCACCTGACCGGTAAGCGGCTGCTGCCGAGGATTTTTAAGGATCAGAACCACATAGACGAGATAAAGGGGGTCTATGTTCCCTTCTGGCTTTTCGACGCCGATGTGGACGCACAGGTGCGCTATCGTGCCACAAAGGTCCGTACATGGAGCGACAGCGACTACGATTACACCGAAACCGGCCACTTTTTGGTGCATCGGGGCGGCAGCGTCGGCTTTGAGCATGTTCCGGTGGACGGCTCGTCCAAAATGGCGGATGACCTGATGGAATCCATTGAGCCGTACAATATTTCGGATGCGGTGCATTTCCAGACGGCTTATCTTGCCGGCTATGTGGCGGATAAGTATGATGTGACCGCCGAGGAAGGCATTGACCGGGCAAACCAGCGGGTCAAGCGGTCTACCGAGGAGGTATTCGCCGAGACGGTAGAAGAGTATACCACCGTTACGCCGGAAAACACCAATGTGCAGTTCCATGGCGGAAAGGCCCGGTATGCGCTTTATCCGGTGTGGCTTTTGAACACCACATGGAACGGCAATCAATACACCTTTGCCATGAACGGTCAGACCGGGAAATTCGTCGGTGATCTGCCGGTGGATGAGGCTGCAGCCAAGCGCTGGACGTTTTTGCTGGCGGCGATATTCTCAGTGGCTTCCTACGGCGTTGCGTGGGGTTTGCATCTAATGGGGTTGATTTAAGGAGGGGACGGAATGAAAAAGAAAATACTGACACTGTTGTTCTCGCTTGTTCTGTGCCTTTGTATAGCGGCTCCCGGCTTTGCAGCGCATACGGACGGCTTCGTAAGCGAATATGAGCGCGTTCAAGACTTGGCGGGACTGCTCTCTGACAACGAGGAAGCGTCGCTTGTGGCAAAGCTTAATGAACTCAGCGAGCGTCAGAATATGGATATTGTCGCGCTGACTACTGATACACTGAAAGGGAAAACCCCACGGGATTACGCCGATGATATTTATGATTACGGCAACTTCGGCTACGGCGAAAGCAGGGACGGCGCACTGCTCCTTATCAGCACCGAGGACAATGACTGGTACATATCTACCTGCGGCTACGGCATTACGGTCTTTACGGACGCGGGCATTGAGTATATCGGCAAGCAGATAAAGGGAGAGCTGTCCGACGGTAATTTTGCGGGCGCCTTTGATGAATTCGCCGATCTTTGCGATGACTTCATCACACAGGCAAGAGCCGGCGAGCCTTACGATGTAAAGAATCTGCCCAAGGAGCCGCTTTCTCTTATCTGGATTCCCATTGCCATCGTTGTAGGCTTTATCCTATCCCTCATTATAGTGGGCAGGATGAAAGCAAAGCTGAAAACGGTCCGTTTCCAGGCGGCTGCAAACAACTACATAAAGGACGGCAGCCTGAACATTAACGAGAAACGTGATCTGTTCCTGTATAACACTGTCACACGCACGGCGAAGCCCAGGGACGATGATTCCGGAGGCGGGAGCAGCACGCACACATCTTCCTCCGGCACAACCCACGGCGGCGGGGGCGGGAAATTCTGACGCAGTGCTATCCCCTGCAAAAAATACTTTGTAAAATAGGAGGGATAACTCATGAGTATCTTTGACAAACTGAAAAGTACAGCACAGCAGGCGGTGAGTACCGCTGCACAATCCATCGGCAACACGCGGGAGACCTTCACCTTCACGTCGCTGCCGGAAAGCCTTGCCGAAATGCAGGCGCTACCCGAGGCAAGTCTCGACACGCCGTTCAAAACGGCAGCACTTACGGTTCTTGCCCTCTGTGCATATGCGGCGGATAGGAACATCGGTACCGAGATGCTGAATTGGCTGCGGGGACCCCGTCCGCTGAACGGGCAGGAAATCTCCTTCCTTAATGACCGTTTCCGCGACGGTAAGACCTATCTGCCGTTCACGTATTTCTCCGGTTCCACGCCGGAAAACAACTACACCCCTACCGAGCCGTATACAATTGCTGTAGTAAGCAATCACGTGTCCGGCGAGGAGCAGGGCTATATGAAGCTGTTTATTCCCTGTGGCGGTGCAGATGACCCCCGTCCCATCAAAATGCGTCAACGCGGGTCTGACGGCAAGTGGTTCTTATGGGAGCAGTATCTGCTGACCGGCGTTCGTACGCCGAAGTCAGCTGATCCGTGGGCTTAAGCGGAAAGAAATTACATTTAGAAAACTCATAAAGGTGTATCTGATTACATCAAAAAACGGCCGATCGGCTGTTTCAAACATAAAATATTTTGGAGGTATTAACAATGGAATCCACAAAAACTAAAGGCACGGGCTTCTTGAAAGTAACAGGCATTCTGATGATTATCGGCGGAGCAGTTTCGATTATCCTGAGCATCATTGCGGCGCTTGGCATCGCCGCCCTTGCGTATATCAGCGACGAAGCCGTTTCATCGGCATTACTTTATGCATCTGTAATATTGATGATTGTCAGTGCAGTTGCAGAATTGGTTGCCGGAATTATCGGTGTAGCCAACTGCAAGAAGCCGGATAAAGCAGGAAGTTGCATTGTGTGGGGTATTATTGTAGCAGTACTCAGCGTCGCAGGCACCGTACTGAACTCTGTCGGCGGAGGTTCCTTCAGTGCATTTTCTCTGATACTTGGTCTTGTTCTGCCTGCTCTTTACATTATTGGTGCTGCGTTTAATAAGAAAGAGCATGTCGCATAAAGCATTTATATCCGGGAATCCGGTTTGTCGGAATAAGCATATTTTCGAAGCATACCGAATCAGTGGTAAGGAGAAAAAAGATGGATATTTGCGGAATATGGAAAGTAAAGGAAATCCATTTGCCCACACCTGACGGTGAGAAGGTTTTTACACCCGATAACCCGCCGGCGGATGAGAGATTTGAGGGCAGCGCCGAATTGATGCAGTACCGGACGGAGTTTGCCGAGGACGGTGTGCTCAACACACTCATGTTTGTGCCGGAGGAAATGCGCGAGGAGGCAGCCAAGCACGGGGCGGTTGTCCGCGAGGACGGCTATGCCGCTGTTGAAAGCACGGTATGGAAGGAAGAGAACGGAAAGCTCTACTATGACACGAAGATCGAGGGTGAAGTCCTCGGGGAAAAGATCGATTCCTTTGCGGAGATTCCTGTCACCGAAGACGGATGCCTACTGTATAGCTACGGAATGATACTTCTTGAAAGAGTCTGATCCGACTGTTTACAACGGTGAAGGTGACACAATGAATGCTGATAATCCATATAACCTCAACCCGGAATCAACAGAAGCGCATGCGGTAAGCGAAAATCGAGCCGATGAATCGGTTCTGAAAGAGACTTTCAAGGAATTTTTCGGAGGATTGAACTATTTCTTTGCCGCAGAACAGGTCGATTTTACCCCCCTTGAGGATGTGATTGCACATATCGGTGTTGGCCCTTCGGAGTATCGTTACGATGCTGAGCGGGAGGCGCAGATTTATTCATGGTATTCGGCAAAAGGCAAAGCAAGAGTGCTGCATGTCCGGTTTAAGAACGGCAAGCTCTACGCTTGCGGCGCATACAATCTCGGTTTCCCGAAAATGTCATAGTCTATGCGGGAGAGGCTTGCTGCGGCAAGCTTCTTTCCGAAAGGCACTGAATGTGATTCGGCGCCTTTCGGAAAGGAAGAATAAATGAAAAAGCACCTCTTATGCTTTATGTTGGTATTCATCTCTTTAATATCCATTTCCGCCTGCGCTTCAAAGCATAACAATTGTAGTAATAATGATAATAATTATTACGGAGGGGATCCTATGGATTTCAAAAGCTTTAAGCTGGTGCAAACTGATATGACGGCACAGCACCGTGTTTATGAGGGATACAGAACGGAAAACGGCGTTTATTTGGAGTATTACATCAGCACGGAAATGTGGGATGATAAGACCTCCGGAAATGTGGAATGCCGCAATGTCGTTCGTGCAATTGACGCAGATGAGAGCGTTTTTCAAAAGCTGTGCGCAGTATTCGGTAACTACAGAATAGCGGAATGGGCGGGCTTTCGTGGGCACGATCACCGGGTCCTTGACGGAACCTGTATGAGCTTTGAAGCCGTGTTGGCGGACGGTACACGGGTGAATGCCAACGGAACCAACAGCTTTCCTGAAAACTATTCGTCATTTGTGCAAGAGCTCTTTAAGCTCATAACGACCGAAAAAATAAGTTCGGTACGGTTTTCCGAAGGCACTTATGAGATCACACTGCCGGAAAGCTGGGTGGGTACCGTTACGGCAAGCTTTTCCGAAAACCAGGTGGCGTTTTATGTTGATAAAGCCGATGGAGGAGAGCTTATCTTTTTTATAATCGATAACGATACATACGGTTATTCTTCAGATTCCTATAAAGGAAGAATAGAAGTCGGGCGGCTTATTTCTGACGAAGAGGTCAGATTTATTACGGCACGCGACAATTATTCAATAGCTTCATATGCGAAAAGTGTTTCCGAGGAAGCTATTGCAATTTGGAAGAATTATGAAAATGATAAGCTTGCCGTAATTGAAAGTCTTCGCGGTGTAAACGGGTATGAGCTTTATCCTGAGGACGGAACAGTCCTGTACTACGCAAATGCGAGGGAAATGGCAGATGAAGCGAGAAGCCTTTGGCTGGGCTTGAGTTTTGCAGGTGAGTATCCGGGTGGCGCGAAGCCCGTACGGTTCAAGCGGAAGAATTACGTGCCTATGTTTCCTCCGTATGATTATATAAACACGATTGAAGGTGTTCGCAAAAAATTCTTAAAGGTTTTTTCCGAGGAATTTACCGATAAAACGTTGAACCGTGCTATTGCCGATAAAGAACTGATTGAATATAAAGGCGATGTCTATGTGGCTTGTAAGAAGCGCAAGGGTGAAGCCTCTTACAACAGCAGTGTGGACAGCGTCCTTGATGAAGGCAACGGAAAATTTACGGTTGTGATTGCCGTGAAAATGCCGCCAAGCGGCAACACGCTCTATGTTGACCTGCCGACAGAGAAAAACGCCGCAGGAGAGTTTGTGTTTTCGGACTATCCCTATTGGGAAAAAAGTGAATGATCGTTCCTTTTTAGGATAAAGAAACATGCCGAAATCTTTTCTCGGCAGAAGGGAAAATTACCGAATCATCTGATTAGAAACGACTTTAGTGATATGGATTTTTCAGATTCCGGGGGCTATTGGAATTCGGAAACAAATAAAAAACGAAAATTGATGTGATGTGCCTCCCTGTCAAGCAGACAGTGAAAAAAATAATGTATCGGAGATTCCACCCTGCTGCGCAGCAGGGTGGAATTTTTCACGAGGCGGCATGATTAAATTTCATCGGCGTCATGCATTTGAGTCTCTGCCGGTAACACAGGTTGTTGTAAAAACGGAGATAACGATGGATTGCCGAGAACGGATCGTCACGCGAAGTAAACCTTCGTTTGTATTTAACTTTCGACACAGCTTTTTTTATGGGGTATTCTTAGGATGTGTGTACGTATTGTATGGCTTTGCAGTAATCCTCCTGCCTTACTCCGCTGATGGGGTGCCTCCTCTCAACTTCCTCGGTTTTTAGCAGCTTGTTTTCCATCTCCGCACCTTGAGCTGTGCTTGCAATATCCTGTTTTCCATGCGAAGACGTTCTTCTGCTCTCATTTCGTTTGCCTGCTTATTTATTCCTCCGCCGTCCCGCAGACTGCACCGGGAGGTTTTATACTGAGTCGATACGCGCTCGGACGCGGGCGACCTACGTATTTTTTGTTACTCGAACACGGTCGACACTGTGTTTTATTACGTCGCTCAGACGCGGTCGGCGTTATGTACGGCGTTTTCCTTCTCCTGATTTAAATACCTGTGCGCGGGGCGGTAGCAGATAAGCGCTATGCCGATAAGCAGTGCCGTCGACGAAAGGCTGATGGGGTAGACCGTCATGATGGTAGTGAAGGTCGGGTTCTGCGGGAAAACGAAGTTTATCCAGAATATGCGTATGCCGCACACTCCGATGGTCGTAAGTATCGCGGGAACGAGCGAGATGCCGAAGCCGCGCATATAGCCTGAAAGCACCTCATACAGCATGCTGAATACATATGCCGAGAAGAGGATTATCAGTCGGGTGTAGCCTATCTCTATGACCTCGGGGTCGCTGTTGAAGATAGAGAGCAGGAAGCGCCCGGTCAGCAGCACGATGCCGATAGCGGCAGCGGAGGCGATAAAGTCCTCGATTATGCTGAGCAGTAGTGTTTTGCGGCAGCGGTCGATCTGACGTGCGCCGTAGTTCTGACCGACGAAGGTGGTGCATGCCTGACTGAAAAAGTTAAGCACGTAGTATGCAAGCAGCTCGATATTTAGCGCAGCGCTCGATGCCGCCATAACGACCTTTCCGAGGCTGTTGATAGCCGACTGAATGACGATGTTCGAGAACGAGAATACTGCGCTCTGAATGCCTGCGGGCAGACCTATCCTGAGTATCAGCTTGAGGCTCTGACCGTCTATCCGCAGCTCGCGGGGGCTCAGACGTATGTATTTATCCGAGCGCATCAGACGGATAAAGAGTATCAGCGAGCTGAGCGCGTTTGAGATGACCGTCGCGATGGCAACGCCGTTGACCGTCATTCCGAGAACGGCGACGAAGAACAGGTTGAGTATGACATTCAGAACGCCGGAGCATGCAAGCGCGATCAGCGGCACCTTTGTGTCTCCGACGCTGCGGAATATTGCCGCTTCAAAGTTATACAGCAATATGACAGGCATTCCGAGCAGATAGATACGCAGATAGAGCAGGGCGAGCGGATAGACCTCGTCGGGAACGTTGAGCGAGTGCAGCAGCACCCCCGCAATAAGCTCTCCGATGACCGCTATCGCCGCACCGCCGAGCAGTGCGATGAGTATGGAGGTGTGCACGGCACGGTGCACCGCGTCGCGGTCGTCGCGCCCGATGGCGTTCGCTATGACGACATTCGCGCCGAGCGCTATGCCGACAAAAAGGTTAACTATCAGACCGATTATGGCGGTGTTTGCTCCGACCGCCGCGACCGCCGCGGTCTTTTCCGCCGCATCGCCTGCAAAGTTGCCGACTACCGCGACATCCGATGCATTGAACAGCTGCTCGAGTATCGCGGTCGCTGCGACGGGCAGCGCAAACAGCGGCAGCTTGTTCCATATCGGACCGTGCAGCATGTCGAGCTGATGTGATTTTGTTTTAGCTTTCATACATATTTCCCCATGTTACACGAAATGAGTTCCTATATGCAGATTATAGCACCGTTTTTCAAAAATATAAATACCCGAGGGGAATATTTTTCGGGAGAATTTTGCGCTGCGGCTTCCCGCTTCTTCGGTCGTTTTCGACAAAAAAGCAAAAATCCCATCGGAAGTATTCTTCCGATGGGACCGGGCGCCACCCAAACGTGGTGACCCGTAGGGGAATCGAACCCCTGTTACCGCCGTGAAAGGGCGGTGTCTTAGCCGCTTGACCAACGGGCCTGGTAGCGGAAGTCGGATTTGAACCAACGACCTGCCGGGTATGAACCGGATGCTCTAGCCAGCTGAGCTATTCCGCCATATTGCCCTCGACGTTCGACGAGGGTTATTATATCATATCCTAGTGCGCTTGTCAATATCTTTTTTCATAAAATGTTAAAACAAGTTTCTCTCGGCGGAGGTTGTAATTTGCGGCGTATTGCTGTATAATATAAGATGTAAAATTATAGGTACTTACAGCCGCGGCATCGGCTGTCGGAACGGCATTTTTTTCGGGAGGTACAGTATGCAGCCAAAACTTAAAACCTCACGCGGCGGTATCCGCCTGCCTATGGGCATCGGCGGCAGTGACACGCTGCATACGGCACCGCTGCCCGAATCGGCAACGCTGTATCTCGACTGCCCCGCAGGCGTTATCGCAAGGCCCTCGGTCGCGGTCGGAGATACCGTGCGCCGTTTTTCGCTGCTCGCGTCGCCCGCGGGCGAGCTCGGCACTCCCGTATACAGTCCTATCTGCGGGCGCGTTTCGCGCATAGGTGAGGACGGCACGGGCAGGCCGACCGTCACCGTCACAACGGACGGCGGTGACGCGGCGGAGCGCATTGCGCCCGTCTCGCGTCCGCTCGGCGAGCTGTCTGCCGATGAGATAATCGCGCTGGCGCGCGGCGCGGGGATAATCTGTCGCTCGGGTCTGCCGATGTGGAAGAATATCGAGCTGTCGGTCGGCGCGGCGCATACGCTCATTATCAGCGCGCTGACCTCCGACCCGCTCGACCGCTCGCTGCTCACTCTCGCGGCATGCAAGCCCGAAGCGCTGCTCTGCGGGGTAAAGATAATTCAGCGTGCGCTCGGCATCCGCCGCGCCGCCGTCGTTGTTCCCGAGCGCGGAACGGCGGCTCTTTCGCGTCTGCGCGCCGCTGCGGCGGCGGATGGCTCTGCGGAGCTGTTCCGTTTTATTACCGCAACGGAGATATATCCGATGCATGAGGATGCTCAGCTGATATACGCACTTGCGGGACCCGCCATGCCCGATGGCGCACATCCGTCGGATATCGGCTATGCCGTCTTTGATGCCGCGTCTTGCACCGCACTGTTTGAGACATACGCGACCGGAGCACCGTGCACGCGGTCTGCGGTGACGGTCACGGGCGACTGTGTCCGCTCGTCGGCTACAGTGCTTGCGGCGACGGGAACGCCGATAGCATCGCTCGAGTCGGCTGCGGGCGGGCTGAGAAAGCGTGCGCTGCGTATCGTTCGCGGCGGACGTATGATAGGCAGCATAGCTGCCGCCGACGATGCGCTCGAGCAGTGCACGGGACTTGTTCAGTTTTCGGGCAGGCTCGAGACGCGCGCGGAGACCGACTGCATCCGCTGCGGCAGATGTGTTTCGGTCTGCCCGCACAATCTTGCGCCGCTGTATCTGTCGATGTTCGGCGTGCAAAATCGCTTCGACCGCTGCGAAAAATATCATATAGAGTCGTGCAGCGGCTGCGGCTGCTGCGATTATGTATGTCCGTCGGGCATCCCGCTTACCGAGAATATTATCTCCGCCCGCGACCGTATGAAAAGCAGAGGCGGAGATACAAAGATCGGCATCGGACACGACGATGCGGGTGAGAACGGCGGAGAGCACAGTATCGCACCCGCTGACGACAATGCGGACAAGCCGCAGGAATCGGGAAAAACAGCGAGAAAATCGGCAAGAAAGGGGAAACGGGCTGAAAGATGAGCGAAGAAAAGAGATCCCGCCCTACAAACGAGTTTGAAAATCTGCTCGGTGACCTGTTTGATGCCGAGGAAAAGATGGCGGATGCGGATGCGGAGCTTTTCGATGCCGCGGGCTTTGAGGAGCTCGTGTCGTCTGGTATGACCGATAAGCCCGACAGCGGACGGCGCTTCTCCGTCGGACAGCGCGCGCCGCAGAGGCAGAATGAAACATCGCTGCGAAGCGTGCTGCAGAGCAAGACGACAGCGCAGAACCGGAGTGCGGCAGCAGCTCAAAGTCAGAATGCGTCGCAGCGTCATAATACGACAGTATCACATGGCGCGCAGCAGAACCCGAGTTCGATGGGTCATAGAAGCACTGCGATTCCGCAGAATTCAGGTACGGTCGGTCGTAAGGATGCCGCTGCGCAGCAGACTGCGGCACGGCAGAATGCAGCACAGCTGAATTCGGTACAGCATCAGAATGCAGCATCGTATCAGAATCAGACCATCCGACATACCGCAGCGTCTGCAAACGGAGCAGTCCCCGCAAACGGCGCGGTCTCTGCAAGCGACGCAGCTCCCGTCGGCACGACAAGGACCATTCCCGTGATAAATCCGCGGAGCACGGCTGCAAATCCCGCCGCGGCTGTTAAACCCGCAGCACCGACGAAATCGGCATCACTCACAAAAAACGCAGCCGCCGCAAAATCCGCGGTATCCGCAAAACCCGAGGCGCCTGCAAAGTCTGCAACATCCGAGAGACCCGCAGCGCCCGCAAATCATGCATCATCCGCAATAATTGCGGCATCCCTAAGACCCGAGATGTCCGCAAAAAACGTGTCATCCGAGAAAACCTCAGTGCCTGCGCCTCATCCGGTGACGACTCTGCACACAGCTCCTGCATCCCATGCAGTGCCCGCGCATTCCGCCGCAGTGTCGGCGGGCGCGTCTGATGCGGCATCCGACCGCGCGGCGCGCAGAGAAAAGCGCGAGCGCGTCCCGCTCCCCCGCCCGGTGCGCGGACACGGCGCGCCGTTCATTACATCAGGCAGACCCGTGACCGCCATATATGCCGACCTGCTTGTGGCAACGCTGCCCGCAATAATTTGGGCGGTATTCCTTTTCGGCGTCCGCTGCCTCGCCGTGCTCGTTTGCTCGGTCGGCGCTGCCGTACTTACAGAGCTCGTGCTCAAGCTTGTGCTGCGCCGCCGCGTGACGGTTTCCGATCTCTCCGTCGTATGGAGCGGGGTGACCGTCGGCATGCTCATGCCGCCCGCGGTCCCGCTCTGGGTGCCGATGCTTGCATCCGCTGTCGGTATCGGTGTGTTCAAATGCGCGCTCGGCGGCAGGGGACGTACCTTCATCAGTCCCGCGCTCGGCGGCTTTGCCGTCATCGCGCTGCTGCTCCCTTCACGCATCTCGATGTTCACCGCGCCGTTCTCGCGTTTGTCGGTGCTGTCTTCCGCGGGTGAGGGCGCGTCGTATCTGCTCTCCGCAGTTCCCGGCGCGGATATGCCGTCCGACCCGATAGGCTCGCTGTTTCTCGGCATCCGCCCGGGCGCGATAGGCGAGGTCAGCGCGCTGATGCTGCTTATCGGCTTTGCATATCTTCTTGCACGCGGCGTGCTTTCATGGGAAGCTCCGCTGACGTTTGTCGGCGCTGCGGCACTGCTGTTCTATATCTTTCCGCGCTACTCTCTCGAGGATCGTTTCCTTGCGGCGGAGCTGCTGTGCGGACTTGTCCCGATATGTGCGCTCGTTTTTGCCCCCGATTTTGCCTGCTCTCCCGTCTTTTCAACCGCAAGACTCGTCTACGGCGCGCTGTGCGGGGTGCTGACGTTCGGTCTGCGCTATCTCGGCGCGGGTATCTACAGCGCGGTGTACGCGACGCTGATTGCACAGCTGCTTGCGCGTCCGCTCGATTCGTTTTTTGTTCCGAAATGCTTCGGCAATACGGTCGGGGCTAGATTGTTCCATATTGGAACTTAAAGTGGTTTCCGAGGTGTTATTATCTTGTCTGACATTAATATTGTTCTTGTAGAGCCGGAGATACCGCAGAACACCGGCAACATCGCCCGCACATGCGCGGCGACCGGTGCTGCGCTGCATCTCGTCCGCCCGCTCGGCTTTGAGATAGACGACCGCAAGCTGCGGCGCGCGGGGCTCGACTATTGGGATAAGCTCGACATAACCTACTACGATAGTCTTGACGATTTTCTCGCGCAGCACGGCGGCGACCCGCTCTATCTTTTCTCGACAAAAGCGCCGCGCGCCTATACCGAGCCGCAGTACCCGCGCGGGGCGTATCTTGTTTTCGGACGCGAAACGCGCGGTCTGCCCGAGGATTTTATTCTTGCTCATCTCGATACCGCCGTACGGCTGCCGATGCGCCCGAATCTCCGCAGTCTGAATCTGTCGAATACCGTCGCGGTTGCCGTCTACGAGGTGCTGCGCCAGAGCGGCTTTGACGGGCTCAAGGATGCGGGAAAATTCGGTGCTGCCGAATGACAGCCGTCCGCCCGCGTGCGTATCCGACGGCGGGGGATAAAAAAATGCCGCTCTTTCGGGTTTTCGGGTGTGTGGGGACTGTTTCTTATTGACACAGAGCCGTTTTTGAAGTATAATCACTAAGTATTTAAATGTATTTCGGCAATGCCGCAAAAAGGCAGCCGAGGAACGTTACGGAGTCTGCGGCGGATGCCGATGAGGCGCGTATATCGGTGCGCCCCGTCGATTGGGATTCGATGAGCATCGGACGAAAATCCGCTGAGATTCGATGAGGATTCGATGTCGAATTGATGAGAATCCGCTGAGATTCGATGTCGGCTGACACCGTTTACCGTTCCAGCTTTTTAATATCGGCGCTCTGTGCCGATGAGAAATGAGGAAGTATGCATACCTATATACCCGAGGGCTACGCCCCGATACTCGACCTTTATCAGACACAGACTGCGATAGGCGATCTCAAGCAGTCGTTTCAGCGCGAGCTCGCTACCGCACTCAATCTCAAGCGCGCTACCGCGCCGCTTTTCGTCGATCCCGCATCGGGACTCAACGACAATCTAAACGGCGTTGAGCGCCCTGTCAGCTTTGATATAAAGGGCGTTGACACGGTAGCCGAGGTCGTTCAGTCGCTTGCCAAGTGGAAGCGCATGGCGCTGCTGCGCTACGGCTTTGCGCCCGGAGAAGGCATATATACCGATATGAACGCGATACGCCGCGACGAGGAGCTTGACAATCTCCACTCGGTATATACCGACCAGTGGGACTGGGAAAAGGTCATAACCCGCGAGCAGCGCAATCTTGAAACGCTGAAAAACACCGTGCGCGCCATCGTTGCCGCCGTGTCGTATACAAACGATGCCATCAAGGCAAAGTTCCCGCAGCTCTCCTGCCGCATCGAGCGCGACGTGTTCTTTGTGACCGCGCAGGAGCTCGAGGATATGTATCCGACGCTCTCGCCGAAGGAGCGCGAAAATAAGACAGTCCGCGAGCACGGCACCGTGTTCGTCATGCAGATAGGAAAGCTGCTGCGTTCGGGCACGCGCCATGACGGCAGAGCACCCGACTACGACGATTGGGAGCTGAACGGCGATATTCTCGTATGGAACGATATTCTCGGCTGCGCTTTTGAGCTGTCGTCGATGGGCATCCGCGTCGATGCCGAATCGCTTGACAGACAGCTCAGCGAGCTCGGAGCGGACGACCGCCGCAGCCTTACATACCATCGCATGCTGCTCGCGAACGAGCTCCCGCTGACCATCGGCGGCGGTATCGGACAGTCGAGACTCTGCATGCTGATACTGCAGAAGGCGCATATCGGAGAGGTTCAGGTCTCGGTATGGGACAGCGAGACGGTCGAGGCATGCGAGCGCGGAGGCGTTCCGCTGCTTTGATGATGTGCGGCACAGCTGCCGTGAGATAACACGGCGCAGCCGCTCGGCAGCTTTGGAATGACGCAGTACAGCGGCGCTCAGCTGCTTTGATATTTGTTATTTGTCGATAATTTACACGCCGCTGCGTGCGGCGCGGACAGGAGGACGGTTATGCTTAAGAATACCTTATACCGCTTGAATCACGAGCATGCTCTTACCGTCGGCTTTTTCGGCGGCTCGATAACCGAGGGGGCAGGCTCATCCGACCCGTCGAAAACAAGCTGGGCGGGGCGGACGTCGGAGTGGTTTAAAGAGAAATACCCCGGGGTCGATTTTACCTTCCGCAACAGAGCGATAGGAGGAACGGGCTCGGATTTCGGCGTTTATCGTCTCGAGAGCGAGCTCCTGCCGGACGGCGAGCCGCTGCCGCAGCTGTACTTTATAGAGTTCGCGGTGAACGATTACGGCTGGGTCTACGAGAGCATTCACACATCCATGGAATGCATCGTGCGCAAGATACGGTCCCGCTGCCCGACCGCCGATATCGTCTTTGTGTATACCATGACGAAATATGTCGACGACGATATCCGTGCGGGTGCTGAGTTTGAGAGCCGCGCGGCGCATTCCGCGGTGGCGCATTACTATGGTATTCCGTCGGTGTCGATAGGCGACGCACTGCGCTCCGCCGTATGGGCAGAGCACGGCGGCGACTGGCTCGCGCTGACTGCGGATAACGTTCACCCTAACGACGACGGCTACGCCGTATGTGCCGATGCGGTTTTCCGTTTTCTCAAACGTGAGCTTGACGGAGACGTGCCCGCAGCGCTTGAAGAAAAGCCGCTGCCGCCCTACCGCTCGGTATACGATCAGCTCGCCGCGCGGGTAGTCGACCCGTCGGAGGCAACGGCGAGCAGCGGATGGAGCTATCACGATTCACCGCTCGGACATTATCCGCATTACTATGAGGCATCCGTCGCGGGCGAGTGGATGGAGCTCCGCTTTGTCGGCAGACGTGTGGGCTTGTATGTGACGCTTACTCCCGATTCCGATCTGCTGAGGTGGCAGATAGACGGCGGCGAGCCGCTTGAGCTGACGTGCTGTCGCAGACCGATGCAGTGTGCGCTGCCGTGCGAGCTTGAATACGGCGAGCACACCGTGCGCATTTATATCTACGGCGAGGCGGGAGCTGCAGTCAAGCCGCAGCGCATAAGCGCGTTTCTTATCAGCTGATAATTTGAGGTGAATATGAGGAAAAGAACCTGCGCTGCGATAACGGCGGCATCCGTGCTGCTTTCGGCGGTCGTTACCTTTCAGATAACGAGCACCACATATCGCGCGAAAAACAAATCGGCACTCGACTCGCTGCGGGTCGAGTACGAGGGCTCGTTCGGCGGAAAGATGAACGCTCTGCACGATGACTTTCTCGCGCTCTACAACGGCGAGGTCGACGAGGATCAACTCGACGAGCTGAGCATGAAATATTTTGTTTTTGCTACAGGCGACCGCTACGGCGAATATCTGACGGCGGATGAATTTGCCGAGCTCGAGGCGGGGCTTGAGGGCGATTTTGTCGGGATAGGCGTTTCGGTAATAGAGGACGGCGACAGCGGATTGCTCGAGCTGGTCGATGTTTTTCCCGATTCCCCCGCGGCGTCGGTCGGCATGCAGCCGGGCGATCTTATCTATAAGGTAGGAGACGACTACGCCGCAGAGATAGGCGAGGATGCCGTTCTCTCGCGCGTGCGCGGCGAGGAGGGGACCGATGTCACCATAACCGTGCTGCGCGACGGCGAGGAGCAGACCTTTACGGTCACTCGCGCGCATGTCACCGAGCGCAACGTTACGTACAGAATATACGGCGAGCAGGGTGGTGAGGCGAGCAATGTCGGACTCATTATCATATCGTCGTTTGACGCCGTTACGGAGAGTCAGGTCGATGAGGCTATCGCGGCGCTGCGTGAGCGCGGAGCCGAGGCGCTGATATTCGATCTGCGCGGAAATCTCGGCGGCGCGCTGACGAGCATTGTACCGATTCTCGATAAGCTGCTGCCAGAAGGACCGATACTTCATGTCGTTCCGAAGGAGGGCGATACCGAGACAATTTCCTCCGATGCGGAGGAGCTCGATATGCCGATGGCGGTCGTCGTCAACGGGAATACCGCAAGCGCGGCGGAGCTGTTTACAAGCGCGCTGATGGACTACGATAAGGCGGTCATAGTCGGCACTCAGACGTACGGCAAGGGCTGTATGCAGACGATAACGCAGCGCCCCGACGGCTCGGCTATCCGCGTAACTACCGCATACTACGACCCGCCGTATTCCGAAAACTACGACGGTGTAGGGATAACCCCGGACATTACGGTCGAGCCCGACGAGGTGACGGCATCGACGAATCGCTATAAGATAGCCGACCGCGACGACAATCAGCTCACGGCGGCGTATAACGCGCTGATAGGCTGACTGCAGTGAACCGCCGCGCGACAATGCATTACCCGCGGCAGGAGCCGCAGAAGATAAATCAATTAAGGCTTGAAAGGATAAAAGAACATGGCAAAAATCAATAAGATTACCAATGAGGGTTACAAAAAGCTTCAGGACGAGCTCCGTTTTCTCAAGACCATCCGCCGCAAGGAGGTAGGAGAGGCTATCAAGGCAGCAAGAGCACTCGGAGACCTCTCGGAGAACAGCGAGTACGATGAGGCACGCGAGGAGCAGGCGAAGGTCGAGGCGCGCATCGTCGAGATCGAGGCTATGCTCGAGAACGTCGAGGTCATCAGCGAGCACGAGCTCACCACCGATGCGGTGAACGTCGGCTCGAAGGTCAGACTGCACGATCTTAAGACCGACAAGGAGCTCGAGTACACCGTCGTCGGTTCGTCGGAGGCGAACGCGCTCAAGCACATGATCTCCGACCAGTCGCCCATCGGCAGCGCGCTCATGGGCTGCAAGGTCGGCGAGACCGTCACCGCATATACCCCCACAGGCGAGCGTCGCTTTGAGCTGCTCGAGATATCTAAGTAATACGGCTAATTTTTTATCGAAAGGACGTTACCCGACATGGCAGATAACATAAATCAGGATGTTCAGGCAGATCAGGATCCCGGTCAGCTGCTGCGCGTACGGCGGGAAAAGCTCGCGGCGCTTCAGGCGGCAGGACACGACCCCTTTGTTATAACGAAATATGACGTTACGCATCGCAGCGCGGAGATAAAGGACCGCTACGACGAGCTCGAGGGCAAGCAGGTCTCGGTCGCCGGCAGAATGATGAGCAAACGCATAATGGGAAAGGCGTCCTTTTGCAGCGTTCAGGACAGAGAGGGCGCTATTCAGGTCTACGTTGCGCGCGACAGCCTCGGCGATGAGGCGTATGCCGACTTCAAACGGCTCGACCGGGGTGATATAATCGGCGTTGTCGGCAATGTGTTCAAGACCAAGACCGGCGAGATATCCATCCATGCCGAGCGTATCGAGCTGCTTTCAAAGAGCCTGCAGATACTGCCCGAGAAGTTTCACGGTCTCACGAATACCGATATGCGCTACCGTCAGCGCTATGTCGATCTTATCGTCAATCCAGAGGTGCGAGACACCTTTATCAAGCGCTCAAAGATAATCAGCGCGATAAGAAAATACCTTGCTACACAGGACTTCATGGAGGTCGAGACCCCCATGCTTGTCGCAAATGCGGGCGGTGCATCCGCGCGCCCGTTCGAGACGCATTTCAACGCACTCGACGAGGATCTGAAGCTGCGCATCTCGCTCGAGCTCTATCTCAAGCGCCTTATCGTCGGCGGACTTGAGCGCGTTTATGAGATAGGCAGAGTTTTCCGCAACGAGGGACTTGATACCCGCCATAACCCCGAGTTTACGCTCATGGAGCTCTATCAGGCGTATACCGATTATCACGGAATGATGGACCTTACCGAGAATCTTTACCGCTTTGTCGCGCTCGAGGTGCTCGGAACGACAACGATAAGCTACGGCGGGGTCGAGATGGACCTCGGAAAGCCCTTCCGTCGCATAACCATGCTTGACGCGGTCAAGGAGTATTCGGGTGTTGATTTCCGCGAGATACATACTCTTGAGGAGGCACGCACCGCAGCAGACGCGCGCGGTATCCACTACGAGGAGCGCCATAAGAAGGGCGATATACTCAATCTCTTCTTCGAGGAGTATGTCGAGGAGCATCTTGTTCAGCCGACCTTCGTCATGGATCATCCCGTCGAGATATCGCCGCTCACAAAGCGTAAGCCCGACGACCCCGAGTATGTCGAGCGCTTTGAGTTCTTCATGAACGGCTGGGAGATGGCAAACGCCTACTCCGAGCTTAACGATCCGATAGATCAGCGCGAGCGCTTTGCCGCGCAGGAGCAGCTTCTCGCCGCAGGCGATGAGGAGGCAAACCATACCGACGAGGACTTTCTTAACGCTCTCGAGATCGGTATGCCCCCCACAGGCGGCATCGGCTTCGGCATCGACCGTATGTGCATGCTGCTGACCGACTCTGCTGCTATCCGCGATGTGCTGCTTTTCCCCACAATGAAGAGTCTGAACTAAATAACCCTTCATAATTCTTCATAATTCTCGATAATTTGAGTTATGAACGGGTTTACACCAGCAACTTACACCAATTTACACCATCGGTACACCAAACCGAACACAATCGCACATTTTTTGAGAGCCTACTATGTTTTATACATGGTAGGCTCTTTTTTTATGCCCTGTTTGTCTTGCTCTTACGCGAGATAAATGGGGCAATTTTATTTTTTCAAAAAGGGGGGGTTAATTTTCGATGTTTTTTTCAGCAATCCAATACAGAGGGCAAAACAAAAGACCTCTGAGAACCTTGAAAATTGAATATACAGCACACAGGCACATTACCTGTAATCAGAGCCGTAAAGTGGGCGCGCCAAGATCTTCCGAAAGGAAAGGAGCGAGAAACACCTACACTTTGTTATTTGTCGGCAGACAAGAAGGCGATGACGCTTACAGGGGATAATGATACTTCCGTAATTCGCGGTCGGTCCATAAAGAAGGGGCGAGGGTGAGATTCCCATGGAGCTGCTTGCAACAGCCGCCTGTGTTGTTCCCTTTACATCCGGGGTGTCGAGGACAAATAGGATGTACGACCTAAGCGTATAAATGATGTTTATGCGCTTAGGTGGTTCAAAAGGCAAATATAAAAGAAAGGAGCTTGAAAAAGTGAACTGTAAAGTAATTGCAATCGAAAATCAGAAAGGAGGTACGGGCAAATC
>OIYS01000753.1_pt1 | contig 20315 bp, 28 predicted proteins | sample 1588271 | NCBI WGS metagenome assembly OIYS01 (sample SAMN03283286) | human gut metagenome | biome: human-associated habitat; material: feces | host: Homo sapiens | place: Peru | collected 2012
ATAACGGAGTTACCCGATAATCTGACAGTCGGCGGTGGGCTCGACCTTAGCGGCACGCAGATAACGAAGTTACCCGACAATCTGACTGTGGGCGGCTGGCTCGACCTTAGCGGCACACAGATAACGAAGTTACCCGACAATCTGACAGTCGGCGGTTCGCTCGACCTTAGAGGCACGCAGATAACGGAGTTACCCGATAATCTGACAGTCGGCGGTTCGCTCGACCTTAGAGGCACACAGATAACGAAGTTACCCGACAATCTGACTGTGGGCGGTTCGCTCGACCTTAGCGGCACGCAGATAAAGAATAAAGTTGCGGCAGAGAAGAAAGTATTAAGGCTTGTTGACGGCATGGAGCGACCGGGTAAATGGCTTTACGCCGACGGTATACTGACGCACGTCAAGCGAAAGAAGAAAATCAACGATTATATCTTCTATGTTGGCAAGATCAAAGGCAAAAACGTTATATTCGACGGGAAAGTCTATGCGCATTGCAAGAGCCTTAAAGAGGGCATACAGGACCTCGAATTTAAGCACGCAAAAGCACGCGGAGCCGAACAGTATCGCGGCATATCGCTCGATAAAGAATTTACTCCCGACGAAGCGGTGACTATGTATCGCATAATCACGGGGGCGTGCAGACAAGGTTCTGAGAGCTTTGTCAAATCGCTCGGAAAGTTAAAAGATAAATACACGTTAAAAGAGATAATCGAAATTACGGACGGACAATATAACTCGAGTTCGTTCAAGGCGTTTTTTGAAAGAGGTGAACAATGTTGACGCTTGAAGAGATCAAAAGCAAAGGCTTGGCGGGCGATTACACCGCTATAACCGAAAGCGGCAGAAGATACGACGCTACATACGTCAGCGAGTACGGCGGGGTAATGTTCTTCTGCATACCTTACGACGAGGTGGTAGTCGGGTACGAGCCAAAGGAGTGAGTTATGGACTGGGAAAAAGACGGGGCATATCGTAAAGCGGTAGGGCGCGACGGTACGTTTTGGGTGAAACGGATCCACGGCAAGTGGTGGGCGTGGTACAAACCGAACGAAAGCCCGCGGATATGGCTTTTGTCGGCGACGAGCTTAACCGAGGTAAAACGGCGGTGCGAACTGACCGCCTATTGGGAGATATGAAAGAAAATGAAAAAATGGGAAACTTTGACAATCGATCAGATGAGCAGAGCGAACGCGATCGTTCAGCGGCTCGTCAAGGACTGCGTGAACGCATGGAACGGCAAGCGTAACGGACATACGGCGTTCGACACGTATAACCGCGTGGAAGAGATACACGCGATACTTCACGAGGAGAAAGGAAATGAAATTGAATCTTAAGGCAGAGAACGCCAACGAGCAGAGAGTGCTCGATTATTTAGAAGCGAATGCAAGCGACGTGCTTGCGGAAAAAATAAACGACGGGAATAAAACGTTGAAAGGCTTTTTCGCTTATGCCCGTGGTGAAGCGCAGAAGCTTGCGGTAAACGGTTGCGCTTGCGTCGAAGATCGGACGGTGTTCGGTTGGGCGATCCACTATTTCGAAGAGGAAGATATCAAAGAACCGACGGCGGCGAAAGAACCGGCAAAGGTTATAAAAGCGACGGAAGCCGCTAAAACGCCCGTCAAGGCGAAAAAAGAAGAGAAGTCGAGCATTCGGACGGAGAAAACAAAAAAGCCCGAGGATAAGCCCGTAAGCGGTCAAATATCGTTATTCGATTCATTGTTCGGGGGTGTGAAATGATAAGAGAGAAGATCCCCGACAAGGTAATATCGAAGATTACGGATATAGAAGCCGAGCGGGGCGAGTATGAGATAAACCGAACGCGGTGGTATTCGTATTATGAGTACACCGACGGCGAATTGAGCATTGCTTCGGTCGTGGTAAAAAATTCGCGTAAATCGATAATTGACCTGCCGACCATATATCTGAAAAAGGTTGCCGTCGTTACCTTAAGCGGCAAAACGTATATGCGCGATCTGTTTTGCAACTATTACAGCGGTTATCAAATATTTTGGGGCGATCAGACCTATCATTCGCAGAACCCGGGCGGAATGGTTATAAACGATTACGAGTCGGCGATTTGGGTTAATATGAAAGGCAACTTCCATTGTTACGAGAACGACGTTCTGAACCCCGAATTTTTAGACGATACGGAATTTAAGTATTGCGCTTACGACGGAACGGTGGACGTTCTCGAGTATCTGAGAGCGTACAAGGCAAACCCGAAGATCGAACTGTTGGCGAAAATGTGTACTTGCCGCTATGCCGTCAAGAAGCGCCTTGTAAAAGCGGTCGAGAAAGATAAAGCGTTTGCGCGGTTTCTTGCTTCGAGTTCGAACCGGGAAGAACTGCGACGGCATAATTTTTCGGTAGAAGTGATCGTAAGCGCATACAAGCATAAAACGACGTTTGATTACGAACACAAACTCGAGCAGACGAAGAAACGTTTCAGATACGGCGGAGCGACCGAAAAAAGGATCGTTTCGTTATTGAAAAGTTTGCCAGAAAAAGATTCGCGGCGGTTGCTCGGTTATATCGAGGAAGCCGGAACGGAGAATTATATCGACTACATGAAAGCGGCGATCGCGCTGAATCTCGATCTGACTGAACCGAAAAATTATATGCCGCATGATTTTAAGTATTGGCACGACGTGCGGATCGACGAGTATAACAGTTTGCTTGCGAAGATAGACGAAGAGAAGCGAGCGGAACTTGTCGGAGCGTTTGCGGCTGTGAGTGCGGCGTATAAGCCGTTTGAGTGTATCGGTGAAAGCTATTCGGTGTTTATAGCGCAAAAGCCGACGGATCTTGTAAGAGAGGGCGATCTGCTTCACCACTGCGTCGGACGAATGGGTTACGATCAGAAGATGAGTAAAGGCAAGACGCTGATATTTTTTATCCGTTTGTCGGATAAGCCGACGGTGCCGTACGTAACGGCAGAGATAAACCCGAAGAGCGGAAAGTTGTTGCAATGTTACGGCGATCACGACAGTAAGCCCGCCGACGAGGTAATGTCGTTCGTGAACGAGCAGTGGTTGCCGCGGGTTGAGAATCTTATATCAAAGGGGGCGGTAAAGTATGAATGCGCCGTGTAAAGATTGCGAACGCCGAGAGGTCGGCTGTCACTCGGTATGCGCCGAGTATAAAGAGTATAACGAACACCGGGAACGCGTAAGAGAACTACGACATTTAGACACAATATTGAGCAGTATGACGCGGTCGTGCTATCGCACTCGGCAAAGGTATCATCAGAAATACGGGAGAGAGATATGAAAGAATATTTTAACGCAACAGATCGAGAGAACCATTTAAAAATCACGTGCTGTCAAACTGCAATCGAAGATATGCTTCAATCGAGCGCTCCGACGGAAACGGAACGGAAAGCGCTTAACACGGCGATGAAGAAGCTCGAAGAGTTTTCGATCAGCGTTTACGGACGGTTAGGCGAGGCATACAAGCGCAAACTTTTGCGGACCACGCAATGCAACGCGGTGAAGATTGTCGGGCGTTACGCTCCGTTTGCGGCAGCTATATCGCATTGCGCTTCGGAAGATATAGCGCCGTGCTTCGAGAAGCTTCGGATTCTGAACTGCTTCGGGTGCAAGAAGTTCAAAGACCACGCGGCGGTTAAGGACTGCGCCGTGTATAACTTGGGCGTGGCGGTCGACGCCGCGGGAAAAGATGACGGCGTTTGTCCGTACAATATGGGCGACGATATAGATCTCGACGAGGTGGAAGAATGAGCGATAAAGAAAAGCAGATTGAAGAAATGATGTTGACAGTCCCGCAAAAAATTGTTGCTTATGACGGCAATCCTGCGGGGCAACACTTATACGGCGAACAACGTCAAGAAATAGCCGAAGCCCTTTACAATGCAGGTTATCGCAAAGTACCGATTGGCTCGGTGATTGTGTCGATTGAAGAGCGTGAAGCGATTGAAAAGCATGTCGAAGAACTTATAGGAAAAGGCGCACACATTGAAATCGAAAATTACGAACTCATGAAGACAGCAAGAGCATTATTTGACACAAGCGCGCGGACAACGGATGCGTATGTGGCTTTTAGACAACTGTTAGACGTTTCCGATTTTGCGCTACATGCGAAAGAACGCATTTATGAAGCAAATGCCGAAATCGAAAGGTTGAGGGGCGAAATTAAAAAATTAAGAGGTGAGAAACAATGACAACATATCAAAGCATAGTAATAGACATTTTCAAAAGTGTCGGAATCGAAGTAAGCAGAGAGCAGATCAGCAACGCAAAGAATATCCTTATAGCGGGGATAAAAGATAAGGCAATCGAAAGATTTATGTTTGTGGAAGATGGGAGCCTTAAAGACAAGGACATAAAGGAAATAAAACGCAGAGCTCCCGAAATCAAAATTGTCGTTTATAGACAAGGCTCCCCCGCGCCTATAATGCAAGACGCTTAAGAGGTGAGAAATGAACGACAAACAAAAATCGACTAAACGGCGCATGGCTGAATACATATGCGACAGTTCGGAAGATATATGCAAGGTGTGCGCGTTTTTTGAGCGGTGCAACGAGAATTTCAAAGAGGGCGACGAGCCCGACCGCGAGAACTGCGTCAACGGGATACTCAATTACTTCGAGGGCTTGAAGTACAAAGATGAACGAGCAGATTAAGAGCAAGGCACGGGTTCGGGAGCATGCGGAAGTGTTTACGGCGGAGCGAGAGGTCAAAGCAATGTGTGACCTTATACCGTCCGAGGTGTGGGAGAACATAGAAAGCACGTTTCTCGAACCCGCATGCGGCACGGGGAATTTTATCGTCGAGATACTCGAACGGAAATATCAACGGTGCCGAAACGAGAAAGACGGCTTAAAGGCACTTGCGAGCGTTGTCGGGGTAGACATACAAGATGACAATTGCCACGAGTGCCGGGCGCGGCTTTTAAGGCAATTCACGGAGCGGTTTCCGAACGCAAGCGGGCTTACGGTCATATTAGCGGGCGGAATCCTTAAGAACAACATAATATGCGGCGACTTTCTGAACCCGAACAAGAAACTTAAGTCGATCGGAGCGGAGCCGTGCGCAAGGTATATCGAAACGTTAGAGAGAGTAAAGAGAAAATGAAGAGTTATGTGAGCCAAATGGAATACATACCGCACGAGGACGCAAGAGCGATCGCATTCTGTCTGAACTGCGATAGCAAGAAATGCAACGGTGACAAATGCGAAAAACTGAAACTTTTCGAACGCGAGTTAAGGAGAGAAAAGAAATGTCAAAAGAATTTACGATCGAAGATCTGAACGCTTTTTTAAAGACGCTACGGGCGGGCAGTTCGCGGCTCGAGCGTTTACGTGCTTACGTAAAGCGTTTAGAAATAGACGCAGGCGCCGTCAGTTCGGCTTTAAGCGGCGAACACGTACGCGGCGGATTACCGAACAGCAAAGTCGAGAAAGCGGCTCTACGGCTTTATGACGCTCGCGAACGATTAGCGAAAGAATGCGAGATCTACTACCGAATCGAGGACAGACTCACGGAAGTGATGAACTTATATCTCAACGACGAGGAGCGGGACATAATCGTGTCGCACTACATACTCGGCATGTCGTTTAGAAAGATAGCGCGTGATAAATATCTCAGTGAACCCACGGTCTACCGTTGGCTTGACAACGCTAAAGAAAAAATCGTCAAAAATTGGTAAAAATGGAAAGATGATAGTAATGATAGTATTTTATGTGCTATAATGCTATCGTCAAAGTTTTTCATTTTCTTCTTTCCTTACGGGGCAAGCCGCTTGACGATTAAATTCGTCGGCGGCTTTTGCTTTGGAAAGGGTTGACAATGTTTTTACACTGAGGTATAATACAAGTGCAATTCGACGAGAGCAAACACCCGAGAGATAAAGACGGTAAATTCACCGACGGGAACGGAACAACTAAAGAGGCATACGATAGTCGCGATACATTCGGCAATATGATTCGCAACATGCCGCAAGGCGCAAAGGAGCGAGTTGCCGAGATAAGCTCAACGACTGCGAAACCGAAGTTTGGCGGCGCAAAGACGCCCGAGTTCGTCGACGCTCTGACAGACGCAAAAGCGACGGTCGCGAAAGAGCGTCCGCAAGATTCATGGCGTGTGAGTTCACCGTCAGCCGAAGAGTTCGAACAAGAACACCCGGGCGCGGTAATGCATGTCACTCAAGGCGGTAGCACTGTCGCAGTAACACCCGACGGCGATATTGTGGGGTTATGCAAGAAGCCCGGCGACAGCATTAAAGGCAAAGATTTGCTAAAAACGGCAGTTGAAAACGGTGGTAGAAAACTCGACGCATTTAGCGGTCTTTATGGCTTTTATATCACTAATGGGTTCGAGCCCGTGAGTTGGACGCCGTTCGACGAAGAATATGCGCCGTCCGATTGGCAGGCTGGCTATAAAAAAGAACCCGTAATATTTTGGAAGTACACGGGAAAGGAATCTTCTTTAGCTCTTGAAGATTTCTTGAAAAACACTCAATCGAGTGAAAGCTACGACGAAGCAAAAAATAAAAGGGACAAGGAATTAGAAGATGACATTTGAAGAATATAAGGCTAAATGTTACGAACTTGCAAAAAAAGAATCCGATCCTATTTATGCGAAAGAATGTTTAGATAAGGCGGACAAAATAAAAGAGATCGAAAGATTTTATAAAGAGGACTACAGTGTAGATTCTGCGGTCTATCTTCTTTGTTACTAAACCGACAAACAATTCAATACTGAAGCACTATCCGAAAGGACGGTGCTTTTTTTATGCCTAAAAACGGAGTGATAAAATGGAAAAAGAACTTACAGCAAAGGAACGTGTTCAATTTGAACTTGACGAACTCAATCAGAAGATAGTAAAGTTGTCGGCATTTCTTTTCGGTAGTGCAATTATCGAAAAAAAAGACATTTCAAATGCGATGAAAGGGTTGTTAAAAAGACAACTTGCGCAAATGCAAGACCACGCTCAAACGCTTCAAGAACGGCTTGAGATTTGGGATAAAACAGACGAAGAGTTAAGGGCATTATAAAACCGCAAAACTAACAGGTGAAACAATGGCAAGACCGCGAAAGGAAATAGACAAAACTGAATTTGAAAAATTGTGCGGATTGCTTTGTACACAAGAAGAAATCGCGGATTGGTTCGACTGTTCCGTTGACACTTTGGAGCGTTGGTGCAAGCGCGAATATGGGGTGGGTTTTGCGGAGTCCTATAAAAAATATATAGGGCGGGGCAAAATAGCATTGCGACGGTATCAGATGAACCTCGCAAAAGAAAGCGCGCCGATGGCTATTTGGCTCGGTAAACAAATCCTCGGGCAAAGAGATTACAAGCAGTCGCAAGAAGCCGTAGAGCAAGACACAGCGGCTGATAGCAACGTCCACGTTGTATTTGAGTTTAAGGACACGGCAATAAAGAACGATGGCGATAAATAAAACTATTCCCGAGATATATCAGCCGTTATTTCTTCCGAATTGGACACCTGAAGAGCAAAAGCGTTTTACGCCGGCTTACAAAGAAGAATTAAGGCGACGGCTTATCTTAGGTTCAGGCGGTATCAGCGAGAGCGAACTCGGCATAAAGGAAATCGTGTTAAAGGGTGGAAGAATATCGGGCAAAACGAAAAACGACGAGTTATCGAGCGTTCCGCTGTTCTTCGGCGATAAAGGCGATATGTGGTATTGCCGGAGTGAGGACAGTACGATTCGTACGTCGATATTTGCGTCAATGCAAGAGACGTTATATTCGCTCGGCTTTACGTTGTCGAACTCGAGCAAGACGGATTTCAAAGTGTCTTACAGTCCGTTTCAAATCACTTGTAATGCCACGGGCAACACAATGCAGTTCTTCGGGATAAACAAAGATATCAACCGAACGAAAGGTAAGTTTCCACCGAGCGGTCGGCTCAAAAAAGTTATGCTCGAAGAAGCGAACGAACCCGACAAGCCCGACTACGTTACAGCGTTAAAGTCTACTGCTTTGCGTTTTATGGACGAAACGGGAAAGATTGTTTATTCATACAACCCGCCGCCGTCGCTGAACGCGTGGGCAAATCAATACTATCCGAAAAAAGCGTCAAGCGGTGCAAAGGTAATCCATTCGACATGGCAAGACATAGCGTCGCTTCTCGATCCCGTTATCATCGACGACATATTGCAGATGAAGCGCGACGATCCGCTCCATTACGCTTATTGGTACGGCGGCGAGATTGTATCGCTCGAGGGGCTTGTTATATGGTCGTTCGATCGTAATAAGCACGTCGTCGAACTTGCAGAGATCCAGCGCCAACTCGTCCGCAATATATTTTTTCAGCCGCAAGCAATGTTCTACGGCGTAGACAGCGGTTTGAAAAGCGACGCTACGGCTATAAGCGCATGGGCGTTATATCCTAACGGGCAACTCTACAAACTATCGACTTTTTATCTGAATATCAAAGAAGAGCGCCGCCGAGTCGGGTTGAAAGGCATTTCACATACCGATCAGGCGGTTTTAATGTACGATTGGTACAAAGAGTTCAAACGCAAGCAAACAGAGTACGGAATCATTATTCCGACGTCCGAGCGTGAACGTTGGTGCTTTGACGGGGCGGCGCTCACTCAAGACCTTATGCTCGAGTTCGAAAAACTCACGGGCTTCCACACCGTCGCCGTCACCGACAAGGATATCGAGCGCGATATAGCGCGACTTATAAACGCCTATCGTTCCGGGCAGTTGAAGATAATCAACAATCCCGAAAACATGATCAGCGTGAACGAATACGAATCGTTCGCACGCGACGAGGACAACGAGATACCCGAGGGGCAAAGCGACCACACAATCGACGCGGACAAGTACGCTACATATGACTACTACTATAATTTCTTATGAGGAGAACAAATGTTTGAAACTCCACAGTGTGTAAACGATTATTTAAACCAAGATTGGCGGCAGCCGTTAACGAATTTCGTTAACTTTTCGGACTATTACGCCGGGCTTGACACTTATTATCTGAACTACATGACGCGGGTAGTGCGTCCGTGCATAGCGGCGGCTACAGCTGTATCGGATAACTACTTTAACAGCGGCGTTAATCTCGAAGTCGGGCACTCGCTAAAAAAGGCGGCTGTAAACCTTATAAAGGGCGAAAGAGTGTACTTTGACGGCAGCGATGCACATTGTAAGATCCTTTCCGATTATTGGGCGGACAGCGTCAATTTTAACGGGTTCTTGGAAGCGGGCATAAGTTATATGTGCGACGCGGGGACGAGCTTTATCAAATTGAACAAAGACCGCCGCGGGCGTTGCGTGCCCGTTGCTACGCGTGTAGATCGTGCTTATGCCACGTTCGACGAGAACGGCGACGTCTTTCGCATAACGCTGATGAATACGCTTTTGTCGAAGCAAGATTACGGCTCGGGTGTCAATGCGTCTTATTGGCTCATTGAAGAGCGTTATTATCAGAACGGCAAGCCGTATGTGAAATACAAAGTTCATATGAAATCGGGAACGGCGACAAGCGAAGTGCTTCCGCGGTTATACTCGACGGGTATCGAAGTCAAATACCTCGACGAAACGGTTCAAGCGCTTATAAAAGCAAAAGGCATAACGCTTAACAAGCCTATGCTTCTGCCGTTCCGCGACGGGTTGGGCGTGTGGGCGTTGCGGTTGACAAACACGAACTCGGCAATCCCGGGGTTAGCGCTCGGCGATCCGCTGCTTTACGGTGCGCTCGATATCATATGGGCGATCAACATGGTGTTCAGCGGCAGCATTGTCGACGTAATCCTTGGCAAGGGCAAGGTTCTTGTGCCGAAAAAGTTTTTGCGCACGATAATGAACGATCTGACCGCGGCGGGCGTGAGCGCTTCGGCTGCGCAAAAAGCGGGCTGGTCTGATCGTTGGAATACCGAAGATGATACGCTCGTGTACATTCAGACGGAACACGATCAAGATTTTAAACCGCAGTCGGTGCAGTTCGATATCAGATCGGACAAGTATAAAGGCATGCTCGAGATATATCTGCAACAGCTTGTCGCGCACGTGGGGTTTGCTCCGTCGACGATATTCCCGTTCTTGTCGGATAATTCGGTAAAGACGGCTCGAGAAGTCACGAGCGAGGAGAATCTGACGCGCGCCACCGTTCGGGGCATACACTCGAATATAGAGCCCGTGTTGAACCGAGTTATAAACGAAGTCCTTTATCAGTTCTACAAAGACATGGGCGTCGAGTATAACGACGTCGTAAAAATCCGTTTGAGCGATTATATCGGCAACACGTTGAGCCGCGACGAAAACATTAGAGCGAACCTGCAAGCGGGCGTTACGTCCAAAGAGAAAGCGGTCAGAGAGATCAATAACTTGTCCGCGGAAGAAACAAACGAAATGCTCGCTAAAATCGAGCAAGACACAAAGGCGCAGATGAGCGCGTTCAACGATTCGAATTACTTCGGCGATGAAAATAGTTAGGGATAAACTTCCGAGCGACGCGCGGGAAATAACGGACGCCGAAAGCGAACTGCGATTGCTTCTTAAAACGGAGTTTGTTAAAGGCGCTCAGAAAGCCGTTATCGACGCAAAGGCTCGGGGAATAATAAAGCGGTCGACCGAGCAAATAAAGCTGCCCGTGCTTAAAGACGCGGCGCGACGCTCGCTCTCTGCGTTCTATATCAATCAATACAAGACGGTTTCCTCGATACCGAGGAGCGTCTTTTTAATTACCGTCGCATTAAACACGTTTAGATCTGCGGCGACTGACATGCCGCGAGAAACGGCGGTCAAGGTATTGAAGCGGCACGAGATAAGCGTCGTCGGCGATACGGTTTACGCGCCGGGGATAAAAGAATACGGCGTGCCGCTCAAGGAGTACGCGGAACGCTATGAAAAGAAAGTCAAGCCCGTGTTTGAAAGGCTCGAAGCCGAAGCCGCTCGAGATCCCGACGACACGACGGGGCGAAACACCTTGCGCAATCGCGCGGAAATGGAAGTCAGATACGCCGATCACATGCGTTCGATAGACGAGTTCAAAGCGGCGGGCGTAAAGCTTGTTATCGCTTCGACGCACTCGGATTGCTCGAAACGTTGTTCTGGTTGGCAAGGTCGGGTTTACTCGCTCGACGGAACAAGCGGAACGGCGCCCGACGGACGGAGTTACGTTCCGCTCGAAGAAGCTACAGACGTAATATATACGACGAAAGCCGGGAAGACCTATAAAAACGGTCTGCTCGGCTTTAATTGTAGGCATTACCTTGTAGCGTACAAGGACAATTTACGATTTACAAAGCAATCGGAAGCGACCGAGAAAAAAGAGTACGAGATAACGCTCAAACAACGCGAGTATGAGCGCAGGATACGTGATTTAAAGGTCAAAGCGATTGAGTTTAAAGGTATCAACAAAGACGAGTATACGCGCGCCGTAAAAGAGTACAAAGCGCTCACGCAAGAGTATATCGATTATTGCCACGGCAACGACCGCGCTTATTATCCGTCAAGAATAAAAATCACATAAAGGAGTAACACAATGGCACTTTTTGGAAAAAAAGAAAAACCGTCCACGCTCGAAGAAATCAAACGTGCGTACGAATCGCTTTCGGATGACGATAAAAAGTCGTTTCAAGAGTCTATAAAAGACCACGTCGACGAAAGCGTCGCGGCGCAGAAAGAAGATTCGGGCGAAAAGACGGACGAATCAGCCGAAGCCGAGATTCACGAGGCAGAGGGCGCAGAGCACGCGGACGGCAAGGGCGACGTCGAAGAGCTCGGCGAGAAAGACGACACGCCCGAAGAAAAAGCAGAGGACAAGCGCGACGAAGAGGAACGCAAGGACGACGAAGATAGTAAGGGCGAAGAGGTTTCGAATTTAGATCCCGAAACCGAAGAAGATCGCCCCGAGGACAAGCCGTCCGAACCTCAAGAAACGCAGCTTGACAGAATCGAAAGATTGCTGCTCAACTTACAAGCCGACAAAGGCGAAAGGAACGCTCTTGAAGAGCGGGCAAAAGACATTTACGGACTTGGCAGTTCGCCGATCGACAGCGATCAGAAGTCCGAAAACAAAAAGATGACTCCGCAAGAGATTGCGAGTTATATGAGAAAAATTTCTAAATAAAAGGAGTAAAACACAATGGCAGAAAACATGGTTATTTCAACCGGACTCAGCGATAGCGAACTGTATTTGCAGTCTATCGCAAACGCACGCGCACCGTTCGAGGTTACGCCTCAGAGCGGTAATTACCCCCTCGTCGGAAACGTACTTGTAAACAGACGTCTTTCGAGTCAGTGGATGGCGATATCGCTTTTTGAAAGAGCGTTCGTCGACGGACTCGGCGTAACGTCTGCGGGTGCCGAGGGCGACAACGTCGGTATGCTTCGCGTACCCTTGCTGTATATGCCCCCGCGCAGAAAACGTACGCTCGGCTCTAAAATGTGCCCGACCGACGGCGCTACTAACGGCACGCCGAACAACAACGAACCGTTCAACAAGAACTTGCCTTACTCGCTTCAGACCGACGCAGTCGACGTTAAGTTCTTGCAGGTCTACGACGAAGCCGCGCAGGTCGCAAAAACGACTATGCGTCTTATAGGCAGTTCGCTTGATCTGCTCGGCAAACACACGTCTTACATTCCCAAGACCGTCGGATTTTTGCAGGACGCGGACATTATGGCGACGCACCTTGGCGCGGGACTTGCTCACGCTTACGCTACGAGCAATTCGAACATTATCGCGTACAAGAAGAGCGACGCGACGAAAGGCGCATTGCAGAAACTGCTCAACAATCTCGTGTCTAAGCTGTCGAACGTTCGCGGTTCGTACAAAGAGGGCATTATCTCTTACGACAAACAGTCGTCCGTCATCGTCATGCGTTGGTCGCTGTGGAACGCGCTTCTCACGATCGACAACGGTGCGATCATCAATTCGGATATCGGTCAGAAGATTTTGATCACCGGTAAGCTCAACGAGAGCGGCGACAAACTGCTCGGCTCGTATATCGAGGGTATGTATAACGGCGTTTACATAAAGGTTCTTCCCGACGAAATGTTCGACACCGCCGCCGCGACTCTCAATCTTACGTCCGCACAGTATGCGCAGTGGAACAAGATCGTCGCTTATATCGCGAACGCAGAGGGCTTCGTATTCGGTCAGAGTGCCGCAAACACCGAAGTCGACAAAGCGCCCACCACGTCCATGGGCTTCATCGTCCGTAACGATTGGGGTTGGGGCGTTAAGTGCACGCGTCCGTCGGCTATCGGAATCGTCGTCGAAAGCGAAACCGACCTTGCAGACTTCACGAACCCGTGTTCTTCGTTCCTCGATATCAACTCGCCGAACGACCTCGAAGCGATCATCGCCGCATATCAGAACGGTTCGGACGTTACCGGCGTTCAGAGAATCGGCGTAGTTTCGCCCGCACTCGTTACCGTCGTAACCTTGACGCTCAAATCGGCTGCTTCCGGCAATGCCGCTATCACTAACGCCGAGGTTGTAGTCCGCGAAGAGGACGGCGCTTACGCTACCGTGGGTAACAACGGCGACGGCACTTACACGTTCACTCTCCCGAGAGCAAGCACTGCAACCGTTGCGATGTCCGCAGACGGATTCACCGCCGCGACGTTCGATATCACCGCAACCGATACGGCGACCGCAACTAAAGCAATCTCGAAACAGCTTACCGTTGCGTCCTAACCGAAGCACAACACAAAGGGCGGCGTAAAAACCGCCCTTAACACTTTTTGTAAAGGAGCATAGGGAAATGCTTATAAAGCCTTACAGCGACGATTATATGACGTTCGATGAGCAAAGCGGACAATATATCTTAACCGAAAAAGCGGTACTTGACGAATACGGCATAGATCTGTCAGCCGAAGCACTCGACAGCGGCAATCTCATAGCCGTCAAAGCGATACTTCGCCGCGTGTCGAAAAACGTGTATAACTTTATTCACGGGTTTTCATGCCAAAACGAAACGCAAGACCTCATGATCGCGCGTTCCGAATCGGGGCGTCAAATGATTCAAGCGGCGCTTTTGGAGCAGTTCTTGTATATGCGCGTCAACGGTGATCTGTCGCTTTCTTCGAACCGTGACGAGCGTATGAACGCCGTGTCCGACGACGTGCGCACGATACTCGAACGGCGCTTGCCCGAGTTCTGCGGTTACTCCGTGTTATACAGCGGCGCGTTGCCGTTCAGGATAGAGAAAGATGAATGACTTACTTAACTTTGTCAAACCGAAAAAAGAACAATACATGACCGCGACGTTCTACGCGCGCAAGCCGCTTTTGACGTCCGATTACGGCGTGAAGTTTCGCTATAAAAAACTCGATCCGAAACGACAAACGTTTGAACAGCCGATTCAGAATCTTTATACCGAGGGCAGTGTTACGGCGATAAGCACGAACGCCGTGCTCCCGTTCGTTGTCGGCTCGTACGTTTATTTACAGGACGGCGGGTTGTACACGATAACGGAAATCGGAACGCACGAGGATAACTCTGCTGTTCATTTAATCTTTAAGAACTGCATAGACGATGAAATCGTTTTGCGTTTGCTCGAGGTCGAAAACGAGAACGATTTAGAAGATGCCGGGGTATGAGACACGAGGATTTCGTTCGATTCGTCGAACTGTTCAGACAAGAAATATTTTTGCGGGCGCCGAAAGACACGTGGAATCTCGCACGTAACGCTTTGCGCGTCGAGTGGGTTGGTCCCGACGAAGCACGGATCTATATCGATCAAGACATAGCGCCGTATATGCCGTACACGAACGAGCCATGGGTTTCGCCGCGGTGGCACGGCAAGCCTAACCCGAACGAGGGGTGGTGGCAAGACTGCATAGAACTCGCAAAAACGATATTAGTCCGCTATTTCGGTGCAAAAGATGCGGATACGGGCGCATAAGCGCTAAAAAGGTGTAATTATGCTGACACTCAATCAATTAGTCGAAAACATTCAAACGCGGCTCAACAACGCGAGCACGCTTGAATTTAAGATATTTACGCATATGGGGAAGTATCAGAAAGCCAAACAGCGCATACGCGTTATAAACGGCATAGCGACGGTTACGGCTTCCGATACGACGGCAACGCAAGAGGGCTATGACCTTGCCACTATGTCCGTCAAAATCGACTTTCTCATCAAATGCAAAGACACCGAGGACGAAGTGCACGATTACGACGGCGAGCTCGTCGATCAAGGGAACAGCTTCTATATTTCTCAAGTCGCGGACGTTCTCAACGGCGTCGCGGCGCAACAAGTCGTCGAAACAATGGCGGATGCCGATAAGACTCAATACGCTTACTCGCTGTCAATGTCGCTCGTTAACACGGGCACGCTCGAGTACAGCCCGCAGATCGGCAAGCGCATATCGTTCACTCTTTTCGCTGAGTTCAATATCGTGCAAAACGGTCTCAACAGCCGTAACAAGCAATACACGCTCGACGGGTTGGTGATTCCGTATACGGCGTCTACGGCGGGCAGGACGCCCGTTTGCGAGGGCGACGTCTATTCGGGCGAACAAGTCGCGAAAACGACCGTGACGGCGTCCACGCTCTTTCTTTCGTTAAGCGTTCCCGCGTTTATCGGTGCGTTGTATAACCATGTCGAGGAGTGGATATATAACGGCGCACTCAAGACGCATATTCTCACGGTGGTGAACAAAAGCGCAACTCCGAATCGGTATTTTAATTATTTCGTGTATTTCGGCGAAACGTCGGAAGCTGCAGAGGGAATATTGAACGTCGGCGGGAAGATCGCTTTTACCGAAACGAAGTTCGATTCCGATCGCTCCGAACTCGCCGACGGGCTTTATACTTACAATGTCGAAGCGAATACGACGGTAACGTTTCAAGGCAACGAAGATGACATGGTAACGGTGTATTCGGTTTGGGGTAAGTGGTACAACGTCAAGGCGGGCGTCGGAATAACAACGTCCTCAGTTGCCGACACGATTATTTGTACGAGAAAGAGAACGGGAGATACAACGAATGGCTGACCGAGAATATGTATTCGTTTTAAAGAACGACACGACCGAATCGTCGCGCTCTCCCGTTGCGGGTGACACGACGGAATCGGCGGTGAAGAAGTCGATTAAAAACGATGAAACACAGCGTGCAAAGAATATAGGCAAGGTCTTTGCGGCAGTCGCGGCGGTTGAATCGTTCGTCGTTCCCGTCGTGAATCACGAAGTGAACAAGGTCGAGATCTTAACGGGCGCCAAAGAATACGCGCAGAAGATTAACTTCGACATGCAAATCGGGCAACGTGCGTTCGATATCGGTAAAACGGTTCTTGCGGGCGCGCTTGTCGGCGGCGGCGTGGGTGCGCTCGCCGGCGTTGTGCTCGGGCTCGCAAAACAAGGCATAGACCTCGTTATGCGGGTTGACACGTATAACGCAAAGCGCGGCGTCGAAAACGAAACGATCTCGCGCAACTTGCGGCGCACGGGGACGAATCAGTCGAGGAGCACAAAATTATGAATCGATATTCTGTAAAAATCAAAGGTACCGAGTTCACGGATTTCACGGATTTCACGGATTATGCGATTTATCCGCTTAAGTGGGCGAATCTGCTCGACGAACGGCTCGACGAGGCGACTTTGACCTTAAAATACGTACCTAAGAGCAAGCAAAACGGCGTTTTTCGCCCGTTGTCGGTCGTTAAGCTTACAATCACTAACTCGCCCGATACGTACCAAACCGAGAAGCAACCCGAGGTTGCGGGCGTGCGACAAGCGATTTCAGAAAAGAGATTGATACAATTCACGAATAAGCGTTTCATTGTCGCAAAGGACACCGTTTATAATAATCCTATCGGCGGCGATTTTGACACGCACGAATTGTACATCATCGAAGAAACGAAGTTTTTGGAAGCGTTTATCTGCGACACGCTAACGTTCAGAAACGCGCTCTTGAATCGGTTCGGAGGGCATAACCCCGCGCGTATCGAAAATTTTGAAGAATCGACGGGGAACGAAACGGGTTTTTTCGGAAAGTGTTTAAATAACGGCTCTTTATACGTTTACGCAAACCCGAACTATTGGAAAAATTTTACCGTCAAATCGATTGTCGAAGTCGGCGATCCCGTCGTCAATCAAATAAAGTCCAGTTATCCGCAAGCGACAAGTGTCAAAGTGGTATCGACGGGACAATATTCAACCGCTGAATATACGTCAAGAATCGTTATAAAAAACGGCAACGCCGCCGAACAAACGATAACAGACCTTACGCAAACCGTGACGATAGATTTAGCGACGGAATGCACTTTAACGTATTTCATAAACATAGACGCAGAGATACCCGGGAGCACGCCTGTGCGTCCGTGGGGTAAGTTTACATTTGTATTAAACGGCGTTGCAAACCGTTCGACGCTCAAGAAAAGGACGATAACGGATGTCGTGACGCGGTGTTGCGAGCTTGCCGAACCTTTGTTCGGAACGGAAACGCCGCGCTTTTCTATGAACGGCGTAACGTATAACGCAAACACGGGCGAGGTGAACGCTTATACCGCAAACTCGCAAGCGGCGAAGTATGACAAAGTGATCGCGCCCGAGTTCTCGATGACGAAGTCCACGCTTCGGGAGCAACTGCAACAGGTCGGCGGTCATATTCACGCCGAACCGCGGCTTGACAACGGGAAGATTTATTTCGACGAATACGGCGGCACCGAAATGTCGCGCATATCGCAAAAGCAATACAAATACATAGGGGACACGCAAACGCAGTCGATCGACGATTATTGCACCGAGCTCGACAGCACGGCGGACAACCTCGTGAATCGGCTTAACTACGCGCAAGGCGTCGTCATAGAGCCGTACACCAACGGTGCGAAATCGTTAAGGACAGAGCAAACGAACATTCGAATCGACGAGAGCACCGGGCTTATAGAAACGATCTTGCCGATTGCCGATATTGAGAAGCTCGAGTGTGCCGCCCCCACGAACGCCGCGGGTGACGTTTACTCCGATTTTCAAGATGTGACGTCGTTCGTTTACGAAGAATCCGATTACAACAATTTCTCTTCCTATGACGCAGACGTCAACGGGAGCAAGGCTTATGCGATTTATTGGACGCGTAACTCGAAGAACATAAAAGGGCTTTTCTTCAAGAACGAGAACGCTTTAAGTCCCGTGTTCAGTCAGTACGCGATTTACAACATAATGCGTGCATGCGGCGTCAAAATGAATAAAGGCTCGGATAAAGCGAGCAATTATCCGAAAATAAAGTTCCGAATCTCGTATATTCCGACGTACACGGCACGCGTGCGGACGAACAAGTCGCTTGTAATCAGCGGGAGCAAGCCGAGAACGCTCGCGTACAATCAAGGCGCGAACAGTGTCGAAACGCAATACTACGGCGAGAACCTTAAGGGCGTTGTCGCAAGACTCGGCAACGTTGAAAGGACTCTTACGTATAAACTCACGTGGCTTACGGACATACCGAAAGCGGGGCAGTTATTCGACGACCACAACTATATTTCGGCGGTCAGTGTGGAAATGTACCCGACGTATTTCAAGGTAACAATCGGGCTGTCAAGGGACTTTAACCGCTTGTCGCAGTACATAGGCATATCGTCGGAGTATCGGCAGTATCAGGTCAGCGAGCGGGCTGTCTACAACCGTGAAAGCGTCGTGCAAGAGTACGCGATGATAACGTACAAAAAGGACGTAAAAAGCGATTCGATTATCGATTCGCTGTTGTTTAGTCCTGAAAAACTCGAGAAGCTCTTTTTGCCGTCTGTAGATTCGAACGGTGCGTCGCTCGATCTGCTCACTTGTGCGGGTGTTGTGTCGAGATATCACGGCGGTTCGGTGACGTTAAATATGCCGCTCGTGTCGTCGTCTTTCGGTAACACGGTTTCGTTCCGATTCGCTTTTGCCGACAACTATTCGGCGGGGCAGAAGTCAAGCAAAGTCGTAAAAGGCGATATCACGACTTACTACGCCGAATACGTTCCGTACACCGATTATTACGGCAGGGTTAAAAAGCTCGATTTTTGGTTACAAACAAAACCCGTTGAAGTGTCCGGTGAAGCTCCGAGAGTAAACCCGTTCGATCTGCCCGAAACCGACGAAAAGAAATTTAATTCGGCGATTCAAACGAATAGCAGAGCATGGCGTTATCGTAAAGACAATGCCGAGATACCCGCTATAAACTATCAGCTTTCGTTTGTGACCGATGACGATACGATCATAATCGGCTCCGAGATCGCTCGAAACTATTCGCTTGTAAACGCTTCGCCGATAACGTCGTTTGAGCTGTATTTCTTTAACAAGCGGTTGCCGTTGTTTGCCGAACAATTGGACGTAAGTGGCGCGACGAAGTATACGGCGGGCACGCTCAAGCTTAAAACGTTCTACAGTGATCGCGTCATCGGTTACGTTCCCGTAATAGATTACCCATGGCTTTTGTTCGTTGACGCGAACGGTACCGAAATAAGCATAACGGGGCAGTCGTGCGAAGCGTGGGCGATCGTTACCGGCTCGGACGAGGTAGACGAAGTCGTAACGGACGAAAACGGCAATACCACGACGCAGACGGTTCAGAACGGGCACAAGCTTATGCTCGGTCAAAACAAGCACTATTCGGCGAACGACACATTCAAGTTGCCGCGCTTCGTCGTTAAACACAAAATTTACGATTAAGGAGAAATCAATGCTTTTCATTTTCGACGCTTCGGGGAGCTCTTTAAAGGTCGTCCCCGAAAAAGTATATCAAGGCAGTAACAAAAGTAACACCGTTTATTTTGCCATGCCTATGGTCGCGCAAAACAATTACGAGGTCAACGTGCAATATCGGCTCCCGACGGGTGACGTTTTACCTCTTGCGCGAATGGTACCGCAAGGCAAGATCGAGGGCGTGACGGTGGATGATATGCCCGTGTACGTGTGGACGAACGATCTGACGCTTAACGTGACGTCTTTCGTCGGTCAAGTGACAATGCAATTCTTCGTTCAGTTTGGCGAAGAGATCATCGCGACGGCGGCGGCAGAGTTTGTCGTCAGCAAGGGCGTACCCGTAAAACTGCCCGTCGCAACGGACGATCAGCAGATTACATACGCCTCTATCATTTCAACGCTTTCGTCGATTGAGAGCGTACTCATCGACACGGCGAGTTCTGCGGGGTTTGAGTTCGAGGTGTTAAACGAATCGGAAAAGACCGCGGTCGTCTCTGGATACGACACGAATTACCAAATAACAGGTATGTTGAGAGTTGCTCCATACACAATAATCGGCGGGAAATATTATAAAGTCGTTGCGTATGGTAAAACAGGTGCCGAAACTCCTGTAGTCAACTACAGTGACGTTGAATTGCCGGAAACACTTGTAAGTATAGGCGCTAACGCTTTTTTAAACGTCGATT
>OIYS01000757.1_pt1 | contig 20194 bp, 26 predicted proteins | sample 1588271 | NCBI WGS metagenome assembly OIYS01 (sample SAMN03283286) | human gut metagenome | biome: human-associated habitat; material: feces | host: Homo sapiens | place: Peru | collected 2012
TGGGAGACTACAAGCCGGAGGCGGGGGCATGGATCCGCTTCAATCCTCTGGACGGCAAGGGCGCCAAGGATGAGAACGTGACGGAATTCCGCTACGCGCTGGTGGAAAGCGACAATATGCCCATCGAGCAGCAGAACGCCATGATCCGGGAGCTGGAGCTACCCATTGCCTGCCTGGTCTACAGCGGCGGCAAGAGCCTCCACGCCATTGTCCGCATTGACGCGGCGGACAAGGCGGAATACCGCAGCCGGGTGGACTACTTATACAATGTATTGCAGAAGAACGGCATGGTGGTGGACACCCAGAACAAAAACCCCTCCAGACTGTCCCGGATGCCTGGCGTTATCCGCAACGGCAGAAAGCAGTTCATTGTAGATACCAACATCGGCAGGAAGAGTTGGAACGAGTGGAAGGAATGGATCGAGAGCGTCAACGACAATCTCCCGGAGTTTGAGAGCCTGCGCGACTGCTGGAACGACCTGCCGGAGCTGGCTCCATGCCTAATCGATGGGGTCCTGCGGCAGGGCCACAAGATGCTGATCGCCGGCCCCTCCAAGGCGGGCAAGTCCTTCGCCCTGATCGAGCTGTGCATTGCCATTGCCGAGGGCCGGAAATGGCTCCAGTGGCGGTGCGCTAAGGGCCGGGTGCTGTATGTGAATCTGGAGCTGGACCGGGCCAGCTGCCTGCACCGGTTCAAGGATGTGTATGAGGCCATGCAGTGGCCTATTACCTCCATTGGAAATATCGATATCTGGAATCTTCGGGGAAAGAGTTTGCCCATGGACAAGCTGGCCCCCAAACTGATCCGGCGGGCCATGAAGCAGAACTATATCGCCGTGGTCATCGACCCCATTTACAAGATTATCACCGGAGACGAGAACAGCGCCGACCAGATGGCCGCTTTCTGCAACCAGTTCGACAAGGTCTGCACGGAGCTGGGCTGCGCGGTGATCTACTGCCACCACCACTCCAAGGGCGCTCAGGGCAGCAAGAAGTCCATGGACCGGGCGTCCGGTTCCGGCGTGTTCGCCCGGGACCCGGACGCCATGCTGGATCTGGTGGAGCTGGAGCTGACCCCGGAGATCATCGAGCAGCAGCAGAACGCCGCGGCGGCGAAAGCATGGCTGGAGTGGATCCGCCTGCGGGAGCCTACGCTGATGAACAAGGTCTCTCAGGACGATGAATGCAGCCCTGCGGCTCTGGAACGGATCGTGCGGAACAGCCTGCCCCTCTGGATGTGCGAGGGGGCTGTGGACTACGTCCGTAAGGTCCGGGAGGCGGCGGGAGCCTATACCGGCTGGCGGGTGGAGGGGACGCTGCGGGAATTCCCCAAGTTCAAGCCCGTGGATCTGTGGTTCCGCTACCCCGTGCACCAGCTGGATGAGAGCGGCATTCTGGGGGATCTGGACGCGGACGGCGGCCAGCCAAACTGGAAGAAGGCCAACCATACCCGGAAGAAAAATGCCGCCGACCAGCGGCAGGAGAAGATCCGGAAATATGCCGATGCCGTGGCCAACGCCTGCGCTGGAGAGGCCCCCACAACGGCGGATATCATTCAATACTTCGCCGGAACGGGCCGGGAGGTCAAGCCAGACACCGTGAGAAAAGACCTCAATAAGTTGGGTTTTACCCTGAATTCGGAAAAACGGTGGGTGAAGGTCATTGAGCCGATTTCGCGGGACGGAACAGAGAATTCCTGATGCGTCCCGTGTGCGGATTCGGCGGGACGGAACAGGGAAAATTCTATTGCATCCCGCAGCAAATCAGACGGGACGGAATAGGGAAAATCCTGTTCAATCCCGGCGGGACGGAATAGGTCCCCCTACGGGGGGAGTGTACGTGTACCGTCCCGCACGGGATGGAGTGGGATGGGCTTCAGACTCAGCCCATCCCACCATACCCGCACGTGACGGGACATCCCCGGAAAAAATCAGATGAAAAAAGTTTGAAAAATTGAGGTGATAAAAATGACGATTCAATTCTTTCTTCCCATGGTGCCACCTACAGTAACACACCAGGAAAAGCAGGTTGCTGTTGTGAATGGCAGACCCAGGTTCTATGAGCCGGCAGAGCTGAAGGCCGCTCGGGTCAAGCTGCGTGACGCCATTGCCCGCCACTGTCCTCCGGAACCCATGCAGGGAGGTGTGGGGCTGTATGTGAAGTGGTGCTTCCCCAGGGGAAAACACCCGGATGGCAGCTACCGGATCACAAAGCCAGATACGGATAATTTGCAGAAGCTCCTCAAAGACGTGATGACAGACCTGGGTTTCTGGGAGGATGATTCCAGGGTAGCCTTTGAGCTGGTTGAGAAGTTCTGGGCCGAGGTGCCTGGGATCTTCATCCACGTGGAGAAACTGCCATGAAGAGCTACACGGTAGACGAACTGGAGGATATGGCCATTCGGCAGGACCCGATCCCGGAACTGAAGAGCCAGGCTCAAATATTGCTTTACCAATCGCTTAGAGATTTGTACTGGTATGCCCGGCAGTACGGTGTGAGCAGGGAACAAGGGAAACTGGAAAAACAAAGGATCCTCGACAGCTATCGGATGAATAAATTTCTGGAAGACCTGAATGAGAGCACCAGCGACATGTGGGCCAGGATTGAGTCAGCGTCCTCAGAATACCGAAATGCCCCATCCGTAGAGAATGCCGACAAGCTGCTGGAATCAATCTATCAGGTCAAGAGAAAACTGCCAGAAAGGACGGAACCATGAGAAAATATGCTTATTTGGCCCCATAGACCGTTGCTGGATAGGCAAAGATGATTCTATGGGGATGGTTTTGATAACCAAGGAAGAAGGTGCTTTAGGTTGGATGCAAAAGATTTTTTTCAACAGATCAGGCATGTTGACAAGCAGATCAACATGAAATATGAGCAATTAGAACAGCTAAAGGCTCTTGCTATAAAGGTCACGGCAAATATATCCGAGAGCAGTGCGAGAGTCTCTGGCCCGGCACGCGGCATGGAGAATACCATTGAGAAAATCATAGCCCTCCAGGAGGAACTGAACACCGACATTGACCGGTATGTAAACCTGAAAAGAGCTGCCAATGAGATTGTCCGACAGATTCGGAACGAAAAATACCGATACATCCTTGTGAATCGGTATCTTCTGGATAAGACCTGGGAAACCATTGCTGCGGAACTGCAGATGACATACCAGGGCGTTTGCCATGTACACGGCAAAGCACTACAGGAGGCAGAAAAATTTTTAGAAAAAGATGGGAAATTTGATAGTATTTGATACTCCTCTTATGGTATAGTTAGACTGCCGAAATGAATAGATGGGTTCTTTCCTGAGCCGCCCTGGGCCTTACCTCCGCCCTGGGCGGTTTTATGATACTTTGAGAGAAAGGTGATGACTGTGGCAAAGCTGACGGATAAACAGAAGCGTTTTTGTGATGAATACCTGGTCGATGCCAACGCCACAGCAGCTGCGGTCAGAGCAGGTTACTCGAAGAGGACGGCAGCCTCCATTGGTGCCGAAAACCTTATAAAACCTGATATCAAAAACTACATTGCCCAGCGCATGGCGGAGAAGGAAGCAGAACTGATCGCCGATCAGGACGAGGTGCTTCAATATCTGACCGCCGTTATGCGGGGGCTGTCCCGGTCCTCTGTGGTTGTTGTGGAGAACATTGGGGACTATATGAGCGAGGCCCGGGAGATGGAGAAGGGGCCTGATGAAAAAGAGCGGCTGAAAGCCGCGGAGCTGCTGGGCAGACGGCACAACCTGTTCAGTGAAAAGGTGAAGGTAGATATGAATCTGCCGGTGGTGATTTCGGGGGCGGATGAACTTGAAGACTGAGACTGTGAATATATCCCTGCCAGAGACAGTGGGCAGGGGTTACGGCACTTTTTGGCGGTTTTGCGGCCGCTATAAGGTGGTCAAGGGTAGCCGTGCTTCTAAGAAGTCTAAGACAACGGCCCTGTGGTATATCGTGAACATGATGAAGTACCCTCAGGCTAACACGCTGGTGGTCCGGAAGACCTTTCGGACGCTGAAGGACAGCTGCTTTACAGAGCTGAAATGGGCTGTGCACCGGCTGAAGGTAGATGCCTGGTGGGAGTTCCGGGAGAGCCCTCTGGAGGCCACCTACATGCCCACAGGACAGAAGATCTATTTCCGTGGGCTGGATGATCCGCTGAAGGTCACGTCCATTACGGTGGACGTGGGCGTTCTCTGCTGGGCCTGGCTAGAGGAGGCCTATGAGGTCATGAAGGAGGACGATTTCAATGTTCTGGATGAATCCATCCGCGGCGAGTGCCCGGATGGGTTGTTCAAACAGTGGACCATCACTTTTAATCCTTGGAACGAGCACCACTGGCTGAAAAGGCGTTTCTTTGACGCACCGCCGGATCCTGACGTGCTGGCAATCACCACGAACTATATGTGCAACGAGTGGCTGGACGCCGGGGATATCAAAGTCTTCGAGGAGATGAAGAAGCGGAACCCCCGGCGCTACGCCGTGGCCGGTCTGGGGGGCTGGGGTATTGTGGACGGTCTGGTCTATGAGAACTGGCGGGAAGAAGCCTTTGACATCGACCAGACGCGGCGGAAAGACGGCATTGTGTCCGCCTTTGGTCTGGACTTCGGTTACACAAACGACCCTTCAACGCTTTTCTGCGGCCTGCTGGACCAGAAGGAAAAGCGTTTGTTCGTGTTTGACGAAATGTACGAAAAGGGGCTTTCCAACAAGCGCATTGCCGAGACGATTCAGGGCATGGGCTACGGCAAGGAAAGAATCACCGCCGATTCCGCCGAGCCGAAGTCTATTGACGAGCTGAAGAGTCTGGGCCTGCGGGTCAAGGGCGCCGCGAAAGGAAAGGACAGCATTACAAACGGCATTCAGTGGATTCAGGATTTGGAAATCATCATTCATCCGCGGTGTGTGAATTTCATGACGGAAATCAGCAACTACACATGGGACACGGACAAATTCGGGAACAAGCTGAATGTGCCGATCGATGATTTCAACCACCTGATGGACGCCATGCGCTACGCCCTGGAGAAGTATATCACGGGCAGCAAATGGCTGATATAAATTCACAACGAAAGAAGAGTGCCGCAAATGACATTGAAAGAAATTCTGCCCCTGCTCGGCGGCGGGCTGGTGGGGCTGCTGACCCTGATCCAGATCACCCCCATCAAGGTAAATCCCTGGTCTGCTATCCTGGAATGGCTGGGCAACCAGACGAACAAGGCCCTGCTTGCCAAAATGGAAGCCTTCGAGGCGGACATGAAGGGCGTAAAGGCAGAGGTTGACACCATCCGGGACGAGAACCGGGAGATACACGCCAAGGACTGTCGGGTCAGAATCCTTCGGTTCGCCGATGAAATCTACCTGAGCCAACCCCACAGCCATGAGCATTTCAAGCAGATTCTGGGGGATATCACCCATTACGAAAAATACTGTGACGCGCACCCGGAATTTGAAAATCAGATCGCGGTTGCGGCAATTGAGCAGATCAAGGAATCCTACAATACACGGCTGCGGAAGCATGATTTCCTGAAATAGGGAGGTGAACGATATGCCCAACATAAGCATTTCCGTAAAGAACAAGATTGCCGTGCAGACCAACAGAACGCTGTATGTTTGCGGCAACAGCGACTACACAGCTCTTTTTGACCTGGATGCAGAATGGAATGCTTTTGAAATAAAAACGGCACGGTTTTGCTATAACGGCCATTATTCTGATGTTGTTTTTACGGGAAATGAATGTGAAATTCCCATCATTGCTGATACGAATGAATTTGAAATCGGCCTTTTTGCAGGAAATCTGCACACCACAACACCTGCAATGGTGCTGTGTGAAAGATCCATCCTCAGCACATCAGGCACCCCCACCGATCCGTCCCCTGATGTGTATCATCAGCTGATTGAGAAAATCAACAGCGGAATGCTCCGTGGCCCGCAAGGCGACCCCGGCAAGGACGCGCCGCAGATTGACGACGGGACCATCACCGGGCGGGCAGACCCGGCCCACGCCATTGCGGCGCTGCAAGCACAGTTGGCCGTTGCCACGCAGCAGCTTGCCGAGACTCAGGCGGCGATGGTGGATACCACGGCTGCTATTGTAGACTATGTGTTTGAGCAGGACTGCGATGCAATTGGAGGAGGTGAGGACGCGGATGCTGAGTGAGGCCGAGATCAAAGCGTTTATAGATGCAGATTCCAAAAGCAGGCAGAAGCAATTTGCAAAGGTTGGTGTGCGGTATTATGAGGGAAATCACGATATCAGGGATTATCGGATTTTCTTCATTGACGCTGAAGGAAAGCTTCAGGAAGACAGGACGAAAAGCAATATCAAGATTTCCCACCCGTTTTTCCGGCTACTGGTGGATCAGCAGACCCAGTATATGCTTTCCGGCCGCGGCGGCTTTGTGAAGTCTGATATTCCGGAGCTGCAAACGGAGCTTGACGCCTACTTCAACGACAACGAGAGCTTCCGGGCGGAGCTGAACGGCCTGATTTCCGGCACAGTCGCCAAGGGCTGGGAGTATATGTACGCCTACAAGGGCGAAAACGACCGGACGGCGTTTCAGGTGGCGGACAGCATCGGCGTAGTGGAAGTCCGGGAGAAGGAAACCGATGACGGCTGCGCCTATGTGATCCGATGGTTCATTGACCGGTTCGACAAGGACAACAAGGCCATCAAACGCATTCAGGTGTGGGACAGGAAACAGACCTGGTTTTACTGTCAGGAAGGAAATGGCGGTATTGTTCCGGATGATTCCCTTTCCCCCAATCCCAGGCCCCATATCCTCTACCAAAAGGACGGGGACGAAGGCACCTACTATGACGATTACGGCATGATTCCCTTCTTCCGGCTGGACAACGGGAAGAAGCGCTTCAGCGGTCTGAAGACTATTAAGGCCCTGATTGATGACTATGACTTGATGAATGCGGGCCTGTCCAATAACATCCAGGACACCAATGAGGCCCTATACGTTGTCAAGGGCTTCCAGGGGGACAACCTAGATGAACTGATGCTGAACATCAAGACCAAGAAGCACATTGGCGTGGATGAAGACGGCGGTATTGATATCAAGACCGTGGATATCCCCGTGGAGGCCCGGAAGACCAAAATGGAAGTGGACGAAAAGAACATTTTCCGCTTCGGGCAGGGCGTGAACACGGAGGCCCTGAAGGACACCAGCGCCACAACGTCTATTGCTATTAAGTCCGCTTATGCGAACCTTGACCTGAAGTGTGACGGCTTGCAGCCGTTCCTTCTTCAGTTCATGCGTAAACTGCTGAAGCTGGTGTTGAAGGAAATCAACGACACCCAGGGCACGGACTATGAGCAGAAGGACGTGTACTTTGACTTTGAACGTGAAATCATCACGAACGCCCAGGAGAATGCCCAGATTGACCTTGTAAAGGCCCAGGAGCAGCAGACGAAGATCACAACGCTGCTGAACACTGCTTCCCTTCTGGGGCAGGAGCTGACGGCGCAGCTGGCTTGCGAGGCTTTGGACCTGGACTATGACGATCTGAAGGACAAGCTGCCCAAGGCTGAGGAAGACCCCACAGCGGCGGCACGGAGAGTTTTGGAGGATATTCAAAATGAAGAGTAGCCGGAAAGAAGAGATCATTGCCTGTTGTGAAGCAATTTCCCGAAATGTTGACAGCATTGTATCGGATTATGGCTATGACCAGAGTGTTGAAATCTTAATCAGTATTGCGCCGAACCATGTTCCTGTGGTGTCTGTTACAAAGAAATTCTTTCCGGCAGAGCTGATAAAGCAAAGGTTCGGCGGTGATGCGGTTTGAACAGGTGGCAAATCGAAGTGCAGAAGTCCCTGCTGAAAAGCGAGGCGGAGGTCGTCAAGGCGCTGGAAAGCCAGTATAAGCGGGCGCTGACCGATATCAACCGGAAGGTCAGGGACTTTCAAGCAGAAATTGACATGCTGGACGCTGCCATGAATCAGGACGGTTTGGACGATGCTACAAGGGCGCTGCTCCAATCACAGCGGCGGTCTAAAATCTATCAGAAGCAGTATCAGGAAGCGCTAAAGGGCCAGATCAGCGGCATTCTGGACAAGATGCAGGGGGACAACTACAGCACCATTGAAAGCTACCTGACGGAATCCTACGAAAACGGCTATGTTGGCACTATGTACGACATAGCGAAGCAGGGAATCCCGGTCATTACGCCCATAGATCAGGCGGCGGCAATCCGGGCCATTCTGGTGGACAGCAAGGTCAGCGGCGGACTTTACAAGCGATTGGGAATTGAGGTTTCCACGCTGAAGAAAGCCGTCACCCAGGAGATCAGCCGGGGCATTGCCACGGGGCTGGGGTACAGCGATATCGCCCGGAACATTGCCAACGCTACCAGCGCCCCATTCTCCCGCACCAAGACCATAGCCCGGACGGAGGGCCACAGGATCCAGCAGACTTCCACCGCCGATGCCCAGCGGGTGGCGAAGGACAGGGGGGCCGATGTGGTCAAGCAGTGGGACAGCACCCTTGACGGCAAGACCCGGGAATCCCACAGGCGGGTTGACGGAGAAATCCGGGAACTGGATGAAACGTTCTCCAACGGCCTGATGTACCCCGGCGATCCGAAGGGTGCGGCCGCCGAGGTTATCAACTGCCGCTGCGCCTGCCTGACCCGTGCCCGCTGGGCGCTTGATGAAGAGGAACTGGAAGAACTGAAGCAGCGGGCGGAGTTCTTCGGGCTGGATAAGACGGAGAATTTCGAGGAGTTCAAGGCGAAGTTCCTGGAGGCAGCTGAAGAGGAGTCCAAGAACCGGTATGACAGCACCGCCGTCAGCCCCGTTGTGAAGACTTCCGGGTACCGGAATCTGTATAACAATCTGGATGAATCCGTGGACATTCAGCGCACAGCCTGCAAAAAGGCCAGGGAGATGCTTGCCCACCGGTCCGGTACGAAGTTTGAGGACATGACCTTCATCAACACGGTGACAGGCGAAGCCCTGACACGGACTGACTACGAGGCTGAGAACCAGGTTCTTCCGAGCAAGCGGATGCGCAGAATGGTTTCCGAGGCCGAGCCGCACACGGTCATTGCGATACATAACCACCCGGGCAGCAGCGTGCCGAGTATCACAGACTTGGAGACAGCCTATGAGAAGCGCTATAAATACGGTTTGATTGTGTGCCATAACGGATATGTTATGCGATATAGAGTCTTAGGGGAGTTCAATGAAGTGATTGTTGATCAACTTCTTGACAAAGCAAATAAGTATCTCTATAATGGCAGTGAATCTACAGTACGTTTGGAAGCAATGCTCGACTTGTTAAAGGCTGAGAATGTGGAATTGGAGGTGTTCAGAGAATGACATATTCGGATATATGCAAGAAGCTGGGTTTTGACCCTGTTGTTGATGGGTATGACTATAAATACGCTGGGCACGAAGATGATTCCCGGATTAGTCCGTTTAGCATTTTAACCGATGAAGAATCGGATTTCCTTCTGGACTATATGTTAGCCCACAGAAAAGAAATGAAGTCTGAACCCAAGAGATAAAAGCGATGTGCAAATCGCATAGTGCTTTTTTGCGAGGTGCGAACATGGCAAAAGATGATTATTTTGTGATTGCATATCAGATACTTTCCTATCTGTACTAGTGCTTAAAGAACGGGACAGACATTGACGAAAAAATGCTTCAACTGGACAGCCGATTGCTCAAGGTGAACGAACGGTATTGGACGTATATTCTATTCAACCTGTCGGAAGACGGGTATATAGACGGTGTGGATTTTTGCTTTCTTGACGGCGGGAAAACACCTTACGTCGCAGGCATCAGTGATTGCATGATTACCCCAAACGGCATTGAGTACCTATGTGAAAACAGTTCTATCAAAAAGGCGTTTCGATACCTGAGAGATATCAAGGAAGTTGTCCCATTCAACATTACGTAAAGCACTCTGAAAAGGGTGCTTTTTTCATGCCCATTTTCAGTAAGCTGCAAGTTTGCAGCAAGTTTGTTGTAAGTTTGCCGCAAGTTCTGACCTTTTTCGTGACCTCACGAAAAAACAATCCGTAAAAAGCAGTTGTTGCAAAAAACGCAACAACTGCTTTTAATATTTCAAAAACCGAAAGGAGCAAACAAAAATGATCGATTTGACCCCCATTGTGAACGCCCTGGTTACTCTTCTGGGGCTGCTGCTGACCACCTTCCTGATCCCCTGGATCAAGGTGAAGGTCAGTGCCGAGAAGCTGGAACAGGTGAAGAAGTGGACCTCAGTAGGCGTAAAGGCCGCGGAGATGATCTACAAAGAATCCGGCATGGGCGAGGCAAAGAAAAATTATGTGCGCAAGTTTCTGGAAGGCAAGGGCTACAGGCTGGACATTGACACCGTGGACGCCCTGATCGAAGCCACTGTCCGGGAGATGCAGCAGGAAACCTTTGAAATCACCGTGGCCCCGCCTGAGCTTTCCGAAGAGGAAGAGACCGAAGCGGAATAACAGTTATTCAGCCGAAAGGGCGCTCTGGAAGCAGGGCGTTTTTTTATGCCCCAGGCATGGCGCTTAAACTGCCCGGTAACAAATTTCCGGCGCACTCCCGGATTCAACAAAGTGCTTGCCTGTGGAAGACACCACACTTAAAAACAGGGGCAAGGAAGGAGAAATAATGGAATTTCTGAAAGAGATTTTGGGGGATGCCCTCTATGCACAGTTTGAACAGGCCCTGAACGCCTACAACGGCAGCGAGGCCAACAAGGATAAGCAGGTGAAGCTTGCGAACCTGAGCAGCGGCGAATATGTCGGCAAGGGAAAATATGATGCCCTTCAGGCCCAGCTTGATAGCAAGGACACCGAACTGACCACGGCCAACAACCTGATTGCCGAACTGAAAAAGGGCACGAAGAACAATGAAGGGCTTCAGGGGAAGATTACCGAATATGAATCCCAGGTTGCCACGCTTCAGGCGGAGCTTGCGAAGACCAGGCTTGACAACGCTATCCAGCTGGCCCTTCGGGATGCAAAGGCGGTTGACCCTGACTATCTGGCCTACAAGCTGCATGAGAAGTACAAGCCCGAGGAACTGACGCTGGACGAAAACGGCAAAGTCAAGGGCATGGACGAAAAGCTCTCCGGCCTGAAGACCCAGTTCCCCAATCAGTTCGAGGCTTCCGGCACGAAGAAGATCATCGAAAACAAGTTGGAGGATGGCGAACAGGGAGAGGCAGAACCCCAGAACCTGGAAGACGCTCTGAAACTGGCCTATGGGCCGAAAAATGATTGAGAAATGAGGTAATTTATTATGGCTATGACCCTTGCAGAAATGAAAGTCGGTATGTCCGACAAGGTTTCCCAGCAGATCGTGGATATTTTTCTGCGGGAATCCGAAATCCTTCAGCTGCTGCCCTTTGATAACTGCGTTTCTCCCCAGGGCGGCAGCACGCTGACCTATTCCTACATTCAGAAGAAGCTGCCCTCTGTGGCTGCTTTCCGTGCACTGAATGCGGAGTACACCGCCAATCAGGCGACCGTGGAAAAGAAGTCCGCAGACCTTAAAATCTTCGGCGGCAAGTTCCAGATTGACCGTGTTCTGAAAGAGGCTGAAGGCCCCTGGAACAACATGGCCTACCAGATTCGTGAAAAGGTTCTGGCTGCTATCAGCCTGTTCCACTATACTCTGGTAAACGGTGACGCAACCACCCGCAACACCGAGTTTGACGGTCTGGACAAAATGCTGGCCGGTACTTCCACCGAGTACAACACCGGCGCAAGTATTGACATTTCCACCATGACCCAGCTCAAGGCCAACGCCGACCAGCTGTATGAGCAGATTCAGCTGCTGATCAAGAACACCAGCGCCGACGCTCTGCTGATGAACAGCGCCATGATTACCAAGGTGCAGACCATGGCCCGGATTCTGGGCTACAAGACCGAGAGCGAGGAGGCTTTCGGTCGGAAGGTCACTTCCATGGACGGCGTGCGCTTCATGGACCTGGGCAAGCACTACACCGTTGCAAGCACTACCGTGACCGGCAACGACTGCGTAAATGCCGGTATCAGCCGCACCATTGCGGGCGGTTCTACCGCTACCACCGGACTGACGGATATCTACGCCGTCAAGTTCGATGTAAATGACGGCTTCCACGCCGCTTCCCTGACCGGCAACAGCGCTATCCGGCAGTACCTGCCCGACTTCAACGCCCCGGGTGCGGTTAAGGATGGCGAGGTAGAAATGGTGGCGGCTACCGTGCTGAAGAACACGGCACACGCCGGTGTCCTGCGGAACATCAAGATCGTCTGATAAGCGGAAAGGAGAAGCGACATGGCAGCAAAGAAAGCGAAGGCCGTTACCGGCTATGAAATCAAGGTTGTGGGCAACACAGAGTTCTGCGGCGTTGGCGCTGGCGGTGTCCAGTTTGCCTATGGCAAGGCACAGATTACCGGGGGCCGCATGGTGGATTGGTTCCGGGAGCATGAGGGCTACGAAGTGACCGAGATCACGGCTGACGAAGAGGAAGTACCCACGCCCCCCGCTGAGTAAGGCGGTGCGGCTATGATTATGACCGTTACCGAACTGAAGCAGTATGTAACGACTGACATTTCCAACAAGGTGCTTGAAGCCCGTCTGCAAGCGCTGGAATTGTTAGTCCGTGGGTATACCAACAACAATTTCCAGAAGCGGGCCTTCCGGGCGGTTGCCGTGGCTGTAGCTGATGGGAATCAGCTGCTTGTTCCCGGAGCAGCTCCCTTCAAGGCTGGGGACACCCTGGAAATTACGGAATCGGAATTGAATTCTGGTCTGGTTACTGTTTCGGCGGTCTCTGATGGGAGCATTACGGTCATGGAAGAACTGTTTGACGAAAGCGGGGTAGTCATCACAAAGGTGGTCTACCCCGCCGATGTGAAACAGGGCGTGGCAAGAATGCTTCAGTGGCAGCTTGACAACGGGGACAAGGTTGGCGTACAGTCTGAGACCATTTCCCGGCACTCTGTCACCTATTTCAATATGGACGGGGATAATTCCAGCATGGGATTTCCCAAGTCCCTGTTGGGCTTTCTGAAGCCCTACAAGAAAGCCAGATTCGGCCAAGGGGTGAGCGTATGAGCATCGGCGGCAATGTGTACGCCTTTATCCAGTGCAGGACTGTGGAAACCGATGAAATCGGCGCACAGGTGGAAACCTGGGTAGACGTGCAGAAGGTGCGGGGCTGGCTTGACCTGCTCGGAGGGGACAGCAAGCATACCAATTACAACGCAAAGTTGCAGGAATCCACCCACGTTTTTGTGGCTGAATATGTGGCCCTGAATGATGTTGTCACCGCCGAAAATTCCCGGGCCGTCATTGCCGGAAAGCGGTATGACGTGCTGCTGATCGATGACCCCATGGAGATGCACAAGCAGCTGGAAATCTACCTGAAGTACACGGGGGGCCAGTAAATGAGCGTTGAATTCCACGATTACAGTTTGCAGGTCAAAGCGGCGCTGGATGAAAAAGCGGCGCAGTTTTTGGAAGAGGCCGCTTCCGAAGTGGAATCCGCCGCCCGCAGAAATTCCCGTGTACGTTCCGGGCAGCTGAAAGGCAGCTGGACGCACATTGTTGAAGGGAATGAAGCAACCATCGGAAGCCCGTTGCAGAATGCAATCTGGGAGGAATACGGAACCGGCGAATATGCGGCAGGTGGTGACGGCAGAAAGGGCGGCTGGGTGTACCGGGACGCTGCGGGGGACTGGCATTTTACCTTTGGCAAAAAGCCGAACCATACCCTTCAGCGGGCCTTTGAGAGCACCAAGGGCAAGATTATCAACCGTGCAAAACAAATCTTCGGGGAGCTGAGCGGATGACGGACAACACTTTGAAAGTCGTGAAAGCGGCAATGCAGGAAATGGGCCTGGAATACGCTTTCCGGCGATTTCGCAGAAAGCCCGGATACCCCTACTTTGTCGGTGATTACATGGAGACCGATTCTCTGAGCGAGGACGGCTTGCAGGAATGCACCGTCACCCTAACGGGCTTCGCCCGTGGGGCTGGTTCCGAAGCTGCCCTTGAAACGGCAAAAGGCAAAATCAGAAACTATTTCACATTGGAAGGACGGGCGTTCCAATTTGACGATGGCAGTGTAGCTATCGCCTACGGGAACGCCCAACCTATTCCGACGGAGGATGCGGAACTAGACCGCATCCAAATAAATCTTACAGTCAAAGAATGGAGCGTGAGTTAATGGCTATTTTTGGCAAGTCCGGCGTTACCAACAAGACCTCGGGCAATATCGTTTTCGGCGCTGGTACGATTCACAAGGGCCTGAAGTATACGGCAGGTTCCGGCGGCGGTTCCGGTTCCTGGAACTTTGCGGAATCCCTTGTTGGCGCCACCAACGGCGGTTCCAAGGTTTCCATTGTCCCCGAAATCACCAACATTGAAGTTGATGGTATCGGTGTGAAGTCCAAGGGTATGGCCCAGAAGACCGGCGAAACGGCCACTATGGAAATCAACTTTGCGGAGTTGACCAAGGATATTATCCAGGCGGCAACTCTGGGCCAGGCGGGCACGTCTGCGGACACCACCTATGACGTGATCGAATCCAAGACGGAGATTGCCGAGGGCGATTACTGGGAGAATATCGCCTTTGTGGGCAAGACCCTGAGCGGCAAGTATATCATTGCCATTCTGGAAAACGCCCTTTGCACGTCCGGCTTTGAGCATGAGGGCAAGAACAAGGAAGGTGCTGCGGGCAAGTACACCTTCGAAAGTTACGCCGAATTCGGCGATTCCACCGACCAGGATAAGCTGCCCTGGCATATTTACTATCCCAAGGCTTCCTGACAGCCACACAGGGCCGGGGCAACCCGGCCTTAAACCAATCTCAAACCAGAAAGAGGTTTTACAATGAGCGAAGAAAAAGCCTATACGCTGCGGGAAATGACTGCTGACGATGTTTTCCCCATGTTCAAGATCATTTCCGGCATTGGCCTGAAGGAATTCAAGGCGGCGTTTGAATCCGATGATGTGAAAGCCGCTATTGCTGCCATGACGGGCGGCGAAGTGGAGGGAGAAAAGCCGGACGCAACGGCTATTGGAATCACCATCGCCGTCAGCATTGCGGATGTGATTTTTTCTAACCTGCCCAAATGCAAAGGCGATATTTACAAGCTGCTGTCCGGCCTGTCCGGTTTGCCGATGAAGGATATTGCCGCCCTGCCTATGCCCGTTTTCATGAATATGGTGGTTGACACCATCAAGAAAGAGGAATTCAAGGATTTTTTCGGGGCTGCTGCAAGGCTGTTCAAGTAGGCGATATTCGCTTCATTGACCTGCTTTTCCAGCGGTATTCTGACCCGCTGCCCCTGCTTGACCGGATGATTCGTTGCGGGCGGCTTTACGAATTTATTTGCGAGGTCGTGGCCATCAAGAACGAGGAAACAGAGGAACAAGCGCTATGGGAGCTTTGGCTGCATAAGGACTTTGCGCAGTCCTACACCGAATTCCGGGAATCCCTGGAACCGGACAGCGCCGCTGAGACCAGCGGGGAAGATCTAGCATCGATTATTCAGCAGTCCCGGGAAATCCTGAACTTTGTACCGCCCGGGGAGCTGTAGACGGCTGCCCTTGGGCGGCTTTTTTATTTTCACAGGAAGAAGGTGAAGGAGATTGGATTTATTTACGCTGATGGGAAAGATTGCGCTGGAAGGAGTGGACAAGGCACAGGCCGACCTTTCGAAAGCGTCTGAAAGCGCAAAAAAAGCGGGAACGGCCTTTGAGAGCTTCGGCCAGAACACCGAGAAGCTGACCAACGCTATTTTCACCCAGCAGAACAAAATCAACCTTTTGAAGCGGAAATATCAGGATTTTTATCTGACCCAGGGCAAGAATTCAAAAGAAGCGAAAGAGTGCGCGCAGGAAATCGACCGCCTTTCCAAAGAGTTAAAGGAAAATAAGGAAGCATTGTCGGAGGCGGAGAAGGAAGCAAACAAATTTGACACTTCGCTTTCGGATGTTGCGGGAAGCGCCGAAGAGTCCAGTAACGTCATTTCCGGCGCGTTTTCCAAAATCGGGTCAATGGTCGCAACGTATTTCGCTGTTGACAGAATCGTTGCCTTCGGAAAGACCTGCGTGGAAACGGCGGCAGAGGTCAAAGCATCCAACGTGCAGTTCCAGCAGACTTTTTCCGTTGGCGGTAAAGACCTGACAAAAACGGCCAGAAGCATTCTGAACACGATCGCCGAGGAAACCGGCATTGTGGCGACACGGCTTCAGGATTCCGGCACGAAAATATACGCCTTTGCGAAATCGTCCGGCGCGGACAGCGCACAGGCTCTTGACCTGATGCAAACTGCCTTGACCGCTGCGGCTGACGCGGCGGCATACTACGATATCAGTCTGGAAGACGCGACAGAATCTTTGCAATCCTTCTTGAAGGGCAATTTTGCGAATGACGCGGCGCTGGGTGTTTCTTGTACGGAAACAACCAGAAACGCGGCTGCAATGGAGCTGTTCAGCCAGAAATACCAGGATTTGACCGAGATTCAGAAGCAGCAGACGCTTCTGAAAATGGTTACGGACGCACAGGAGCTTTCCGGTGCTATGGGGCAGGCTTCCAGAGAGGCAGACGGCTTTGAAAATGTTGTCGGAAACCTGAAGGAGACCTGGCGGCAGTTTCTGGCCGGTGCAGGCGATCCGCTTCTGAGCAGGCTGATTCCGATCATTCAGGATTTGACTACGAATTTCGACAGCTACCTCGGGGTCGTTGAGGATGTTGCCATTGCTTTGGGAACCACGCTTGCCGGAGTTGCCATTGTGAAAGTAATAAACGCTTTTGGGCAGCTTAAAACGGCGGCTGAATTGGCGTTTGCCGCAATGGGGGCCGGAAGTATTGCCGGGCCTGTAGCAATTGGGGCCGTAACGGTAGGAGCGTTGGGCCTTGCTTTCCACCATGCCAGCGAGTACGTCAAGGAATTCGATGAACAGTCGCAGGTGTCCGCAACGACCTATGAAGAGGCTGTTGCGGGGATGGAAAAGGCAAAGGCCGCAATGGATGCTTTGAATGACAGCTATTCCGGGGATAACGCCGGAACGGAGTGGTCGAAAAGTGATGATTACGCATACAGTTTGGCACAAGCCCAGTACAATAATTTCAAAAAGATTATTGAAACAGGCGCGTACACAATGGCGGAGGCGGCAGAGGCTACGGAACAGCCCGTCAGTCGGCTGCAAGAAATCACGAACAATTACACGGATTCCGTCACAAAGCTGATGGACAACGCCGTTTCCGTCTACAATCAGATTTCCCAGAATATTGACGGCTGGTTCTCCCCCTTCCAGAAGGTGGCGAAACAGGCGAAGGTCTCCCTGAAGGACATGACGGACGGGATGCAGTCCCAGATTGACTACTTCACGACCTACAACCAGAATATCCAGACCCTGACGGAAGCGGGCCTGGGCAGCTTTGCCAATCAGCTGCAATCCATGGGCGCTGACGGTGCGGCCTATGCCCAAGCGATTGTGGATGCAATGGACAAGGCGGGCGGCGCAACCTCTGAGGGCGGGCAGCAGATCGTTCAGAACCTGACCGGGCTGCAATCCCAGCTTGAAGAGAGCCGGGACGGCCTGACCCTATCCATGACTGAGGGTATCACCGACCTTGGGAACAAGCTGACAGAGCTGGGCGAACAGTTTAATTCGGAGGTTGGTGAGTGGGACAAGTCCGGGGAGGCCGGAGCGGCGGCAGCGGCTACTATGAGCGCTTTCAGGGACGCTCTTGCAGAGGGTGGAGACACGGCAGTACAGGCTATGTCTGACCTTGGCAGCAAGCTTACCAGTGCCCTGCAAACCGCTATCGGTACAATAACGATGAACGTCAATGTGGTTGCCAGCGGTGGCGGTAAGTTCTCGATGGTGGCTTTTGGACACAAAGACGGACTTGATTATGTGCCCTATGATGAATACCCCGCACGGCTCCACAAGGGCGAAGCTGTCCTTACGGCGGCAGAGGCCAGAGCATGGAGAGCCGGAAAGCGTTCCGGGTCTGCGGACGCTGCGCCCTTGCAGCACGGGGAAAACAGGAGCAGCAGCGGCGTGACCATCGTCCAAAACATCCAGGCTGTGCCCCAGACCCCGGCGGAAATCGCAGCGGCGACTGCGGCCTACTGGGAAATTGCGAGGTGGGCAACGTGAAAAATTTCAACAATCTTTCAAAGCTGTTCCGCTATGTGAACGATCAGGGGGACAGCATGACTTTCGACTATGCCGGGGGCTTTTTAATCAACAAGCCAACCGGCGTTGATACCGTTACAGTGAATCTGTCCACGGCCCAGGGCATCAACCAGACCGGCGCAACCGTGCAAAGCGCAAATGTGCAGCCCCGGCCCGTGAATATCACGGGCTATCTGGTGGGGGACGCACAGGCCAAGGGCAAAGAACGGCTGCTGTCGGTCATTCGGCCCGATATCGGTGGGCGGCTGTATGCCGATGACCTGTATCTGGTTGTCCGGCCTACGGCCACGCCCACGGTGGAGGCAAAGCGCTGGGGAGCGCAGTTCCAATTTACGCTGACTGCTGCATACCCGTATTGGTGCAAGGACGATACGGCATCGGTCACCCTGGCGGGCATCAAGCCGCTGTTCAAGTTCCCGTGGAATATCTCCAGGGAGTATGCTTTCGGGCAGCTGTTTGAAACGAAGTGGGTGAACGTGCCAAACCGTGGGCAGGTTCCGTGCCCCTTCACGGTGACCTTCCGTGCGAAGGACGCTGTGACGAATCCCAAGATCACCAATGCTGTGACCGGGAAATTCCTGCTTATCAGCAAGTCTTTGATTGCGGGGGAACGGCTGGTGGTGCGGATCACCCACGACCGGACAACGGTGGAATCCTCTGTAGATGGGGAATGCCGGGGCGCACTGAGCCTGTCCAGCAATCTGTTTTCGCTGAACGTTGGCGACAATGTACTGAAGCCGGAGGCAGAAACGGGCCTGCCCAACTTGCAGGTTGATATTGACTTTGCGACCGAAGTTGTGGGGGTGGCGCTGTGAGCATCGAGATTTACCCGGAGGACTTTTCCACCCGGTACGGCCTGACCCATGCAATCAGCATCACCATGACGGCGTATTACAACGATATCGGGAAGCTGATGCTGGTTGCCCCCATTGATGACCACAATATTCAGGCCCTGAAGGTGGGGAATGTCATTTACGACACCGACCGGAAGCTGACATATATCCTGGTCAACGTCAAAATCGACACATCCTACCGCCGCATTACGGCCAACGGCTACACGGCGGAAGCAATCCTGAATCGCCGGGTAGCGTCCCAAAAGACGAAGATCACGAACATTGAAAGCGGCGTGTATGAAGCCGTCACTGGCAACTTGCGGGGGCTGGAAAGCAGAATCCAGGCGGCCCCGGTCAAGGGGCTGGAAGAAATTTATCAGGGGGACGACGAAACCACCAAGGATGTGGACGAAAGCGTTGTCTATGGCGGGCAGCTGCTGGATGAGCTGACCCCCGTCCTTGAATATGGCGAACTGGGGCGGCGGATGCTCTGGGACGATACAACGAAAAAGTGGACGTTCGAGGTTTTCAAGGGGATAGACCGGACGCAGGGCATTCACAGGGTTGTTTTCTCAACCGAGCAGGGGACAGCAAAAGACCTGATTTGCAATGACGATGACAGCACCTTCTATACAACGGCGTTCGTCCGCTGGGACTGGGAGGACACCGTGCAGATGCACCTTGTTGGGACCTGCGGGGCCAGTTCCCGGGAACTGTGGATCGATTCCAGCCTGTCCCCGGAGGACGGGGAGGACTTCGCCGCTATGAAAAAGCGGGTGCTTTCGGACGCTATGGACACCCTGAAGGAGCAGATCAGGCGGAAGAGCTTCACTGTCACGATTGACCCGGAGGACTTCGGGCGGCTGTATGACATGGGGGATATCGTTTCCTGCGTGTCCATCAGGTACGGCGTGGAGTTTAACGCACGGGTCACGGGCATCAAATACACCCTTGACGCTACAGGGGAGAAGACTGAAGTCACCCTTGGAGAACCTATTTTAACGGCATTGGAGGCGTTGAAACTGAATGGCTAATATCAAATCTTTCCCCAACAATCAGGACGTGTATGTAGGCGCTGAAACCGTCATGCACTGGCTCCACGGGCGGACGTCCGGCGTGTTTGCGGCGGCGGAGAACGCTGCTGTGGCGGCGCTGGAAACGCCCGGTATGGCGGTCACGGTGACGGACGGCACGGGCTGGCTGACCGATG
>OIYS01000760.1_pt1 | contig 20118 bp, 15 predicted proteins | sample 1588271 | NCBI WGS metagenome assembly OIYS01 (sample SAMN03283286) | human gut metagenome | biome: human-associated habitat; material: feces | host: Homo sapiens | place: Peru | collected 2012
ACCAAGGGCATCTACGTGGTGCGCCGCGCCGACGGCACCACAGGCAAAGTGGTGATTGAATAACCCCCGAATCGGCAAACAGTAGTAGAAAAAAACATCAATCATAAATGAAAGAGGCTCCAGGGCATTTGTCCGGAGCCTCTTTTCATATTCCCACATAGGGGAACCGAGAAATTATAACTATTTACCAGTCAACTAACTATCTATTGTGTATATGTTTGGATTAACCCAAATCGGTCATTAGGACGTGAATGGATTTTCAGATTACTTCTTGCGGTCGACCGCAAGAAGTAATGACCGATTCGGGTTAAATGATTTTGTCTAAGTCTTTTAGGTTGTTTTCAATTTCTGTGTCGGGCACTTCGTAGTTGGAGAGTTCGCCGCAGATGTATTGGTCGTAGGCACTCATGTCGATAAGTCCGTGACCAGAGAGGTTGAACAGAATGGTGCGGCCCACGCCCTCCTCCTTGCACTTCAGTGCCTCGGTGATGGCGGCGGCGATGGCGTGCGACGATTCAGGGGCTGGAATGATGCCCTCGCTTTGGGCAAACATGGTGGCAGCCTTGAAAGTGTCGAGTTGCTGAATATCAACGGCGCTCATCAGTCCATCTTGCATCAGTTGGCTCACCACCGACCCGGCGCCGTGGTAGCGCAGTCCGCCAGCGTGAATATGTGCAGGGGCGAAGTTGTGGCCGAGCGTGTACATCGGAATCAATGGCGTGTAACCAGCCTCGTCGCCAAAGTCGTACTGGAATTTGCCGCGAGTGAGTTTTGGGCAAGATGCCGGTTCGGCGGCAATGAAGCGAGTGTTGCGCTCACCGCTCAGGTTGTGGCGCATAAATGGGAACGAGATGCCCGAAAAGTTGCTGCCACCGCCAAAGCACCCAATCACCACATCGGGATATTCGCCAGCCATTTCCATCTGCTTCTCAGCCTCCAGACCTATTACGGTTTGGTGCAGTGCCACATGGTTGAGCACCGATCCAAGCACATACTTGCAGTTGGGCGTGGTGCGCGCCAGTTCCACAGCCTCCGAAATGGCGGTGCCGAGCGAACCTTGATAGTTGGGGTTTTTGGTGATAATGTCCTTACCTGCGCGAGTTGACATACTTGGCGAGGCAATTACCTCTGCGCCGTAGGTCTGCATGATAGAGCGGCGATATGGCTTTTGGTGATACGACACCTTCACCATATACACAGCCAGAGCCAAGCCGAAGTGCTTCGCCGCCAGCGACAGCGCTGCGCCCCACTGCCCTGCGCCAGTTTCGGTGGTGATGTTCGTCACGCCCTCCTGCTTGCAGTAGTAGGCTTGTGCTATTGCCGAGTTGAGTTTATGCGACCCCACCGGGCTCACGCTCTCGTTCTTAAAATAGATATGTGCAGGCGTGTCAAGAAGTTTCTCCAGTCCGCGTGCTCTCACCAGTGGGGTAGGTCGCCAAATCTTATACATTTCGCGCACCTCCTCCGGAATTTCAATCCATTGGTCGGTGGTGTTGAATTCCTGGTCGGAGCAAGCCTTGTTGAACAGAGGGTAGAGGTCTTCCGCCTTCATGGGTTGCTTAGTGGCAGGGTTAAGCATAGGGCGAGGCTTGTTTTTCATGTCAGCCATCACGTTGTACCATGCAGTGGGAATATCTTTTTCTTGAAGGAGAAATTTCTTTGAATCGTCCATAGTCGTATATTTTTAGTCGGTGAATAAAACTCTTTTCGGTGAATAAATATTTAATTCGTGTGCAAATATATACATAAAAATTTAACCACGCAAGAAAAAAAGCAAAAAATTACGATGTACACCAATTTATTTATAAAATCAATGAATAAATATACAAAACATGTAATAGTTCAGTGGATAAATACTGGGGGGACTGAAACAAAAACATAAAAAACAGCCTTTCGGCGATGCTAGTGCTTCGCACCTGTCGTTAGTGCTGTGGCATGTCTGATTTCAAGCAGAGGCTTGAATCAGCCACACCACATCACCAACGTCGCCCTCTTACGAGGTCGGTGGCATCGCCAAAAGGATAAAAACCACTCGCCTTCGGCGAAAAACCAAACCTGGTAGGGACGTGATACTTCACGTCCGCCCATAATAGTGACACTATACTGAATATCAATCATTTGGCGCGTACGCGAAGTATCAAAAGCACTGAAAAAGTCGAAAGATGGATTTTAGAGTCGTTGGAAACGGCATATTGTGGTTAACTCCATACAAGCTCGCTTGCGAGCGCAGCTTGGAGACTGTTCCGAATATAATGGCGAGCGTCGGAGACGCTCGGTCGTGGTAGCATCAATAGTTTTATTTCCAAGTTCATTCACAAGATTTCCATTAAAACTCTTGCAGAATCCAAGGTTTTTAACGAAATTTGCTATGGAGTTGCGCATAAACAGATTGGTAGTAGTTATCAAAATGCCATTACTAATTTTACTGAAAAACTGCATATTGTGCAACTTTTATTTGAGAATTCTTCGGATTCCATTGGAATCCGAATTCGGATTCCAATTCAACCGACGAATTATTTATTTTTAACACAAATACAACTCCTATGAAAAAGATTTCACAAATTAACTGGAAGCGTTATAAAGAAAGTGAATCTGGTAAAGAGGCGATAGCTTTGTTTGATAAAGTTTGCGATCCTGAGTGCACAATGGAAGAAGTTTATACCATTGCAAAACGCTTTAATCCTGAGTTCTTTAGGAATGAGAGTAAAGAAGAAAAGCAGAGAAGCATTCAATCCTTTGCGTACTTTAATAAGTTACTATATAATAATCTAACAGAAGAGAATGTTCCACAAACGGGTGAGGAAGCTTTCAATTTCTTTTTGTTTCTAAGTCATTTCTTGGCGACAGAAGATGAAGAAGTGTCGATTGACGATATTCCACAAGCAAATTTCAAGGCAATTTTAAGTAGTAGCACATTCGTCTCGATGATGTTATACGCTTATATACCAACTTTTTTTATTCCGAATCTCTTTGTTATGCAGTTCATTTATTTGAAGAAATTTGCAGAAAAGTATGATTTGGAATTGCCTAAAATCCCCAACAGATCAAACTATAAAGATAGATGGTTTTATTATTTTGATTTGTGCATTGTTTTCAACAATTTTGCTGTAGAAAATAAGTTTGAATCTGCGGCAGAATTATGTGCATTCCTTTATGATTTTGAACTTCCGATGATTAAAGAAGAAATTGAAAATGAGAGTGATGCAACGATACCAGAAACTCCTGGGCAGGCGTGGATTATTGTGGGGAACTATGGCAAGGGCGAGAAAAATATGAAATATGGATTCTGGCAGGCCAATGAACTGACAGAAAAGGGTGACATCTTGTTGTTCTATGAAAAATCACCAGTTAAAGCTCTTAATTCCGTTTGGATAGCTCAGCAAGATGGAACAGTGGATCCGTTTTTCTACTATTATTCAAACACTTATATTGGTAATAAGATTTCAATTCCTGATAATCAAGCCGTCAAATATGAGGATTTCAAGAAGAGCAAGTACTTTGCTAATCGAGAAAAAAAAGGAAATTTTGTAAGTAAGAATTTCCAAGATGTTAGTGGATGGCCTGTAAACAGCGAAGACTATAAAGAGATTAAGCGAATACTTGAAAGTAAGGGATTTGATACATCAGTATTACCAAAACTATACGAACCAGCAAAAATTGGCGAGATAGCAGTTGAGGTGGAGAAAGATGTGTCAGAAAAACTTCTTATCCCTTTATTAGAACAAATGGGTTGGGTAAAAGATGTTGATTTTAAGGGAGAAGTGGAGTTTAATGCAGGTCGCACAAAAACGAACCACTCCTCAGATAAACGTCCAGACTTTTGTCTTCATATTGTAGAAAAGAATGACGACATAGAGGCTAAAGTTGCCATTGAGGTCAAAAAGCACATGAAGACCCAAAAGGAGATTCATGACAGCTTTGTTCAAGGTCGTTCATATGCAAAATGGGGAGCAGTAAAGATTCTTGTATTAGTTGATATGCGCCAGATTCTTGTTTATGAAAGAGATAGAAATAATCAGTTTAACGAGAATAGACCTATTAAGTTTAGTTGGTCAGATATGGAAAATCCCGATAAATACGCAGAACTAAAGCGTCTACTTTCATAAACATGCGCACTTAACCTGATTTCTGCTGGATACATAAGTTGAGCATGTATTAAAAGTGGCACATAATGGAAACTTCTTGTCATTGAAACATGTGTACCAAAGGGGCGGTATGTTTCCAATGCGTTGACACATTGCTGTTTGCATCGAAACATGCCAAAGGCATGTCCCTACGTTATGATGCAATTATATGATGACAAGGAAATGCCTTTAACTTCATATAGGTAGGTGGATGCCATAGGAATTGTCGCAAGAATAAGCTTGCTGTCATTATAGGCATATAAGATGGTATGAAAGGGCCATTTAGACAATTCCAAACACCTTTAATTGCATTTTGTTTACTGTAGGGATCTCTTTTACTGTGTTGATAACGACCGACCCTCTCCGAGGCTCATATAGTGTACACATTGCTATCACCAAGCTGCGCGTCCTTGCACACAAGGACGCTTGCATGGTGTTTCGCATGATACGGCATCTCCGATGCCATGTTTATAGTTTCTTAAATGTCATAACTGACATTGTGTTTAATAGATCCTCACCATTGTCAATCGCCAGTGTTGTTATTTCGTCTTGTTGCCCATCATCAACCACGCTTTTCAAATAATTAACATGGTCAGAAAGCAGTTTTATACTCTCTGATGACAGTTCGTAGCATTCATCCTCCCATCTCAAATCAACGAAAAAGTTGACAACGGCAACAGAGCATTGCACCTTACTCAAACGCCCAAAAGATGGCGTTTCAATATCCTCATTTATCTGACAATTAAGGATATGCTGAATACAGTCGTTGATGTGTTCTGTAAATTCCTTTTTTGCAATATTGAATGTTTCTTCATTATTAAAACCATAAATCACCTTCTTTTGTGTTTCGCCCTTAATCACTCGTTCGTAGTGATAACCATCATCTAACAATGTCACAGGGGTTTGAAGAATATCGAAAGCATATTCATTTGGAATTTTTGTTCCGTTGTGTTTTTCGTATAATCGTTCAAAACTTACGCTACATTCAGTCCAATAAAACTCTTTATCTTGAGTTATATTGCGTTTAATAATTTCATTTTTCATTTCTCTGGTTGATTGTATTAGAATTAATGAAAAACACAGGGGCTGGGCCGCTTAGGCTGGGCTCCCTGACTATGCAATTATATGATGACAAAGAAATGCCTTTAATTTCATTATAGTAGGTGGCTGCCATGGGAATAGTCGCAGGAATATGCAGCTGTCATTATAGGCATACAATGATGGTATGAAAAGACCATTTAGACAATTCCAAACTCCTTTAATTGCATTTTGTTTACTGTAGGGCTCTCTTTTACTGTGTTGATAATAAGCTCCATCATTTCTGTATCAGAGATTTCGCCGCGATAGGTTGTCTTGTTGAATTTACTTCTCTTTGCTACAATAATTTTTGAGCAATTGATGAAAGAGTTGTGCTCTAAAAATGGGAATTGTTCTACAGATACAGGCAATTGATAGTCCGTGACCGATGAGGGCAATTTATAATTGATTTTAGAGTTTATCACTAAACCGCCTATAACATTCCCCTCATTGTCAAAACCAAGAACAATGAAGAACTTGTTTCGTGTTGTGTCTCCACTCTTTGGCGTGATACCATTGTTCTGGTCAAGATTGAGCAAGTGAACATCACCTATATTGATACTGTTTTGGGTTAGCTCATCAGCCAAATCCCCTAATAAATTCCCAAAATTTGTCATGATAAAGCTGCCTCAACTAATAGATTATCCTTGATATATTCTATCATGTCATCGGAAGCCATTCCATCTTTAGCCATCCCTATAATGTCCATAACTTTACGCCCTTGTTGAGCATATGCACGTTTCCATTCTTCGCCATGTGATTTTGCTCGTAATTCTCCGTATGGAAGGTTGACATTCTCGCGGATAGATTTGTCTAAGGCTTCAATATCTGCTTTTGAGAGATAGTCTTTGTTTGCATCTCGTTTTGCCTCAAGCATATAATACGCATCGTCTGTTCCTTTTGAAATGCAACTGTCAATCATAGCTTGTAAAGCTTTGTCACATTGAGGGTCACCTTTTATGCAGTTATAAAGAAAAGAAGGCACAGGCCCGTCAGGCAAAGCACAGAATTCATCAGATACCATAGGAAATCCATATTTTGCCAAATGTGCAATATTAGCAAAATATATCACCTTGAACATGTGGTAATAATCTAACCCTTTTGTCTTATTCAAGATGTAAAGTACAATCTCTGTCAGTTTCTGTTTATCAAAGTTCGTCATTTCAAATGCTATTTCACCAGATGCAAATTTAGTATATAATAATTATAATGCAAAATTTAAATTAACTTTTTACAAAATATTATACATTCATCTTGAAGATGGACTATTGTACCAATACAACTTTTCTCTTTTTGCAGATCCACAGAAAGTGATTTAGTATTTACTCAAATAGTTGTTTAAACCAATGGATTGATAAAGATGTTTGTCCTTTTTGATTATATTTACAGCTTCTATTGGTATTACGGTATATTTATAACCTATTGGTTGGGTTAAATTAGTGAGTATTAGGATTCTAAGAATTCATGGGTAAAAACACAGGGGCTGGGCCGCGTAGGGTGGGTTGCGGCTCAGCCTCTGGGGTGTTGTTTTGGCCGAAGCGGTGGGGGTTAGGCTTCGGCTTCTACGATTTTGCAGATTTCTACGATGGTGCGCATTGCCTTTTCCATTGCCTGAACGGAAACGTATTCGTAGCGGCCGTGCATATTCATGCCGCCTGCGAAGATGTTGGGGCATGGCAGACCTTTGAACGAGAGTTGTGCGCCGTCGGTGCCGCCGCGGATAGGTTGAACGATTGGGGTGACGTCGGCGTTTTTCATTGCCTTTTCTGCCACCTCGATGATGTGCATCACTGGTTCAATCTTTTCGCGCATATTGTAGTATTGGTCTTTGATTTCGATTGACGCGCAGTTGGGGAACTCTGTGTTCACTTTGTGGCAAAGGTGTTCGAGTTCGCGCTTGCGGCTTTCGAAGCGTGCGCGGTCGTGGTCGCGAACGATGTAGGTGAGCACGGTCTTTTCCACTGTGCCCTCAAAGCCAATAAGGTGATAGAAGCCTTCGTAGCCTTCGGTATGCTCTGGGGTTTCCCAACGTGGAATCATCACCGCAAACTGGTTAGCCACTCGGATAGAGTTGAGCATCTTGTGCTTCGCCATGCCAGGGTGCACGTTCAAGCCGGTGAAAGTGATTTTTGCCGATGCGGCGTTGAAGTTTTCAAACTCAAGTTCGCCAGGATAGCCACCGTCCATGGTGTAAGCCCATTCGGCACCGAATTTTTCCACATCGAAGTGGTGTGCGCCCATACCGATTTCCTCGTCGGGGTTGAACGCGATGCGAATGTCGCCGTGCTTGATTTCGGGGTGTGCCTGGAAGTATTCAATGGCGCTGATAATTTCAGCGATGCCAGCCTTGTCGTCGGCACCGAGCAGTGTGTTGCCGTCGGTCACCACGAGGTCTTGACCCACGAAGTCGGCCATTTCGGGGAATTGCTCAGGGTCGAGTACGATGCCTTTTTCTTCGTTAAGCACCACCTTGCCGCCTTCATATTTTACCACACGGGGATTCACACCATGGCCGCTCATGTCGGGTGCGGTGTCGAGGTGTGCGATAAAACCGATGGTTGGCACCTTCTTGTCGGTGTTTGAAGGGAGAGTTGCCATCAAGTAGCCGTTTTCGTCGAGCGAGATGTCGCTGAGACCCATGCCTTCAAGTTCTTTCTTGAGTTCTTGTGCAAACACCATTTGCCCAGGTGTGGAGGGAGTGAGGTTGGTAAGTTCGTCACTTTGAGTATCGAACTTCACATACTGGAGAAATCTATCTACTAATTTCATGTTGTGGTTATATGTTTAAGCCACACCTAAATAGGCGTGGGCAGTTTATTTGCGTATTATGTGAGCAAAGGTAATAATAATTTTTGTAATTTTGTAATGTTAAACATGGCATTTGCATGATGGCAATTCGTAAAAAGCGCAAAACCTATGCTTCGCACCGCTGGCGGCTTCATCTGCTTTCGGGCATTTGGGGTGTGGCGGTGACGGCGGCGGTGGTTGTGTTGGTGGTCAGGTGCCAGCGTTCGGCATCGGTGGGCATCGCAATAAACGAACCGCTGCTGGCGCAAATCTGCGAGGTGCAGTTGCCCGATGCCACGCCCGACGAGGTGGTGACACTTGACGGCTTCACGGTGCACTTCAACGCCACTCACCACATTCCAAACTATGTGGTTTACCGCCTTTTGCGAAGCCACATCGGAGGCAAGGCATCGTATAGCGGCACTTTCACCTGTGCCGATTCGGTGAATGGGTGCGCCGAGCCGTCGGAGTATGCAAAAAGTGGCTACCAGCGTGGTCACATGGCTCCAGCAGCCGACATGAAGTGGAGCAAGCAAGCATTGGAGCAATCCTACACGATGCTCAACATTTGCCCACAGCGCAAGAGTCTGAACACCGGCGCATGGCAGATGCTGGAGGAAAAGGTGCGTGAATGGGCAATGCGCGACAGTGTGCTCGTGGTTTTCACTGGTCCGATTCTCGCCAAGCAGATGCCCACCATTGGCAAAACGAGCAAAATTGCCGTGCCTGGGCAGTTTTTCAAGGTGGTGTTTGCCCCTTATGCCCGTCCGTCGCGCGCCATCGCATTTGTGATGCCCAACACCGATGCCGACAAATTCTGTTCGGAATATGCCGTGAGCGTCGACGAGGTGGAACGCCTCACCGGCTTCGACTTTTTCAGCACGCTCCCCGATGCCGAGCAGCACCGACTTGAATCGGGAGTTGATGCAGACAGTTGGTTTCAGTTTTAAAAATGTAATTTTCAACGCAATATGAAGAAATTATCATACTCCATCATCGCCCTGCTGCTGAGCGTGGGGATTGTGTGCTTTGCGGTTAAGTTCACCGCAGGGCAAACCGCCGATGCCGAAGTGCCGAAGGTGGAGAATGTGGAGAAGAAAAGCCCCGTTGGCAAACTTGTCAGCACCGACAAGAATCTGCTCCTGCTGGTGAAGGTGCCGCAAGGGGTGGCTAACCAGCGCATCAACCACATGGCGTATGTGTGCTATTTCAACAAGGAGCACCGCATCCCCAACTGCGTAATCTACGAACTGTCGGCCACCGAAGTGGCTCAATGCGATGCCCCCGGCGCAGAGCGACGCAAGAACTACAAGTTTCTTGCCGACCCGAAATGCCCCGACAGCCCCGATTGGTATGAATACAAAGGCTCTGGCTACGACCGTGGACACATGGTGCCTGCCAACGATATGAAGTGGGACAAAACCGCCATGAAGGAATGCTTCTACATGACGAATATGTGTCCGCAACTCCATGCGCTGAACGATGGCTGCTGGCGACAACTCGAAATGGCTGTTCACCGTTGGGTGAAGCGCGACAAACGGTTGGTTGTGGCGGCAGGGCCGGTGTTGAAAAACAAGATGAAGCGCATTGGCACTGACAAAAATATATCGGTGCCGGGAGCGTTCTTCAAGGTGATTTATGCGCCCAACCAGGGCCGCGCCATCGGCTTCATCTTCAATAATGAGAAAATCCGTGGTTCCTACACCAAGCATGTGGTGAGCGTTGACTATATCGAACGAATGACCGGACTCGACTTTTTCTCGGCAGTTGACGATAAATTAGAACGACAGATGGAGGCGAATGCCGACATTGAAATGTGGACCAGCACTAACAAAAAATAAACGAATGACGACAATCAACAACGATACAATTGTGGCTATCAGCACACCCCACGGAATGGGTGGCATAGCAGTGGTGAGAGTGAGCGGCGACGACGCCATATCTATCGTGGCGAAGCGATGGAAGGGCGCGCCTATCAGCGAAATGACAAGCCACACGGCGCACTTTGGCCGCCTGCTCGACACCAGTGGCGAACTGCTCGACGAGGTGGTGCTCACCCTGTTTCGCGGTCCGCACTCTTTCACGGGCGAAGATGTGATTGAAATCGCTTGCCACGGCTCGATGTGGATTCAGCAGCAAGTGGTGAACACGCTGATTGACGCTGGCTGCCGCTCTGCCACTGGCGGCGAATTTACGCAACGTGCCTTCGGGAACGGCAAACTCGACCTTTCGCAAGCCGAAGCCATTGCCGACGTGATTGCATCGTCGTCGCGCGCATCGCACCGTGTGGCAATGAATCAGATGCGTGGTGCTTTCAGCCGCCGCCTCACCAGTTTGCGCGCCCAGTTGCTCCAATTCGTGTCGCTGATTGAACTCGAACTCGATTTCAGCGAGGAGGAGGTGAACTTTGCCGACCGTGGCAAACTCATCGACCTGGCAACAGGCATCAAGTCGGTCATTTACAGTCTTGCCGATTCCTACAGCGCTGGCAACGCCATCAAAAACGGTCTGCCTGTGGCTATCGTGGGGCAGACCAACGCTGGTAAATCCACCTTGCTCAACGCTCTGCTCGGCGACGACCGTGCTTTGGTGAGCGACATCAAAGGCACCACACGCGATGTGATTGAAGACACCATCACCCTCGGCGGCACGCTCTTCCGATTTATCGACACCGCTGGTATTCGCGAATCGGGCGACGTGATTGAAAACATGGGCATCGAGCGCTCGTTCAAAAAACTCGACGAGGCGCAACTCGTGCTGTGGGTGGTTGACCCAAGCGAGGGAGCCAACGAGATAGCCACCTTCAGCCAGCAGATATTGCCACGCTGCGAAGGCAAAAAACTGCTCGTGGTGGTCAACAAAATCGACACCACCGACCAAGCCACCCAAATCGAAGTGGCACGCGTGATAGAGCAGCAAATCAGCGGCAACGTGGAAGCCCAAACCATCTACGTTTCGGCACGCGACGGCCAAAATATGGAAGCCCTCAACCAAGCCATCATCAAGATGGCGGCACTGCCATCGGTAGCCGACGACGAAGCCGTAATCGTCACCAACGCACGCCATTACGAAGCCCTCGTGCGCGCAGGCGAAGCCATCACACGCAGCATCGACGGCCTATACAGCGGCATCAGCGGCGACTTCGTAAGCCAAGACATTCGCGAATGTATGCACTACCTCGGCGAAATCACAGGCGAAATCTCCACCGACGACATCCTCGGCGAAATCTTCTCCCACTTCTGCATCGGCAAATAATCCCCACCCATGGAGTTATGGCAGGAAGGCGGATGCCAATTTCCTCTTATCCCGAACTCGCGTTCATATTGTTAAAGGATCAAAGTTGTGTTACACCTTAGCTGTAGTCATAAAACGATGTTGATACCCGATTCCATAAATCGGTAAGTCTAATTGCCGTTAACTTATATTAGCAAATTCCCCTTAGGTGTTCCTTCGGGGGAGTATGCTCGGTGAGAGAGGCGGAAAAAATTAATCAGTAATCGGATTAATGTATCCTTCTTGATCATATCCCTTGCGCTCTCTATTGATAAAATCAATCAACTGCTGAAGTTCTTCAATGTCTGTAATGATTTCTTTAAAACGAAGGTACTGTTCATCGTATCGATTAGTAGAACCATGTTTCAGTCGAGATGAAATATCATCTGGAATCAAATAGTATGTTCGCTCTGCGCCTAAATACTTCTGGAACTCCGATAGGAATATATGAATACCTGCTAGATCAAAGTCGCCAAAGTGAAGATACTTATTGGAAATAGATGTGAGCCATTTCCTAAGATCCGATGACTGAGGGTAACGAGATACAAACAAAGCTTTTTGTGGTAATCCTTGTCTATGCAGGTACTCTTCAAAGAAATGTCTTTGCTGGCGAATCATCCTAAAGTTCTCCATATTCTCTATGCCTATGACTATCACATCATCAGGAATCGTAAACATCTCCCAATCTGTAACAAATACAAAACTTCCTTCTTGAGGATTGACCACAAATCGCTTATTGCTCAATGAACACTCGATAGGCTCATAGCTGTTGATTGGAAATCCTGGACAAGAACGTACCATGACAAGTTTTGAATTGCCCGTTTCTGCAGCCATCGAGGAACGCGTACCATATTCTTCGACTTCCAGTATTCGGTAACTCTCATCTTTGTCAATGAGATACCTTTTCAAAGCGTCTATATCCCGTGCCCGATACGATTTTCTTGAGCCACGCGTAATGATCTGCAACAGTCCTTCATTCAAGAGTTCTGTAAGCAAGCCTTTACTCAACTTTGAACTTGCAACTGTCTCACCTGATATTAATGCTTGTATGGATGCGCTTATAGCCATAGTCTGTTTCTATTTGGCTCTCTTCAACAGTTTCTCCACTCTCGTTTTAACGCCATGCTTGCTCAACAGATAAGTATAGCGGTAATCATAAGGATTGTATGATGTTGGCGAACTGTTAATGAGATAAATATTACGTGAATTAGCGAATTGCAGTATACCCTTGATGTTGTTAGGATGCAGTCTTCCTATCTCGTCCATCATACAGTGCACGATAAAATCACCACTCTTGCGAGCAGCTTTCTTCTTAAACACGTTGATTAACATAATGTTGACCATTGCCTTTACCAATATGTCAGTACCATCTGATCCAACATTGTTGATACGCTCTACCCAGTTGGTGTCGTTATCATTCTCTTTGACACGGAATTGCAAACGGAAAGCATCACCCAACGACACTGTGGGACGGTTAGGTTCGTTCTGCAACTGATGCGACAAGCTCTTTAGATAATCGACTATCTTACGATTCACCTCATCTCGATTGTCACTTGAAAAGAGGTTGAGAGCACCAATAGAGAATGCATTTTCTACAGTATAGTCATGAATAGACATCAGCAGCTGCATAAGCTTGTCTGAAGACTCATTGGCTCTTAATTCAATGCTCTTAATAACACCCGCAAAGTTCTTCTCTACAAAGTCACGATTGATGTCAAGTATGACACCATCCACATCTGACCTGCGTTTCATCAGTGCGCCAATTTCTGTCGACACACGTCCAAGAATATCCTTGTAATGTTCGCTCGTACGTCTACGGAATTCTTCAATCTTATTGTTGTCCATGAAGTCTTGCAAATCAACTGCAATCTGCTGATATTCACTGTCTGTAACTGGCATTGTGTTAAAGTGAAAGGCATTCTGAGGCTTAAAGTTTCTATTGAAACTTACAACCATCTCCTTCAACTTATCAATTGATTCACGTTTTTGGTTCACCGTCCCTCTCAACAATATCAACAGTTGTTGGCAATCTTGATGTGTCGGTAACATCGTATCGTCAGTAAGATAGGTATCAGGCACTAAGTGCTCATTCTCAATTACCTGATGATATTGGTTCAATCCGTCTTGTCTATGCGCGAGGTCTTTGAGCACAATCTTCTGGTGCTCTTCTATTTCTTGTATCTTTTTCTCTATGCGTGAACGCTTATCTTCGTATCGCTGAAGCAACATGGCAATCTGATTTTCTATATCCTTGATACCCTTTCTGATCTCAGGTTCCTTAGCGAAGAGGGTTTCTTCTGCGTAGCGATATTTGTTGACAACATCGCGATCCGTTGCTATTACTTGTAATCGTTGACGAAGCATTTCCAATGCTTTGCGATAATCATCCAGCAGATTTACATCAACGCCCTTTCCTTCAAGTTCAGCCTTTTGCTGTTCATAAAGCTGTTTCTTTTGTTTATCAAATTCGTTATGCCTAGCATCTGCTTCTGATTTTTGTGAATCTTGGAATGCACGCAAATCATCATTGAGAGCCTTGACAGAACTATTGAATGAAGAATCCAAGTCTTTTAAATCCTTTTTATTCTTAGTCTCTTTCTTTTCTCGTGCTTCTTTCTCAGATTGTACATGAAGGAGGGCGACATTGAAAGCACGCTCACGCGTAGCCTTCTCTTGCTCAATTAACTCTTGCTCTTCCATCTCCAACTTATGTTGTTGGTTCTGTAGATTCTGTCTTTTCATAGGAATCTGCTCTTCCTCAACCTTTAGCTGGGTAGCTTTCTGTCGAAGCGGATTGAGCAGAGTGACGTACTTTTTTCCCAGTTTAGAGATATTCTCCTGAAGAATCAATGGTAACTGTGAAAACTGACGATTCAGTTGCTGGAGTTGGGTTTCCAAACCCTTTTTCTCTACTTTGTATTCATCTGGTGTATGATGAACTGCATCCATGTTGTTAAGACTAAGTTTTACACCAAATAAAGAGTCTGACTGAGCAACTTCCTTAGGCTCCAGCCCTTGTGCATATAGTATTCGCTCTTCATCTACCACTTTACCAATAGTATTTTCCCAACCTTCCCTATGCTCACATAGCCATTGATAAAGAGATCCGTCCAAATGTGCTAGTAAATCACTAATCTTGGATATTCTTTCACGACACTCTATTCGGTCTTGCTCAAGTCGTTCTTGTTCATGCTCTGAAGCCTGTTTCAACTCAGTTTCCTTCATTTCGTATTCACTCGTAAGTTGAGCTATTTGACTTTCTACTGCTATCTTCAGAGCACCATTCTCCTTCTCATCCACATTCAATTGTACAAGTTGTTCTTCCACTAGTTTGAGTTCATCCGCCATAGGATGCCATTGCCTCAGTTCTTTCAGTGCATTATCCGCTCTATGCTGTTCGGACAACAGAACCTGAAGACGTTCGTCTGACTCATGCTGCCAGACTCGGTATCCCTCCATGATTTGATTTCTAGCTTTAGAACGCTCATTCTCATAGAGATTACGTTCTTTTTGCAATGAAGCCTGCTTCTGAAACAATGCATCGTTTTGAGCATTATCAAATGCCACAATCGCATTATCAAGTTTAGCTCTTGCAATATCATATTTCTCCTCTATGGATGCGTGTGTCTTGAGAAGGTCATCCAGCAACATTTTCTTATCGGCAAACTCCTGCTTGATGGATTCTTCACGAGCTGCAAGTGCAAGTTTGCCCTCAATGCCCATTGCATCAAACTCCTTCCTTGCCTGAACTATCTCCTTCAACTTGCTCTTCTTACCGCCAAGTTTCTGATTGAGTGAATCCTTGTCTTTGCCATAGTCGGCTGTAAGTTCCTTTTCACGCCTACGCTCCTTGTCTAAACTGCTCTTTACCTCTGTGGCTTCTGTTTTCAGTAGTGGAATTTGCTGTTCACAATCTGCTACCACATGATTCAACATCCGCCACACATCTAGCAGTTGTTGGTCAAGTGCTATGATTTTTCGGCCTTGTTCGGCAATTTTGAGAGCTTGTGTGCGTACAGGGAAATTGCCGTCACGAGTCTGACGGAACCAACAGTCAATCTCGTCATACTCTCTTTCAAAGTCCGTGACTAATCTTCTGTATGTCTGAAGATCAATAGGAAGATCCTCATCAGCCATCGACTGTATGATGGTATTCTTTACAAAGTCTGCATCGAGCTTGGTATTCAAGAATACATTCTGAATACTCCTTGGAATATTCTGATAATGAACACTCTGCACAAGCGCATAGCGTGTATATTTATGGTCATGCGTATTACCAAAGATGATATCCCTAAACACCACTCCTGAGTCGATTCTTGCTGATACTGCGACATTCTTGTCAATGCGCTCACGAATCTTCACCCAGTCACTCAACACCTGCTTGTCGTCATTAATGAGCCATGCTCTTTGGTATGGAGCATCAATGAATCGCCATGAGGCACGTCCCTGGTATCGACTCACCAATATGGTATATGCACCATTGTCTCGCATCACCTCATAGAGGATATGCGAGTTAGACTGGCGGAAATAGAACTCATCAAACGACTTTTGCCCTTGCTGGATACCTAAACGATGCTTATCGGCATTATAGAAGAAAAGCAAAGCTCTCAGCACAGTGCTCTTTCCGACACCTTGTGTTCCTGTGAAATGCACATTACCATCTACAGATATCTCTGCATAAGGTATATTGGCACTATTGATAAATATGATTTTATTCAGGTACTTCATCTTCGTTTGCTATTTGAATCATGTTGACCAGTTCCTCTACATAGCGGAATGCTGATGTTATCTTAAACGTCTCATCCTGTTCGCTAATACACTCTGCAAAGCCCATATTTTGCATCTCTTGCAGCAGTTTGTTCACAATCTCCAGATTTGAACCTACGCCATATTTTTTGAACAGATGACTGGCTTTCTCCTTGAGTTCAATATCCGTACTAATCTGCTCTATCAGATTACTCTTTCGAAACTGATAGCCAGCAGTAAAAGACTGATTATAACATTTCAGGAAATCAAGATAATCCAACCATTTAGAAAAAGTTTCCAATTTCTGCTCGATGGCTTGTTTCCCCTCTCCTAAACGAGAAAAATAGAAGTAACCGTTACCCGATTCCAATTGTAGACCGATTTCCTTGAAATAATCAGAATAGTCTTCAACATTCTCCTCAATATCCTCATAAAGATGGCGGATAGAGGTGTCGGTGCTGTCAACCGAGAGAAATTCTCCACGGTTCAACCGTTCGTATATTCGTTGGGTGTTATTTCGCATAGATAATAGGATATTCAATGTCTTGATAAGTTGCATATTTGCCAGTCATCCGATATTCATCAGGATGAAGGATAACAAGTTGACAAAAGAGGGCTGCGTGGTCTTCAATATCACGTTTGGCCTTATAGTCGTATCTCAGAATGAAGTCAAACAGATTGTAGCTGGAAGCAGCAAAGGCGTTCCACACTTCTGCAGGATCCACTTCTTTCAGACGTTGTACATGTTCCTGCAAGTCTTCCTCTGTCAGTGGGGCAGCTTCTGTTCGTGCCGTTTTCTGAATGCCATTTCGCTCAGCAATACGTCTGAGTATTTTCACAATCTGATCATTCTCCCTCAGCATTTCCAGCGAGAGACGTATCTTGCTATATTGTCGAGACTCCATCCATAAAGGATTTCTGTCTTCTAACACTTGTACAAGGTTAGTATCTGTCTTGATAAGCAATTGATCCTGTAGATATTTCAACTTGCGAATCTTCTTGTAGAGTTTGTTTTGCTGGTCTATCTGATTGATATAGACTATAATCTGCCTGTCTATCTCCATCAAGGCATGATAAGCATCCACAAAGTCATGCTTCACATCGCTGCAAGTCTTGGCCATGTGTGGGTCATTGGCCATGATGAAGAATGCCTGCTCATTATCCATCAGTTTCTCACATTCACGGATCATTGAGCGGATACTATGGCTTTTTTCATCGAGGTTCTTGAGTTTCGTCTTCTTGATAAGATAGTTGGGCTCTTGCTTATAAGCATTGTCCATATTACGTTTCAGGTCAACTACATTCTTTAAGGTCCTGAATCCAGTCTTTTTCAAGAGCTGACGCACACTGTCCTGATAACCAGCCTTTCGATTTACGTTGGTTTCTTGGAGGAAGTAGCCAATATGTTCCTTCAACGTGTTGATGCATTCCTGCACACTCAGTACGCTGATTTCCTCGTTGACATTCAGCACTTCCTCAAAGAAGTTCCGATAGTCACTCTCGATTTCAACGGTATTGCCTGCCTCTACCAGCACACCATAGTCAACCAGTCTTTTCAGACGGTTCTCATTGCCTCCGACTAGTTCCAATGCCAACTCTAACGTAAACTTCATCAGTTTTCGCTTCTCAAACATCTCACTGAGCAGTCCTTGCTCGCGCGAGAGTGTCTTGGTCAGTTCTTCTATAGTTCTGAAATGTGTTAGAATACCCATGTGGACGCTTTGTTATAAAACCAAGAAATTCTTCTCATTCTGGTTTGAGTTGACTAAAGATATTGCTTATCTTGTTAATAATAACATCTTGTTCTGCTTTTGAAACTTCAAACCCTTTTGAAATCGGCTCAATGATTGTCTTCTTTGCTTGAATGTTTTTATCAACCAGACTAATCCATCGTGACACATCTTTTTTAATAAATGATCTGATGCAAATATAGTTAATTCCCTCGAACAACATGAACAATTCGCAATAAAAATGAGGTTGAGTTTGTATTCTTTAGTGTTCGGCAACCATTTGAAGGCAAAAGAAACTATTTTCGGCCACTTTAATAAAATAATTGCGTTTTTGTACAAGTTTTTCTTGACTTCGTCAATGCGTACCCCCCCCCCCCAAAAAAAAAATCGACGAAGCCCATACAACTTCTGATGAACCTGCTTGCAGCGATGGGGACGTACTACTTCTTCCTGTCCAAACCAGCAGTCAACTTCGACTACGAGGTGTCGAACTCAGACGGGCAACTCACCATTTGGCAATAGCCAAAATCCCATTTTCTCAAAAGCGCATCAGGCGGCCACGTCCATGGTCGCCCGACACTATATCTGCATCCGAATCGCGCCTTTTCAGCCCACGCTTATCCCGAACTCGCGCTATTTAGATTCTACAACCTTCGTGATTTTGATGAATTTTCAAGTGTGAAGTCATATATTATTTGAGAAGATTTACGAGTTGCCCCTGTATCGAAACATTCACCCACAATCAAAGGGACCGGTTCTTTTGATGATACACAACCACAAAAACCCGATATACAAACCTTTATAGAAGCAATGCTTAGGAAGCGAAAGATCAAGTCTATAAGAAGGCAGAAAGATGGCGGTAGTTGAGAATTTTAATTTCACCTACCTCATTTTCAAAATCACCGTCATATACAACCGCCTTCTCTGCTATCTTATCAGCAACGAGTGACTCCATTTTTCGGAGCGCTTTCTCGAAAGAAGTGTGATAGGTCATCGCCGACTTGATTTCTATACCTTTAAGCATGTCTTTTTCCTGCATTATAAGGTCGATTTCATTTTGGTTGGAATCGCGATAAAAACACAAATTATTTTCCTTCGCACGGTTAAACCGGTGTTTGAGAGCCTCCAACACTATCAGGTTTTCAAAAAGGGCACCGCGCATTGAGTGGTTTTCCAATTCCTTGTCCGACCCTATTCCAAGTAAATGACACGCCAATCCCGTGTCGCAGAAATAAAGTTTTGGCGATTTTATCAACCTTTTGTTGATATTTTTAAAATAAGGATGCAAGCGAAATACAACGTAAGAGGTCTCTATAATAGAAAGCCATTCCGATATGGTGTTCGAACTCACACCCACTTCTGTTGCCACTTGCGACACATTAAATATTTGCCCTATTCTGCCAGCACAAATCTTGAGAAATGTGCTAAACTTCATTATGTTTTTCACATTGATCAATTCTTGCACATCTCTTTCAAGATAGGTGCGCACATAAGCAGGATACATAAATTTTGCTGGTCGCTCACCTGTTTGCACCGAAGGATACAGACCATTATACAGCAGTTGATTCGTGGTGATGCTGGCAATGCTATCGGCTACCTCTTCAATAGAAAGCGGCAACAAATCCACTATAAAGCATCTGCCAGCCAACGATTGCTTCACAGAGCGAAGCATATTGAAATTCGCACTTCCAGAAAGCACATAACGACGGTCGGGCTGATTATCAACAATCCCCTGTATATACGAAAGTAGTTGAGGCACATTTTGTACCTCATCAATCACCATACCCTTTGCTGTGGGTTGCAAAAATCGCTTCGGGTCGTCAATCGCAACACTTCTCACATCATAATCCTCCAAAGAGCAATGTTCAAAGTTGGGAAACAAATGCTTAATCAATGTGCTTTTACCTGCTTGACGCGGTCCTGTGACGATAATAACAGGGAAATACTTTGCTACTTCCAAAAGGGTATCTTCCACCTTTCGCTTAATATAAGTCCTTTCCATTTTATGTAATTTTGAGGTGACACTGCAAATTTACATAACTTTTCGTGATAAGAAAAACTTTTCTGGCAAAAAACTTATGCAAATCTGAAGTGCGACTTCAAATTTACATAAAAAAACCAAAGTGGTAATAGAAATGGGTTCATCACACAAAGCCCCTCAAAAAAAGCATCTCCACATCAGCTTCCCCTTTTAACCTGTCAGCACTACTGATTGGTGTGATGTGCGGTGGTGGTATGCAGTTTTTTTTGGAAAAATATAGTTCAGTGGATAATTCCTGGGGATAGATTATGCATTGTTGCCAAATCGTGAATGGAATCAAAAACAAAAAACATAAAAAACAGCCTTGGAGCAACGTGGAATGCTTCGCATTTGGCGGTGC
>OIYS01000761.1_pt1 | contig 20079 bp, 10 predicted proteins | sample 1588271 | NCBI WGS metagenome assembly OIYS01 (sample SAMN03283286) | human gut metagenome | biome: human-associated habitat; material: feces | host: Homo sapiens | place: Peru | collected 2012
ATTTGGCTGGGGTGGGGGCAACCTTGCGCAGGATGATGACGGCGTGGCTGGCCCCGTCTACGGGGAACTCCAGGAAGGCCTCCTGCTTGAGGCCCAGCTTTTTCATGGCACCTGCGCACTCGGCCAGCTCTTCCTTTGCGGCGCTGCCCTTCATGGCCACCACGGCACCGCCTACCTTGACGTAGGGGGCCAGCAGCTCCAGCAGGATATTCAGCCGGGCCACGGCCCGGGAGACGGCATAGTCATAGCTTTCCCGCCGGTCCGCCACAGCTTCTTCCGCCCGGGCGGTGACGCACTGGGCGCTGACCCCCAGCTGGGGGAGAATTTCTTTCAGCCAGTTCACCCGCTTGCCCAGGCTGTCCAGCAGGGTCACCTGGGTCTGGGGGGAGGCAATGGCCAGAGGCACACCGGGGAAGCCCGCCCCGCAGCCCACATCGATGAGGCTTTTGCCCCGCAGGTCCAGGGCGGAGAGCACCGTCAGGCTGTCCAGCAGGTGGAGCTTGGCCACCTGCTGGGGCTCTGTAATGGCCGTCAGGTTCATGACCTGGTTCTGGTCGATGACCGCCTGGCCAAAGGCGCAGAGGGTATCGGTCTGGGCCTGGGTCAGGTCCAGCTTCAGTTCCGGCAGGCCGGAAATCAGGGTCTGCTTCATATCCATCAGCCCACACCTCCCGCGTGTACGATCCCCGTCAGGTCCACCTGGGTCTTGTCCAGGGGGTTGAAGGGATTCTCTTCCTCTGCCAGACTGGGCAGCAGGATCTCCTGGATATGCCAGCTCACCAGCAGGTCGCAGACCTCGCCGTAGGATCGGAGGCCGGAGCTGTCGCCGCTGGTTTTCAGGTAGGTATTGTTCACGGCGTTACCGGCCTTGGTGGCCTTGTCGTTTTTCTTGGTCCGGTAGAAGGCATCGTACTGGGCCATGTCGTAGCGCAGAGCGTCGCTGACTCCCTGCTCCACCCGGGTCCGGGCATCCACAGCCGCCTGGCTGGATACGGTGGACAGGGCAGAAATGCAGTAGCGGTAGGCCATGAAGTAGGCAGAGTACCGGAACTGGGGATCGGAATTGCTGGAGGCCGCCAGGAACGCGGCGAAATTGGCATCCCGCTCGTTGGCAATGCACATCCGGTGAGCCATCTCGTGGCACATGGTAAAGGGCAGGCTCACGTCCGGAGCCTGGGGATTCACGGCGGCCTCCCCGGTGAGGGCGAAGGTGAAGCCCGTAATGCCCATGGACACATACATATCGGACCAGCCCAGCTTCTTGACGGGCAGGGTGGACCCGGCGAAAATGGGATAGTGCTTCTCGTAGGTCAGGGTCTTGAAGCCCTCCCCGGCCTGGGCCGCCAGCTGGTCAAAGGTCTGGAAGGACACGTTGCCGTCGCCGGTTCTCGGCACCTGGCCGGCCAGGGTATTGGCCTCGTTCCGGTAGTATTCCGTGGCCTCCGTCAGCTCCTCCAGGGTATAGGGGGACATATCCAGCCGCAGGTCCTCGGAAATGGGACCGGCGTAGTAATTGAGGCCGAACAGGGCCGTATGGAGGCAGTAGATGGCGCTGAACACCGCCAGCACCCAGCCCCCCCACTGGATGGCGTTCCACTTGAGGACCACCATGAGCACAATGCTGCAAAGGATCAGGGCCCCCAGGGCCACTGCCAGCAGCTGCCACAGGCACAGATCCACCTGGCCGCTCCATTGGGCCAGAATGCCCTGCAAATTCCGGGTCACATAGGGGTAGACCATATCCACAATGGTGGAGAACCGCTGGGCGTAGGCCATCAGCACCCAGGTAATGGCCCCAAAGATCCCGGCGGCCAGATATCCGCGTAAATATTTCAAAAGGAAAGCCCTCCTTCAAGATAAACCTAATCAGTATACTAGTATAACACAGAAAGAGACGGTTGTCTTCCCCCTATTTTTGAATTTTTTTGGACATGGGACGCAAACAGCCGCCCCGGTGGGGCGGCTGCGGCGTGTTATGGGATTTTACTTAACGGTGAGCTTCAGGGTAACGGTGCCGTTGGGCAGCGGCTCACCCTTGGCATTGGTGCGGATCTCCATGCCCCGGACAAAGACGTTCAGCTTGATGCTGGTGGTCTTGATCTTGGCATCGTTGGCACCGGAGGGACGGAGCTCGAACCAGCCGTCGCCCAGGGCCTCGATGTTGTACATGGTGGCCAGGGTCTTATCCACAATGGTGACATTCTCCACGCTGTTCAGGTTCTTGTCGGAGCTGGTGAGCCGGAACTTGTGGCCGGCCTTCAGGTCGGACTTGTAGACGGTCACGGTGCGGTCAGGCTTCACGGAGCAGCTGCCGGCCCTGACCTTCAAAACGGCCTTGGCGGGGGTCACGTCCAGACCCTCGGCGTCCTTCAGAGTCACCCGGACCTGATACTTGAGTTCGCTGTTCAGCACGGCTTCCGGCAGCTTCAGGATGGAGTAGGTGCTGGCCCGGCTGGTGCTGGGACGGATCTCAAACTTCTCGGACACATCCTCCCAGCCGGTGCGGCCGTTGGGGGAGGCCCAGACCGTTACCTCGGGGTAGACGGGATCGCCGTTCGCGTCCACGGCATCCACGAAGTTGAAGTTGCTGGCTCTGTACTTCACGTACACCTTGGTGGAATCCCGGGTGGGATCGATGGTGCCGGAGGTAGAGGCGGAGAGCCGGATCCTGGAGTTGGTCTTGTTGGCGATCTGGACGTTCAGAGTGGCGGCTCTGTCGGCTTCGGAGGCCTTGACGAAGACCTTGTAGGTCTTGCCGTAGACGGCACCCTCACCGGCGGTGAGCTTGATAGTCTGATTGTCAGCATCGATCTCCACGATGTCCACGGCATCTTCGGGGGAGACGGTGACGATGGGCTTGTCCGCCTTCTTCACGTTGTCGCCGCTGGGGCTGACGGTATAGGAGATCTTCAGGATCTGGGCGGCATCCTTGTTCAGGGTCAGGGTGGACTTGCTCAGGCGGATGTTGACGGGAGTGCGCTTCACGGTCAGGTTCACGGAACCGGAGCAGGCAACCACGTCCTCACCATTCTTGGCGTAGACCAGGATGGTCAGCTTGTCCCCGGCCTTCAGGTCAGCATCTTCCTTCAGGAGATACTCGCCGTCGTCGTTCTTGGCCTGGAAGTAGTCGAAGAAGTCTACAGGGGCGGCGTTGTTCTTGCGGACCTTGTATTCGATGATGTCCACATCGCCGAACATATTCCGGAAGGTCTCGGTGAGCTTGATGCCCTTCTTGTAGTAGGTCAGGTCCAGAGAGCCGGTGACCTTCAGGGTCACGGTGGGCTTGGTGTTCTTGGCCAGGGTCTTCACGGCGATGACCACAGGCTTCTGGCCTACGGGATTCAGGGTGACCCGGTAATTGGCGCCGGGCTCGGTGGAGGCGTTGGTGGAAATGGAGACGGTCTTGTTCTCCGGGTCGTAGGTCACCTCCAGCTCGCCGTCGACTTCCACGTACTTGCTGCCCTTGCGGCAGGCGATGACGAGGGGATTCTCCTCCTCCAGCTCCGGCACGGCGGCATCGGCGGGGGTCATGTGGATGTCCAGGTCGGCATTGTCGCCGTAGAGGGTGTTCAGGGTCACGTTGGTTCTGCTGACCCGCATCTCGGGGGCTCTCATGTTGACAGTCAGAGGCAGTACCAAATCTCTGTTGGAGCCCTCAATGTCCACATAGACGTTGGTCTTGAAGGTACCCTTGTAGGAATCGGAGTTGGGGTAGAAGGTCAGCTGGTAGTTCTCTGCGTCATAGTCCGCAGTCAGCCGGTCATCCTCTACCCTGGCATCGGTCACGCCCAGGGCCTTCAGATCCAGGGACTTGTCCTGGCTGATGAGCTTATCCTTGACGCCGTAGCTATCGGACTGGGAGATGGTGATGCCGGAGGAAGCCAGCTTGACGGCGGGAGCCTGGTAAATGAGCTTCACGGGAAGCTGGACAGCGGCGGGAATGGCCCACTGCTCCGTCTCCACGCTGAGCCAGACCTTGGCGTTGGCGGTCTTGGTGGTGACGTCGGGGTTGACAGAAATCTGTCCGTCCGGGCCCTCGTCAATGCCCAGCCACTCAGGCCAGCTGTTGGCGTGGTCCTCTTCCACGTAAATGCCGGTGACGGTAGCGCCCTGGATATCCGGCATATAGGTCTTCTCGTTATAGAAGCCGTTGATGGTCAGCTGGGAAGCGGTGAGCTTGGGCAGGCTCTTCTTCACGCTGATGTTCAGGGTCTCCTCGGTAAGGAGATCCTGGTCCGCGGTGTGGAGAACGATCTTGCTCTTGTAGCTGCTCTTGACCTTGTCCGGGTTCTCCCGGGCGTAGTCCGTGGGGATCAGCCACAGGGACCAGTCGTCCATGACCTCCAGATCGAAGAGGTCGTTCATATCGTCGTTGAGGACGATGTCATCATTCTTATCCTTGGAGCCAAACTCGGCAGACTGGATCAGATGGCCCAGGGCCTCGTCGGCATCATAGGAATCCACCGTGTCGGCCTCATAGGCAGAGGTGCTGGCCTTATTGCCCAGCTGGGGATGGATCCGCAGCTGGAAGCCGCTTTTCTTGTAGAGCTCCAGGGCGGCATTGGTGCTGATGAGGGTCACATCAGACAGCTCCTCAGCCTTTTCGTTGACCACCAGCACACGGCAGGTGGTGCTGAACTCGTAGGTGCCGTGCTTGACGGTGGCCTTGACATAGGCGGTACCGGCGGTGAGGGGGGTGAGAACGCCCTCGTCATCCACATCCAGAATGCCCTCGGGAGTGACGGACCACTCCAGGTTCCCGGCCCACTGGACAGGGGTGACCTCGGCCCGGAGCTGATAGCTTGCGGCTTCTCCCAGCTTCAGGGTCAGGTTGGCCACGGTGCCGTTTTCGCCCATGGTCTCGTCCAGGTCGCTGCCATCGGCGGCGTAGAGATGGATGCCGCGCTTGTTGGCCAGGCCGTAGAGCTGGACCAGCACATCCTCGTGGGTAGTCACTTCATAGGTAAAGCTCAGGCTGCCGCTGGATCCGGCCACCTTCTGATTGGTGTAGACCAGGTTCTCCTCGTCCACCATCTGGCTCAGGGCGGCGGGATCCTCTACGGGAGCGCCGGTGAGCTTGGTCACCACGATCTGGTAGGGCTGGCCGGGCATCAGGCCGGTGAAGGTGGTGGTCCGGTCGGCCTGCTTGCCGGTGGTCTTTCCGGAGAAGGCGGCCATCTCTTCGGCGGCAGCGGCTTCCTCAGCCTGAGCGCCCTCCGGCAGGACCATGTAGCCATCGGCGGCGGCCTCTTCCAGGGTCATGCCCTCCTGCTCTTCCAGGGTCTCTTCTTCGGCCTGGGTCTGCTCCGTAGCCTCGGTCTGCTCCGTGGGCTCGGCATCCTCATAGCTGTTGCTGCCCTCGGTGCCGGACACAATGGTGCCCTTGGCGGTGCCGTCGGTCATGCGGATGGTGGTGGTCTCCAGGAAGGCACCAACAGGGGCGCCGATGGCATCCCATTGGGCCTTGGTGCCCTCAAAGGAAACGGTATTGCCCCCCAGGGACTCCAGGGCAAAAGCGCTGTCGCCAATGGACTCCAGCTTGCCGGTGCGGATGGTGACCTTGGTCAGCTTGGTATTGGCCGCAAAGGCATTCTCGCCGATGCGCTTCACACCGCCGATGTCCAGAGTGTTCAGGTTGGTAAAGGAATCGAAAGCGCCGGCATCCAAAGTCTCAAAGGTGGCGTTGGGATCCACAACGATGCTGGTCACGGCGGTCAGGTCGATGTCCTTGGGCCAGTTGACGCTGCCGTCCAGGGTGCCGCTGCCGCCGACCCACAGAGAGCCGTTCTTCATCTCGGCGGTGAACTTGTTGCCGGGCTTGGGCTCTTCGGGCTCGGTGGGTTCCGTGGTCTCCTCGGCCTTCTTCAGCACGCCCATGCTCGCCTCGGCATACTTGCACACAGGGATCAGGGTGTCCTCTTCCAGCAGGAAGGCCCGGGCCACGCACTCGCCGTCGCCGGCTACATTGTCGGGCAGGGTGACTTCCTCGCCCTTGGCATAGGCGATCATGCGCTTGCCGCCCCGGTCATAAATGGCCGTCAGCACCAGCCCCTGGCCGGAGGCTTGGGCAGTGGCGGTCCGGCCATCGGCGGAAATGCTGATGGCGGAGGTCTCCTCCCCGGCGTAGGCCGCCCCGTCGGTGTCCTCGGCAAAAATGCCCATCGGAAGCACCGACAGCAGCATTGCCGCCACCAGAAGTACGGACAATAGCTTTTTCATCATAAATCATCCTTCTTTCATGGGTAATTTAAATTACAGGAACGATACCATTATGATACCATTTGTAACCTCTTTTGTCAACGTAATTTTCCAGTTTTGCCAGGGTTTTCCAGAGAAAAACGCTCCCGGAAGCCAGTTCCGGGAGCGCGTGTTTCCTTTTGCCCTTCTGCAAGGGGAACCATTGGCAAAACTCGCTCTATTGCCGTAGATCCTCTTCCGACAGCTGATTCAGAATAGCCGCCAGCTTGGCGTTTACAGAATCGAAGTCCGCGACGGCATCCATGATCTCGTCATAGGCCACGTTCTTTCCGGCTGACAGCAGTTCCCCGGCCAGATCCGCCACCTCCTGGGCGTGGGCATCATTATGGCTCACCAGATACTTCATGAGCACCAATAGCTCCTCCAGGGGTGTAGAACCCGCCTCCGGTGTATGGCTGTGGGGCAGCTCCCCATGGGTATGGCTGTGGGTCAAGCCGCCGTGGGTGTGGGGAACGCCGTTGTGTTCATGTACCAGCAAATCCCGCTTCACGCCGCTGACCTGGTACATCCGGCTGTTGGAGATCATGACCTCCACATCATAATGGGCATCAAAGAGCCGCACCAGTCTTTCCGCCTCCATCAGACCGTTGGAGACCCTGCTGGCACTGCCATGGTGATGGGCATCAATGGTCTCCCGGCTGGCTCCGTGGGCAATGGTCAGCCGCCCGCCCTCCTTCAGCAGATCTGCCAGAACTTTCAGCAGATGCTTGGGATTGGGAAAGTGGGGAAAGGCATTGTAGACCACGATCCGGTCATATTTCTTCTCCGACTGCCACTGCTCCACATCGCCGCAGACCACCGTGATCTTTGGCTCCCCGGAAAACTTCTCCGCCGCGATTCTTGCCATCTCCGGAGAAATGTCAATGCCGGTGACGGAGGCCACGTTCCGCTTCAGGTAATAAGGGAACATGACACCGGTGCCGCAGGCCACATCCAGGATATCCTGCCCCGGCCCCACCTCGGCGTTGTCAAGAATCGTTTCCATAATCTTGTCATTTACAACCATTTCCCCATCCCAGGTTGGGGCACAGCGGTCAAAAAATTCGATAACATCTTTCTTTTCCATAAGTAGCTTCCTTTCCGCACCGAAAGCCCAGCCCAATTGGGAGCTGCGCCGGGTGCCTTAATGAAAGAATGTCGCGGTGTCGATCTTCTGATAACCGCCGAAGCTGGAGGGGCAGGCAAAGATTTCCTCTGCCAGCTCCTGGCCCAGGAATGCCTTGGTCACTTCATTGGTTTTGGCGGTCAGATCAATGTCCTGGAACTGCTCCGGGTACACCGTCTTGGCAATAAACCAGGTATTGATGAGGGCAATCTCAAAATTGGTGTAGTAGGCGTTATAGGCCATTTCCAGGTACACTTCCCCATTCTGCCATGCCTTGCAGGTGTCGAACATGGTGGGGTCCTCCTGATAGAGGGGCTTGATATTTTTCACAGCCGCCGCGTCCAGGAGCATAATATCCATACTGTCGCCAATTTCCACAAACTTTTCCGCCTCAATAGGACCAACGCCTTGGATGCCGGTGCCGGAGAGGACATTCTTCACATTTGCCACCTGGAAGGACACATAGTTCTCCGCCGTCATCAGATGGTTCGTGGTGCCCCAGTTGCCCAGACCGCAGACATAGACGCTGGGCTTGTCTCCATCGGCAATTTCCGCTGTGCGGCTGTTGATTTCCGCCGCCTCGCTTTTTACAAAGTCCACCAGAGTCTGGGCCTTTTCCTCCCGGTCAAAAATCTGGCCCAGCAATGCCATGGAGCCGGAGAAGGCATCGTCAAACACGCCCTTGGGGCCTGCCTTCAGCGTAATGACCGGCACACCCAACTGCTCCTGCAGAGCGTCTTCCTTTTCCACATCCTCATACTCGGAAATGACAATATCCGGCGCGCAGGACAGAATTTTCTCTGCCTCGGCGGTCTGGGCTTGAGGGCCCCCCACGCCGCAGGAGGGAAGGGTCTGGAACACATCCCCGAAAGCCAGCACATAGGGCCGGGCTACCGCGTCAAACATCTTGGGCCGGTCCTCCAAAGTGGTATTGTCAATGTCCTCCACACCGCCCAGCAGGGACACATCCCCAATGTAGGCGTACATTCTCAGCGCTCCCGCGCCGATACAGACCACGCTTTTATAGCTGCCGGGCGTAACGGTCACTTCCCGACCGATCATATCGGTTACTGTAATTTCCGCCGCCTCCGTAGGCGCGGCGGTCGTTTCCACCTGGGCTGCCTCTGTAGTCGGGGCCTGGGTGGTTTCCGCAGTCTGGTTTGTACCGCAGGCCGCCAGCGTCAACAGCAGGGCGGCGGCGCAGAGAAAAGCGAGCATTCGTTTCATAGATTAGCCTCCTAAAATCACTTTTTGGTTTTCTATCTCGACAATTCTGACCCGCAGGCCAAAAATATCTTCAATGGTTTCCTCCCGAAAAATCTCTTTTCCACCGGCGTATTTTACAACACCGTCCTTCAGGAAAAAGAAGCGGTCTCCAAAATTCAGGGCCTGATTCAGGTCGTGGAGGGAAGACAGCACCGCAATGCCCTTTTCCTGGGCAAGTTTTTTTGCTTCCGTCAAAATCAGATGCTCATTGGCAATATCCAGGTTGCCGGTGGGCTCATCGAAAACCATCAGCTTCGGCTCCTGGGCCATGGCCCGGGCTATGGCGATCTTCTGCCGTTCGCCTCCGGAAAGTGTGTCTATATTCCGGTCTGCATAGGCCGTCAGGCCCATATCTTCCAGAATTTTCTCCACCGCCCGGTAGTCCTCTGGCCCTGCTTTCAGCCCAAAGTAGGACACCCGGCCCATAAGGACGGAATCGAAGACGCTGAGCTCTCCAAACTGTATATTCTGGGGGACGTAGGCAATTTTTCTGGCCCGCTCCCGCCTCGGCAGCTTCAGCAGGTTCTCCCCATCAAAGGTGACACAGCCGCCGGAAGGCTTCTGAATGCCCAGGATGCTTTTGAACAGAGTGGTCTTTCCGGCACCGTTTTTCCCAAGCAGAATGCCGATTTCCCCGGCCTTCAGCTCCAGAGACGCGCCATTGAGCACAAGGGGGCCTGTCCTGCCATAGCGGAACCGGATATCTTCACATTTCAGCATTTGCCTTTCCCCTTTTCCGAAAAAATAATGGCAAGGAAGAAGGGCGCGCCCAGCATGGAGGTGATGGCCCCCACCGGCAGCGCCGAGCCGCCGCCCATGCTCCGGGACACCGTATCCGCCATCAGAAGCAGAAGGCTCCCCGCCAGGGCCGATGCCGGGACGGCGACCCGGTGATCCTGGCCCAGCAGCTTTTTTACCGTATGGGGGCAGATCATTCCCACGAACCCGATGACCCCCAGGAAGGACACGCACACCGCCGTCATGACGGAGGCCAGCAGCAAACAGACAAACCGCAGCAATTCTACCGGGACTCCCATAGTCTTTGCCGTGGCCTCACCGCTGAGCAGAGCGTTTAACTGCCAGGATACCAACCAGAAAAAGGACACACCCACTGTCACGACAGCCAGCATGATCCAATCCGTCCGATAAGTTGCCCGGCCCAGATCACCAAAATTCCAAACCACAGCGGCGGCAATTCCTACGTCTGTGGCATAGAACTGCAAAATGGTCGTTGCCGCTGTCCATAAAGCGCCAATGGCCATGCCGGACAGGACAACCACATTGGGTGAAAAGGCGCGGACGGTACACAGCCCCAAAATCATCAGGATAGAGGCGGTGGAGAATAGGAACGCCATAAAGCTGGTGGCAAAGGGATTGGCCCCAACAGAAAAATTGTTCACGTTATTGCCTGTAGACAGGAATCCTCCCGCGAAGGCAATGATGGAAAGATTGGCTCCGAATACCGCTGCGTTGGACACACCCAGAGTGGATGGAGAAGCCATGGGATTGCTCAATGCCGTCTGCATTACCAGGCCGGACACCGCCAGACCGGCCCCCGCAATGATTGCCGCCAATACGCGGGGAATGCGGATATTCCATAGGATCCGCACCGCTGACGGGTTCCCTTTCTTTGCCAGTGCCAACAGGCACTCCCCCAAAGACAGGCCGGATACCCCTACAAACAGGCAGAGCGCACCAAAACTCAACACAGCCAACGCCATGAAAAAAATCACCAAATGGTTTCTATGCTGCTTTTCCAATGGAAGTCCTTCTCTCTTTCGCAAAAAACGCCCCGCGGATTTTCCTGCCGCGTGGCGTTTGAAATCACCAGGAAATAGTCAGTATCTCTCTTTTTGCCCATTTTATCACGCTTCTCTTCCTGGCGGAAGCCCCCCTGGGGGATACTGGTTGATATTTAATTTGGTTCTATAACAAAAAACCGCTTCGCTTACGCGAGGCGGTTTTTGCTATAGTTAAAAGGGCCCGGATGGGCCCTTTTTCATTTTGAGAACGGGAGATTGCTTTTTCAGATTTTTCTCTGGACGCATCCGCTATTGACAACGTATATTTCATCGGCTACACGTTCAATCACTTTTGAATCGTGGCTTGCCAGAACGATCAGGGCACCGCGGTGACATAGAGATGGTTTCTTTTACATAGGCGCTTGCAAATGAATCAATAAAACCGTCTGTGGAAGGCAATTCCTCCAACTGCCGTATTATGCGAACCTGATTTACGGAAACACCAAGCGCTCCATCACCGGCGTGGGAAACGGAGAATGTGATTGGAAGGAATGTATTATCATCCGTTTCTGCTGGTTCACTGGGCGTAACGTCTTGGGGTGGCAGAGAATCTGTGGAGGAGCTGGTGTGTTCCTTGACTTGGTCCGCCATTTTGAGCCCAATTGTGCTTGCGGTGCAGCCGGTAAAAAGGAAAGACAGTGTTACCAGAAATAGAATGATTTTATGGACGTGATGTTTCATATAAACGATCCTTTCTGTGGGGGATGGCACAATACCAGCCACGGACACGGTTCTGTGGGAGGTCGGCTGGCCAACTAATGGTCAGCCTCCTACCCGATTAAAGACTTACACACGTCCGCTGCGATTGCCGTAAACTGTCAAAGCGTCAACAACAGTGAGCAGTGCTTCACGGTCTTTGCCTTTGACACGCACAATTTTATTCAACACCTCGGATACTGTGGTGCCAGGATAATATTCCTGATTAAGCATTTCCTCGATCTCGTATATTTTGGATGCACCCATCAGGTATTCGGGACTAACGTTGAAATAGGCCGCAATTCTGTTGAGGGTTTCGCGGCTTGGTGTTGTGCGTCCTGTCTCATATTGCGATACTGCTGAGGGAGAGATATACAGTTCTTTCGCCAGCTGAGCTTGATTGAGTTTTCTGCTTTTGCGCAGTTTGCGTAGTGTTTCCGGAAACACAATATCCCTCCTCACATTATTTTCTTGTATCATACAATATAAAATAGCCGTTTTGTTGAAAAATTAGCATATATATTCTAATATTAGAAAATTGATATAAAATATTTAGTATAGCTAATTTATAGAAGTTTGCTGGAATATGATTCCCCTAAATCTTCACTATGGCGATAAAAATACGAACTCTTTTTGTTGCGGATTTGGAGCGCCAATCGTTATAGTTACTTGTATAACGAAACCGAGAAAGAGAAATGGGGATGCAGATGACACAACGCAAAACAAACGATGCGGAAGAGCTGGATAATAGGTTCTTCTTTGAACACTTTTATGAACAGCACAAGCAGTTTCTGTACTATGTCGCTCGTCGAAGATGTCACAATGAGGACGATGTTCAAGAGGTAGTGCAAGAATCATGGATCAGGTTACTGAAGCACATTTCCGTATTGAAAGAAATTAACGAATGTAAAACGCCCAAATACATTGCATTAACGGTCAGGGCAGTGTATATTGATTTGGAAAAGAAAAAGCATTCGGATATGTCTGTTTCCCTGGAGGAATTCCTGCTGGAGGCGTTTCACGGTGGCGAGATACAAATAGAAAATGATTTGGAGGCGATTGATCGTAAAACAAAGGTTTATAGGTTGAAGGAAGACCTTTCCGCTCGTGATTGGTTCGTACTCGAAGGGAAATACATACTTGGCTATACTGATGCAGAGTTAGCAAAGCAGCTAGGTGTTGCGCCTGATAGTATTCGAATGATTTTGACAAGGGCGAAAAGCAATGCCAGGGCTATACTGTTGTCCTGTGATGACAAAGGGGGTGAATAGAATGAACGACCAACGCAGAGAGAGGCTTGAAGATGCATGGGATGAAGCGGCTCTGGAGCTTTTGATGGACGACTATGCCGAGATGGCAGGAAGCGAACTGTACGAAGAATACCTCTCCAATCTGGAGCAAGGGAAGGTTGAGGAGTTGCCCGCGGATTTGGACAAGAGCTGTCAAAACCTAATCCAGTCGTCGTTTTCAGCGGAATCGGAGACGGAAAAGAGCGATTGGATAAATGCTGCAATATGCCGTGTTTGTAGAGCGGCTATGGTGGTTCTGGCGATATTTGGTGCGACAGCAACGATTGTTTTGTCTGTTGATGCATTGCGTGTACCGATTTTCAACTTTTTCCTGAAGCAGGAGCAACGGTATACGATTGTTTCGTCGTCCGAAGAGGCTGATGACCTAATCAGTAGAGAGCATATTGAGAATATTCGTGACTATATCCCTCGAGAGTACAAAATTGTGTACGAGACTTATTTCGGAGATGGATACTACAATCTACGCTATAAAAATGGAAGTGGAGATATTATTTCCATCAGGGCAGGTGAAGGGGATATTGAATTGTATGCGGATACAGAAGATGCTACTTTTGAGAAAATCGATATAAACGGAAAATCTGCGTTGTTCATTCAAAAAAACGGTATGCGTATAATCGTTCAGAAAGCGAACTCACAAGCCGTCCTTGACTTTTATGCGGAAGCAATGGAGGAAAGTGACTTCTTTAGAATTGCTGATTTACTAAGTGATATGTAAGGAGATTCCGGAAATGAAAAGAAAATTTGCTACTTTTTTGGCGTTGGCTTTATTTGCTGCAAGTGTATTCATCCCTGCGTCGGCCGCGGTGTACTACGAAGACATACAGCAGATTCAGCCAAGATACACATATATTGACGCTGTTGGTGCTAAAATTTCGATTAGCTCCAGTGGAAAAGCTACTTGTACCGGAGTGGGGTATGCAAAAGATACATATGCAACGGTTGACCTGACTGTGCAATTGCAGCAGTACGTAGATGGTGGGTGGAAAACATTAGAGATATGGACAGGCTCTGATGTGAATATGGCAGTTGTCAGCGGCGAGTATTATGTCTATAAGGGGTATAAATACCGGACTAAGACCAATATGGTCGTTTATGATGAGGACGGGAATTATCTTGAATCTGCCAGCGGAACCCAGGAGAAAACCTACTAAATAACAGTACCGGCCAGGGAGATACGGTTGATCTCCCTGGCCGGTTTCTTTTTGCCAACGATTGAATCAGCAAAAATGCAACGCAAAACTCATTGTAAACCTATACGAAATTTTTCGACAGCTTTCGTGCAAATATACGAAATTATCCTCCTTCCGTTGCGGATTTTCCTTTCTTGCCGTTTAGCTTATTTGAAAACGATAAGGCTAAGCCTGAAAGGCGGTGAATCCAATGGGTTATTCTTAGCGTATAGCACCTAATGTGGTAACAGTTTGCTTACAACCGACAAAATCTGCACTACGGAGGAAAAACATGAAGCATTCACAATGGAGTAAACTATTGTCGTTATTACTGGTTCTGGCCATGCTGGTTCAAATGATGCCAGTGATGTCCCTTGCGGATGACGACGATCTTCCTTCTTTCTCTGAAACGGCACCGGAAAGCGCTGTCGTTACGGTTATGGGAGAAGTGGAGGAACTACGGGAAGAAAACGTAAAACATTTCCGCTTATCAGACGGCACTTTTGTGGCCGTCAATTATGGCATGGCGGTCCACTATGAAGACAGTGACGGCAACTGGCAGGACATCGATAATACGATTTCCCAGAGTGCTGCCACCCAGACCTTCAATCTGGAGCGGGACGATGCTATTGTCTCTTTTGCTTCCAGTTTGACAAACGGCAAAGTCTTGACTACTTCCAAGGGTGACGCATCCATCACCATGACCCTGCTGGACAGTGATGAGGTTATGCGGATGCTGAACGGTGAGGACGAGACTACCGATGAAACGGAGCCGGAAGAAACGGAAGCCACAGAATCCGAAGCCACGGAGCCGGAGACTACCGAATCAGAAGTTACCGAACCGGAAACAACCGAGCCAGAGACAACGGAACCTGAGGTTACCGAACCGGAAGAAACGCAGCCCGAAACGGAACCGGAGGATGTGCCTACCGAATCTACAGAACCGGAGAATACCGAATCCGAGGAACTGGAAACTGAATCTGTAGATGTAGAGGAGAAATCATCTGAGGACGTTGCCCTTTATACGGCGGAGGATAATTCCGATGAGTATGAAGTGGCGGGGGATTCCTTGGTTGAGGACGTTCCTGATGAAACTACCGGTGAAACCAATGCTGAGGCTGGTGACGGTGAGGAAGAAACCACGGCTCCCGCTGAAACAGAAGTGACGGAGCCTGAAAGCACCGCACCAGAGACAGAGCCGGAAATCACGGAACCAGAGGAAACCGAGCCGGAAACTACAGTCGCCGATGAAACCGAACCGGAAACTACCGAAGCAACAGAGCCGGAACTGGAAGAATCTACCGACCCCGGGGAAACGGACGTGCTGAAATACGACCGTAACGCCTCCGCAAGCATTGTGGAGAGCAATTCCTCTCTGGTAGACCTTCAGAAGAGCACTGCTTGGAATGTGGAAGATGTTATTCCGAAGAAATTGCAGTCTTCTCTGATCTACAAGAATGTATTCCCGGATACAGACCTTCTCTACACCGCCTATGGTTACAATCTGAAAGAGCAGATTGTAGTGAATTCCCAGCAGACGGGTTACAGTTACAACTTCCTGCTGAATTTGGATGGCCTGACTGCAAAAAAGAATGAGGACGGCTCCATCAGCTTCCTGGATAAAGAGGGAACTCCGGTATATGAAATTCCCGTTCCGTATATGGAGGACAATGCCGGTGTTATTTCTGAAGATGTCACATTTACGCTGAATGAAACCGAAGACGGTCTTGTACTTACGGTAGAAGCCAACTCTGAATGGATCAACGATAAAGACCGTGTATTCCCGGTCAAAATCGACCCGTCCTTTACCATTATTTCCGGTAAGGCCCTGGACGAAATTTATTCCGTCTATACCATGGAGGCAGCTCCCAATGATACAACGCTGGGGCGTCAGTATCTGTATGTGGGTGCCCAGCCTTACAGCACTACGAACGATGGCCGCTACAGACTGTTCATGCACTTCAATGATATGCCTTCGATTCCTGCCGGTTCCGAGGTTGTAGGTGCGTCCTTGAGCCTGTATCAGCATCAGTATGTGCAGCGGAACTGCACCTCGTTCCCCATTGGTGTGTACGAGGTCACAATGGATCTGCCCTCTAAGTATTCCGACTATTATAATTGGTTTGCGGCAATGACCTGGCGCAATAACATGCCGGAATATGACAGCTCGAATGCCATCGACTATGTCATGGTGGACTCTACCAAGGGATACCGGGACTGGAACATCACGGAATTGGTTAAGAAGTGGTATGCGGATAAGACCAGCAATACCACCTGCGCCCTTGTGATGATGAACGAAAGTGACATCGACACTTATACGTACTATGCCTCTGCTGCTTTCTATGCGTATGCGGGTTCTATTCCTCCTGTTATGATCGTGTCCTACCGGGATAATACCGGTATTGAACCCTATTACACTTATGCTACTCTGGGTGCCGCTTCTGCCGGAACCGCCTATATTGCGGACGCAACCGGCCAGCTGAAGGTCGGCAAGGAGCTGGCAAGCTACGCATCCACGGTCAATCCGTTCTCTCTGAACCTGATTTACAACTCTGACTATTTTTCCTTGTCTTCTGGTACGGATTATCAGCCGCCTAGCAAGCTTGGACTGAGCATGACGGTTGGTTCCGGCTGGACGCTGGACTATATTCAGAAAGTTGTTCCGGAAACCATCAGCGGTATCGAATATTTAAGATATACGGATGGTGACGGTACCGTTCACTACTTCATCAAGGATTCTTCGCCCAAGGATTCCAGCTATCCCTACTACGATGAAGATGGCCTCGGTCTGAAAATGAAGGTCAACAGTACCAACAATTATACCATGGCCGATGATAACGGCAATACGTGGACCTTTACCAAGAATTACCTGACCACTGTAAAAGACGAAACAGGCAACGTAATCAAAATTACCTATACCAGCGGTCGGATTACCAAGATCGTTCAGACAAACAAGAGTCAGACATCCATCACACTGGCAACTTTCGCCTATAGCGGAAATGCTCTGTCTACCGTAACCGACAACGCCGGAAACGTGTATACTCTCGTTTACGCTGACGGAAAACTCACCTCCATCCAGAAAAACGGAACTACAATTGCCCAATATGAGTATTCCGGCTATCGGCTGGCAAAGATGACCGACAGTGAAAGCAGCTACTCTTTGGCTTTTACCTACGTATCCGGTAAGGTGTCTTCTTACAAGGAACTGGGCGGTTCCACCACCGGTGCTACCGTCGCGATTTCCTATCCAAACCAAGGCCGGACGACCTACCGTGACTACGGCCAGGACCGGAAGCCCAATACCTCGGACGATATTCTGACCCATTATCTATTCGACTATGCCAGAAGAACCGTCAATGCCTATACGACCGACAATAGCGGCGTCATCATCGGTGCCACCAATGCGGCTTACTACGAGCGCAGCAGTACGGATAAGACCAATGACAAGCGGAATAACCGGACCATCCGCACCGCCAGCATTGGCCTTGCCAGCCAGCAGCTGTTGAAGAATACCAGCATTGAGAGCAGCAGCGACGCATGGACCTTCAGCGGCGCTTCCCGTTCTACGACGAAACCAAGAACCGGTAAGTATTCTATCAAGGGTACGCAGACCAGCAACGGGACCCAGTACGCAATGAAGTCCTCTGAAAAGCTGACGGCAGGGAAGAAGTATACCTTCTCCGCCTATGTGAATACCAGCGAAGTGACCAAGTTTGAGGGCAGCGGTGTGTGTTTGCTGGTTACTGACGGCTCCAAGAGCTGGACCAGTAACTACGTGAACTACATCACCTCTAATACAGTTGACGACGGCTGGGTACGAATCAGCGTCAGTTTCACCGCACCGTCTACCGATGTTTACGGCATCACCATTTTTAACAGCGGTTGCATTGGCACCTTCTATGCGGACGATGTTCAGGTGGAAGAGGCGGAAGCTCCTTCCGGCTATAACCTGCTTGAAAATGGCAGCATGGAAACCTCCAGCTATGGTTGGACCATGGGTTCCGGTGCCTCTTACTATTCCGGTAAGGGCGTTGCATCGTCTACGAAGTCCATCCGCATTGTTGGCAATCCCACGGACCAGGGCACGAATGCCTATCAGGATGTTGCTCTGAATCTGCCTGGAACCCAGACTTATGTTCTCTCCGGCTGGGTCAACGCAAATGCGGTGCCTGATGATGATCAGAATACTTCTAGCGACCTTGCTGACAGAAGTAAGGAATGCGGCCTGCGTGCGATCATTACTTACTCTGATAATAAGACCGAAACCCAGTATGTCCCGTTCAATTCTGACCTTTCCAATACCTGGCAGTTCGTCAGCATGACGGTAGTTCCCAAGGAAAGTACAAAGACCGTTTCTAAGATTCGTGTCATGTGTGCTTACGAAGGAAATGCCAATACCGCCTACTTCGATAATATTTCTCTGATCCGGGAATCTGCTCAGACCATGAAATACGACAGTGACGGCAATCTTGTGAGCGTTACTACCAGCGGACTGAAAGAGGATACCAGTACATATGCGAATGGCAACCTGATCAAGACCGTCACCGGCGGTAACGGCACTTACAAGTACACCTATAGCAGTACTTATAAACACCGTCTGACTTCTGTTACCAACGATCAGATCAAGCAGTCTATGACCTATGATACCGCCGGTAACGCAATCACGACGAAACTCACCGGCAGCGGCAGCAAGACAATCAGTACTTCCGCAACCTATGGCGGCAGCTTGAACCGACTGGCATCTACTACCGACGCTGCGGGTACGAAAGTGACTTACGGCTATGGCACCAAGAATGCCCAGATGATGGCATTGGCTACCACCATTACAGATGCTTACGGCGTTAAAACCAACACGGAATATGATGATAGCTATCGTGCTGTGCAAACAAGTGTTGCGGATTACGCCACATTGGTGTATAATTATGTCAATGGCAACTTGGGTTCCATTGAGAGGACCGATGATGCCAATGTAGCCCAGACCTACAGCTTCACCTATGATAGTTTTGGCAACATGACAGCGTTGAAGGTAGGCTCCAAGACGCTGGCAACCTATACCTATGGCTCCGAGAATGGCCTGCTGCAGAAGCAGAGCTTCGCCAATGGCGATAGCATTTCCTTTACCTATGATAAGCTTGGGCGCACCAAAACCGCAACCTATTCTGACGGTACAGTGCTGACTTATGTTTACAACGGTGAAGGAAATCTTCACAGCATGACGGAGACAAAGGGAGACAGTAGCACCACCTACCTCTACAACTACGATTCCATTGGCCGACTGATCGACAGTGAAAAGCAGGTAGACGGCTCTTCCGTCATTCATAACCATGATGTTTACAATACCTACAATCAGCTGGTGAAGGAGAGCTGGCAGGTCGGCGGTGACGCCTACACCCAGACGAGCACCTACAACTCTGCGGACGGTACTCTGGATACCTTCTCCGTGGAGCAGAACGGTACGGAACTGGCCAAGTTCACCATGGGCTATGATGAGCTGCGCCGTCTCTCTACGGTTACTGGCGCACCCTATGTCAAGGGCTACACTTACCGGGATACCACCGGCTCCAACACTACGACGCAGGTTTCCGCCGTTGATTATTCCAGAACTACTTACGGCAATACCTACAAGTTTGTAAGCTATTCCTATACCTACGACAAGGCTGGCAACATCTTAACAGCAACGGACCAGACGGGGAATGTTATCAAATTCACCTATGACGACCGTGGACAGCTCCTGACAGAAAGCGGAACGGTTATGACATTCGGGGAGGCTCCCTACCCCTATAGCAACGTATTCAAGTACGATACTGTAGGCAATATCAAGAGCGTTTCCGATGGCACTGCCACCCATACCTACGCATACGAGGATGCCGACTGGAAGGACCTGTTGACTGCCTACGACGGTGAGAGCATTACCTATGACAGCAACGGTAATCCCACCAGTTACTTCAACGGCAACCGTTGGACTTTCGGTTGGTCGAATGGCCGTCAGCTGACGACCCTTTCCAAGCAGGCCCCTGTTATCATCACGACCCAGCCTGAAAACTTCTTTGGTACTACTGGCGGCATCGCTACCTTTACCGTGAAAGCGGAAGGCGACCGGGTGACTTATCAGTGGCAGCGTAGCAAGGACGAGGGCAAGACTTGGACGGACATCAGCGGGGAAACCTCTGAAACTCTCCGTGTAACCATTCAGTCCGGCGACTTCGGCAACCAGTACCGTTGTATCGCGAAGGACTTCATGGGTCACATTGCCACTTCCCAGGCTGGTAAACTGGCATCCTCCATTGCTAGCCAAAGTGCGTTGGACCCCGAGTACACCGTCATCAATGAGCCGGACGATTACTACGGACGACCCGGTGACATTGCTACCTTTATCGTAGAGGCCCAGGGAAAGAACCTGTCCTATCAGTGGCTGTATCAGGCTCCTGGCTCCGATGAGTTTGTGTACTGCACCAGCAGTGACGCCACCACCA
>OIYS01000763.1_pt1 | contig 20054 bp, 14 predicted proteins | sample 1588271 | NCBI WGS metagenome assembly OIYS01 (sample SAMN03283286) | human gut metagenome | biome: human-associated habitat; material: feces | host: Homo sapiens | place: Peru | collected 2012
TCATGGGGCCGCCCATCTTCAGCACCACGTCGTCGCCGGTGATGCCGCCGCAGTGGTCAATGATGGCCTGCACGCTGGTGCCCATTTTAATCATGTAGTTGCCGGGGTTGCGGATGAACTCGCCGGTCACGGAAACGGCACGCTCGATAAAGGGCATGCCCTTCTGGATGGCGTCGGAGACCGCCTTGGCGGTGGAGGCGTTGCTGACCACGCAGCCTACGTCGGCGGGCAGCTTTCCGCTGGGCACGTGACGGCCCATGACCCGCTTGATGAGCATCTTTTCAGCGCCCTCGGGGTACTGGGTCTTGGCGGCCACCACACGGATGTTGTCGTAGGGCGCTACCTTTTCCTCCATCAGCGCCACGGCGTCGGGCTTGTTGTCTTCGATGAGGATCACGCCCTCCGGCGCGTCTACCGCCTTCATCATGGCCCGCAGACCATAGAGGATCTCGTCGGCATATTCCAGCAGCATCCTGTGATCCGCCGTCAGATACGGCTCGCACTCGGAGCCGTTGATCAGCACCGCGTCGATGGGCTTGCCGGGCTTCAGCTTGACATAGGTGGGGAACGTAGCACCGCCCATGCCCACGATGCCCTTTTCCTTGACGATCTCAACGATCTCATCAGGCGTCAGCTCCTCAAGGGGCTTGTTGGGAACCACGGACTCGTGCAGCGTGTTCTTGCCGTCGTTCTTGATAACGACGCTCAGCACGCCGGGGCCCTTGTTGGGGTGGGTGTGAGGCTCCACCGCCAGCACAGTACCGCTGACGCTGGCATGCACCGGCGCACTGACAAAGCCCGCCTGTTCGCCGATCAGCTGGCCCACCTTCACATAGTCGCCGGGCTTCACCACCGGGGTGGCGGGAGCGCCGATGTGCATCGACAGGGGGATGACCACGGTGTCTGGCTCCGGGAACCTCTGGATCGCCAGATGCTCGGTGAACTCCTTGTTCTCCGTGGGATGGACGCCGCCGTAAAAGCCTTCATAGCGCCGCGCGCGAGCCTCGGCCACGTAGGCCTTGATCTCCTCCACACCGGCCAGCGAGTAGTCCCGCAGCTGAATGGGCTGCTCCAGAAACTCCTTCGTCCGGCCCTGCTTCTCCAGGCGCTGATAGATGTTCTCCCACGCGCAGTCCTTTTTGGGATCGATCTCGCACTTGCCGTTCTTGGCGCCGCCGCACTGGCCGTTCACCAGACTCTTGGAGCAGTCCACGATGGGGCAGATACCGCCGGTGGCGTTCAAATAGCACTGGGCGCAGGCACCGCAGGTCTTTTTCGTCAGCGCCATGCCGTGGTGTCCCACATAGTTCAGGGAGTTGGTGGCGGTAAACGTGGGCACTTCCGCAAGGTCGGCCACCGTCTGCACGCCCAGACCGCAGGAGATGACCACCACGTTCTCCGTTCCCGCGGGGACGAGCCCGGCCAGCTTCTTTTCGGTCTGCACCTTGTTGCACAGGAAGTCCACCTTCACAGAGCCTGTGATGTGCTTGCCCTTCTCGGCGGCGATGGCGGCAAAGCCGCCGCACTCCGGCTCCTCGGTGGTGTCGAACTCCTTGAAGCACTTGTTGCAGGCGACGACAAAGAAATTGTCCTTTCCTGCCATCATGCAGTCAAGCTCTTCCGCGCTTTTCAACGCATACTTGGTATAATCCAAAAAATATCACCCTCTTACAGTTGTTCTTAGTTTCTCTGCCAATGTTCTCCATAAAGGATTATAGTATAGATCATGTGTAAAAGTCCAGTATTGTAGAGAAATTCTTTTTGAAAATTGTGTTTTTTGTCACAAAGGTTAGCTTTCGCTAACTATTTTGCCGGAAAAATCTGCCTTGTGAAGTGAATGAAAGCGCCCGCTTTCTTGAAGAAAGCAGGCGCTTTATAGAATGAGAAAGCATTGGCGGCTCGTTCCCAACCGCCTGTGAGAGCCCGTTAACCGCTGATTTGAACGTCAGGCTCCAGTGTTTCCAGCTTTGTCAGGTTGGCCAGCGGCGACCAGTCGCTGATCTTATTGCCAGCAAGATTTAATGTTGTAAGCTGCGTCAGATTGGCCAACGGGGATATGTCGGTGATCTTGTTGAAGTCAAGGTACAGCGCTGTGAGCTTTGTCATGTTGGATAACGGTGTCAGGTCGCTGATCCGGTTTTGGGAGAGATTTAACAACGTAAGATTTGTCAGATTGGCCAATGGCGTTATATCCTTAAGCTGCCAGTCGTACTCCTCGTCCGAGTGGTCGTCGTAGTTTTGGATGCTCAGCTCAGTAAGCTGCGTTAACCCGGCTAGCGGTGACAGGTCGGAAATATAGTTGCGGCGGGAAGAGAAGGACTGGAGATTTTTCAATCCCGAAAGGGGGCTGATATCGTCAATGTTGCAGACGTCCAGAGAAAGGTGGGCCAGGTTAGTTAACGCACCAATTCCGGTCAAATCTACCTGAGATATATTGAGCGCAAGCGTTTTCAGGTCGCGCATGCCGGAAAGAGAATCCAGCTCCGACGCGGTGCAGTAGTCGATACAGAGCGTCTCAATGCCGGTCAGCTTCCCAATCTGCCGCCACATTGCCGCGCTGGCGTTATCGAAATACTCCACAGTCAGTGTGGTGCAGCCCTTCTCGTCGATCATGGCCTGCAGCTGCTCCACCGTCACGGTTTCCGCGTCGCTGTCCTCTGACATGGTCAGGGCCAGCGCGTAGGGCTCGTCGTCTGACCAGTCCACATAGTGCGCCTTGCAGTTGGCGATCCCCGGCTCCGGAAGCACGATGTCCGGCACGGTGATATCGCCCATATCGGTGCCCGTGTCAGCGGCAGGCGTGTCGCTGCCGGTAAAAACCTTGACCAGCAAAGCCAGTATTACGACAGCCGAGCATATGCCCACGATAAGCCCGGACTTTTTCCGGGATCGCGGCTGTGCGGGCTGCGGCTGCTGCACAGGTGCGGTCATGTTCTGCTGCACAGGCTGCGTTTGCGCGGAGCTTACCGGCGCCTGTATCTGTACCGAGATGAGCAGATCGCCGCTTCGCCCGCCGTTTTGTCCGGGATATCCCTGCCCGGCGCAGCGCAAAAGGCCGCCGTTCTGACAGTTGGCGGGAACGGCTACCGTCAGATTCCTTCCGTCGGGCCGTGTCACCGTGGCCTGACAGCCGCTTGCCGCCAGCTCCGGCGTGATCGTCACCGTGTGATACAGGTCGGCTCCGTTTTGCGGCTGTGGCTGATTCTGCCGTGCCCACTCTGCCCGCAGCGCCTGAATGCTCCGGGCGTTGGCCGCCGCGGACACGGTGGGATAGTGCTCGTAGTCGCGGCTGCCGTCAAACCCGCATTGGGGACAAATGGTCACTGCGGGCGCTTCCGCCCCGCAGACCGGACATTTCCACATAACGCTCTCCTTAACAAATCAATTTCCGCCGCATCACGCCGTCAGGGGATCATCCATCCGGCAAGCATCTTTCCGGCGGCCTTGTGTCCCTGTCTGGCGGCTTTCCGGAACAATTCCATCGCTTTGTCCGCGTCCTTTTGCAGGCCGCAGAGTCCGCGGTAATAGCAGTTGCCCAGTTTATACTGCGCTTCTGCATTGCCCGCCCCAGCGGCTTTCCTGTACCACGTGACGGCTTTGGCGTCGTTTTCCTTCCCATACCGCTCGGCCAGCTTGAGCTGCGCCTCCGCGTTGCCCTGCCTGGCAGCTTTGGTATACCATTCCACTGCCTGAGAAGCGCTTGCTGCGGTACCTTTGCCGGAGTTATAGCAGTTGCCCAGCGCGTATTGCGCCTCGGCGTGTCCCTGATCGGCCGCCTGCGTGAAATACGAAAAGGCTCGATCATTGTTTTGCGCCACGCCAACGCCGGAAAGACAGCAGCAGCCCATCTTGTACAGCCCCTGCGCATTGCCCTGCTTGGCGGCTTTTTCGTACCACCGCGCCGCTTTGGCGATATCGGCGGATACGCCCCGGCCCTTGGCGTAGCAGTCGCCCAATTCACACTGCGCATCGGCGGAGCCGAGCTGTGCGGCCTCCAGCAGATATTCCGCTTTTTTTGCCGGATCGTCTGCCTGACAGGCCTTTTCACACCACCCGCTCTGTGCGGTCAGAAGCTGCATCTTCTCCTGCGCTTTCTCGTGGCCCTGTGCGGCGGCCTTTGCGTACCATTCCGCCGCCTTACCGCGATCCGGCTTTGTGCCGCGGCCGATTTCAAAGCAAAGCCCCAACTCATACTGTGATGGCGCGTCGCCCTGCTGAGCGGCCTGTTCAAACCAGAAAAATGCTTTTTTGCAATGCTGCTGGATGTGAATTGCGCGGAGGAAGTATTCCGCCAGCGTTTTCTGCGCCGTGATATCGCCCATCTCAGCGGCCTTCTCATAATAGTAAAGGGCCTGCTTACGATCGTTGGCTGCCGTATCTGTTTCATCGCTGCCGCTGTTGTAGTAGAGGCGGCCCAATTCAAGACAGCACGTCAGGCGTTTTTTGCGGACGGCCTGTGAATCCGCCGCCAGCGCGTACCAGCGGAGCGCTTCTTCCAGCCCCTGTACGCCGCTTTCCGCGTTCCGGCAGCAGTCACCCAACTGGACGCAGCGGGAGGTATCCCCCGCCTCGACCAGCTTTTTGTACCAGAATATGGCCTGAGCCGTGTCGTACAGCGCATGCTTCCCGCTGCTGTAAAGGTCGCCCAGCAGCCGCATGGCGGGCAGACAGCCCATAAAGGCCGCGCCCCGGTAATATGCCAGCCGCCGCTGGGGATCCGTCTCCTGCTGGCCCAGCAGAAAAACGTGCGCTTCGGGGGAAAGCTGCAGCAGCTGCTGTTGGCGGGATGCCTTCCGCTGCAGCGCGGTGCGCACCGCATGTCCCCCTGCTGCCAGCTTCGCCCGCGTTTCCTGCAGAGTCTGGATGCTCTGGGTGTTGGTCACCGCGAACACGGTGGGATAGTGCTCGTAATCGCGGCTGCCGTCAAATCCGCATTGGCCGCAAAGGGTAACTGCGGGCGCTTCCGCCCCGCAGACCGGACATTTCCACATAGCGTTTTCCCTTTCTTTGCTTATGCTTTCGCGGCCAACGCCAGAAGCAGCACGATAATGATCTGGATCAGCAGCAGGATCGGTATGGTGATGGTGAAGCGTTTGTGCTTCGTCTTGTGATGGCAGGCCCACATCGCCGCCCAGATGCCCAGACTGCCGCCAGCAAACGCCTCCAGAAACAGCACGGATTCCCGGATACGCCACTGGTAGTGCTGCGCACGATATTTGTCCACCGCCATGGTGACAAAGGCGGCAATGTTGATGATGACCAGATAAATCATAAGATATTTCATGGCGACTCCACTCTCCGCTTTCGCTGAATTGCATATGCGATATTAGTATATCATTAAATGTCGGGAATTGGAACAAAAATTTTGGGCAAAAAGCAAGCGGGCTATACAAAGTGAAGATATCCGAAAGAAAAAGTGAATAACTTTTAGAAAATACAAACAAACTATTTTCTTTTTTTCACTATCATGCTACAATAAACATGGATAAGTATTGCCAAAATGCCTGTGGGCGGCAAACAGATAGAAGGAGGGCCTTCGGCGATGAATCTCGGAGTGGATCTGGGAAGCACCTATTCCTGCTTTTCAACCTATGATACCGTTACAAAAAATGTGGAACTGTGCAAGCCCGGTATGAGTGAGCCGGAGGCGATCCCCTCGCTGGCCTGCCTGGATGATGACGGGAATATGCTGACCGGGCATGGCGCCCGGAACTATCTCCAGATGGACGACCCGACGGCCAGAACTTTTTCTGCGTTCAAAATGCTGCTGACCGAAAGCGACGAAGCAATGCTGCGGGAGCGCGGCTACAGCGGAGAGCATTCGCCACGGTCGGTGGCGGAAAGCTTCCTGCGCCAGCAGGTACATAAGATCCTCAGCGGCCATTCCGCCGGAGAAGTGGAAAACCTTGTGATCTGTGCGCCGGAGGTGTGGACGACCCGGAACGCCGTGCGTCAGGGCAAGCTGGACGGGCGCACGATCCTGCGGGATATCTGCGCCCGCATTCCCCACGTAGAGCCGGAGCGCATCCGTATCGTCAGTGAGCCTGCCGCCGCCAGCGCATATTTCGCCTATCAGTATCGCCGCACGGCGGGGCATGACTTTAACGGCTGTCTGCTGATCGTGGACTACGGCGGCGGCACGCTGGATCTGACGTTGACCGAGGTCCATCCGCAGGACGCCTCCGTGGAGATCAAGGTGCTATTCCGCACCGGCGCGGGAGAAAATGTGCAGGGCCGCACCGGCAACGCCGGTATCGCCTATATGGAGCACGTGGTGCGTCTGGTGCTGGAGGAGGCCGGCTGCGACCCGAAGGAGCTGCTGCCGTGCAGTCCCGATTTCCGCAAGGCCGTCAATCTGCTGGAAAACAAGCTGATGGAGCAGGTGTCTCTGAACCAGTCTGACGACGTGAAGGACAACGACAAAAAGCTGTGGTACGCGGTGGATGAGTGCGGCAGAGATCTGTCCGACCTGCTGGAGAATGATGAGGTGTTCGCCACCCTCCGCTACGGCAGCCGGAAGTACCCTGTCACCTATGCCCACCTGATGCGGGCGTATAACGATATCGTAGAGCCGGAGCTGGGAAAATGCCTGAAAGAGACGGCGGACTGGATGCGGGCCGCCGGTATCGACTATGCCGACCAGAACACAGATAAATTCCACATCGTGCTGGTGGGCGGCTTCGGCAAGTACCTGCTGGTGCAGAAGCAGGTGGAGTGGTTCTTCGGCTGCTCCAACACCGGCGACCGCCGGTTCCAGCACGGACTGGGCCGGGATCGGGAGTATGCCGTGTCCATGGGCGCGGCACTGCTGGCCTCCGGGGTGATGACCATTCGCCGCACGGCGCCCTATGGCATCGGTGTTTATGCCGAGTCGGAAAACAGACTGTACTACGCGATCCCGTTCCGCAAGGAATTCAAGCCCGGAGAGGAGAGCTGGATCCATATCAGCGGAGAGAGTTCCCCGCTGGCCAGATTCATCAACAGCGGCGGCACCGTTACGCATCTGCTGATCGGCTCCGATGAAAACCAGCAGGCCGGCATGATCCTTCCCCTGTGCCCCGCCATGCGGGAGCGGATCGCGAGGGCCTACGCCCGGCTGACGGCGGATTACAGAGCGCGTTTCCCCAGCAGCAAGCTGGGGCCCATGCACAATATCGGCTTTTCCTTTGATGAATCAGAGGTGGTATCCATGCTGCTGCGCAGCGTGGATATGGCCGGCAATGCGCTGCTGACGCTGCCCATTGAGCTGGCGAACTACAGCCAGATGTTTGGCTTGGCGACGGCTCGCTTTATTGACAATTCCGGGAGGAAGAAGAAATGAAACTGGAAACCGTCCGCAGTGATATCGTCAAATTCGAGGCCGCCGCGGCGCTGTCCCTGAACGATGTGCTGGGCATAATGCAGGATCTGGGCGCGGACATCCGCCGGGAGTGCGGCCACGCCACAGAGGACTGCGCGTCGGCCGACGTGTCCGACCTGACCAGCAAGCTGATCTGGACTGGTAATCTGCTGACCAAGATCGCCGCCCGCCACGAGGCGGAGCTGTCCGCCGAGAGCCGGTATACCCGCTTGCGGGAAAAACTGGCGGCGCTGGAACAGCAGTCCGCCGGCTATTTGCAGGCGGAATCCCAGCTGCGGCAGATGCAGGAACGGGTGGCGCAGCTGGAGAACGAAGCGTCCCTGCGGCAGCAGGCGCAGCGGCAGATCGCGGCGCTGACCGACCAAAAGGAGCAGCTGGAACGTGATCTGCGGCAGCTGGAGGGCTTGGATCCGGCTCAGCTGCAAAGCGAGGTGGACAGCCTGAGCCGACAGCTTCACGCCCGGCAGGAGGAGCTTTCCCACCTGCGGGATCAGCGGGCACAGCTGCAGGCACAGACGGACGACCGGAAGGAACAGCTGCAAGCACTGCGGGATGAGATCGCCGTTGCCGAACCGGCTCTGCGGCAGCTGGAGGACGAGACCGCTCAATGGAAAGCCCGCCGCGGCGACATGGAGGAGCGGCGGAAGCAGATCGCCCAGACCCGCGCCGCGCTGGAAGCGGGAGAGCAGGATTATACGGCGCTGCAAGAGGAGCAGGATGCGCTGCAGGAAGAGCAGGAGGATCTGGAGCTGCGCCGCCAGACGCTGGAAAAGCTGCTGGCCGATCTCCGTCCGCAGGTGGAGCGCCTGCGCGGCGAAAAGGAGAGTCTGGAGCAGCATGCCTCCGGTCTGTCCATTGAGGAAAGCCAGCTGAAGAGCGACAACGCCCGGCTGGAGGAGGATAATCAGAAAAAGAGCGAGCAGGTGGAGGCCCGCCGCCAGAATAACGAGACATTACAGCGGCAGAACAGGGAGCTTGTCAATCAGGTGCGGGAGCAGGAGCAGCGCCTTGTTCAGCTGGAGACATTGGAAAAGCCGCAGCTGGAAAACCGGCTGAAGCAGGTGCGGGACGGCATCGCGGACTGCGAACGCCGCCAGACTGAGCTGAATCAGGAGATCCACGCCGCCGAGGAAGAACGCTCCGGGGCGCTGGACGACCTGAGCCGCCTGAACGCCCAGCTGGAGAAAATCAACGCCGACAAAGAGGAAGCCCGCGAAAAGCAGGAATACATCAGCAAGAAGATCAGCAGCACCAACGCCGTGGTGGAGGGTCTGCGCCGGGATATCGAGCGGGTCTCGCGCATGCTGGAACAGCAGGACGAACGGGGCCTGCGGGACGAGCTGGATCAGCAGCAGAAGCTGCTGGAGTTGCGCACGAAGCAGTGCGATCAGGCGCGGAGCGACCTGGCCGGTCTGCAGCAGCAGCTGGACAGCACGGCCTTCCGGCTGGAGGCACTGAAGCAGGAAACCATCGATAAGACGGCGCGTATGCAGCAGGTGGAGCAGGAATACTGTCAGGCGTGTCAGGAGGCGGAGCGCATAGCGCTGCGCGATCCGGAGTTGGCAGAGCAGGATAAGCGCCTGCATCAGCTGCGGGATGTGGCCGACGCGCTGCGGATCGACACACGGCTGCTGGCGCAGGTGGACGGCCAGACGCCTTTCGTGCTGGACGAGCTGCTGGCCGACAGTGTGCAGCGGGCCGCCGCGACGATCACCGCGCTGCGGCAAGCCATCAGGGAATATCAGAATATCTGCGGAAGCTGAGATAAGGAGAGTGCCATGAGAACCTGTATCGTATGCGGAAATACTTTCGATGAAATGACCGAGAGCGCCTGCCCTTGCTGCCGCTTTCCGGTGCTTACGCCGCTGGGCGATAACGCGGACGCCCTGAACAGCTTTGCCGGGCAGTATCAGGAGGAATATCTGGCGGATGTGCGGCTTGGCGTGATGTGTACCACGTGGAAGGCCAGCGGCAGTACGCTGGTTCCGGATCAGGAGGAGTGCGTTTTCTTCGCCGACGGCCCGGCGCTGGCGGGGTCGGATGTGTGGTGCAGCCGCCAGCTGGCCCGCTGTGCCGAGGGTGACAGCGTGACCGTGCGGCTGGTGATCGAAAAGGGCGGTCGGCGCCGGATCGTCGAAACGCCGGTGCCGAACCTGCCCCAGCCGCAGCTCCAGCAGGTAGGGGTGCGGCTGTGCGACGCGCTGCATGTCTGCGTGCTGCTGCGCAATGAAGCCCAGACCGCCGTATCCCGTCCGGTTTCGCTGGTTGGCGGACAGGATTAAGGGGGGGATTCGGTGTTCTCTTCCCATAAGCCGCTGTACTTCCTGTTTCATGACCCCGATGAGCGGTATTTTCAGGACAGCACATTGCAGCTGCCGTTCCGCACATGGCTATGGCTCACGCTGCGCAAATCGGGCTATTCCTGCGTCTGTTTTGTGGATGTCGGCGGCGATAAGACCCCGGTGCTGACTCTGCTGGACGGAGACAGCTACAAGGCGTATGACTTTGGCTGGCACAAGCCGGCCTATCGCGGCGAACCGGTCGACTGGAAGCTCAGCGATAAAGCACTGGGAAAGCTGTGGCGCGCCATGTACGGCAGGCGCAGCAGCTGCGCCTACGTGTTTTCCATGCGGGCGTTTGCGCAGCTGGGGCGTATGCAGCTGAACTGCCCCGCCGAGGTGGAGCAGTTCCTCAAGCAGATGTCGCAGCCTGACCGGCAGGATACCCTGATCCTTACCGGCCCCATGAGCATGACCGGCGGCCAGCTGCGGGATTATGTTGATCCTCAGGGGATATTGGCGTATGTTTCGCCTTCCGGGCAGAGCCTTTGTCCGCCTGCCGCCGCGCTGCTGCGGCAGGCGTCGGATACGGATTTTTTTGAGGCGCTGAAAAAGCAGCTGGGAGAGCAGTTCATTGAATTGGGTACGTTGACGCAGCGCCGTCTGCTGCCCATGCTGCGCCGGCTCAAGTTCCGGCTGGATCAGGACTGGGATGACGACGCGCTGGCGCTGTATGCCGCCCTGCTGTTCCGCTGGGTGCATCTGCCCACCGTGCGGACAAACTGCGAGGCGCTGTTTGAGGGGCTTCAGCCGCCCTATACCTGTGCCGCCCTGTATGAGCGCCTGTGCAAAAGTGATGCGGAGATCCTGTGCCAGTGGGCGGATCGCCTGCGGCGCAGAGCAGGAACTCTGACGGCTGAGGAGCTGTTGGATCAGCAATTCGGCCCATTTCCGCAGGATATACTGAAACAGAGTCACATTACGCTGGAGGAGCCGCAGCTGAACGGGCTGGTCGGGCTGTCCCTCCCGTGGGCGTCCTCCTATCGGCAGGAGGATGAGACGTTTGCCATCTGCCCGGTGGATGAACGGGACTGGTATCTCATGCGGGCGCGGCTGCGCAGTCCCAAAGTATGCCTGCCGCCGGAGGAGCGTCTCCGGCAGATCAACGCCGTTCTGGATATTCTTGGAAGCGCCCGCGACGAGGGCGACAACCGGACAATCCGCCGTGCGATCCGTGTGCTGCTGCATTGCGGCAATTGCCTGTACGCGGCGGAGCAGACGGACTTTGACGCAATAAAGGAGTACCTTGATACCTCGCTGGCGTATTTCCGGGAGGAGCGCCGCGACCCGTTCGACAGCTCGCTGGATATGGATCGGCCGCGCCTGCAGGCGCAGGACGCGCTGTTCCGGCCCGGTGTGGATACCGGACCGTTGGCGCTGCGGGAAGCCGCCGAGAGAGCAAAGCAGCAATATCTTAACGAGAGCCTGGATTTCATCAGATCATTTTCCGATGCCCCGGCGCCGAGGTCTTGGTAAAGAAGTACATTTAATGAAAGAAAGAGAGGATCACAACACATGAAGCCGAAAGAAAAACGCCATAAATCCGCTCCCGCGGCAGCCATGGAAAAACTTGGCCTGCTCGGGAAAAAGCAGAAGGAGCCCACTCCTGGCCAGATCGCCACGCAGAACCGGGACATCGGCGCCGATATTATCGGCACGCTGCGCAGCATTGACTTTGCGTCCGGCCGGCTGAAAGATGTGACAGATGAGGGCGATCCGAAAATGCTTTCCTCTGTGCGCAATAAGCTTGTCAACCAGCTGAAGGAGATGCCTACTATTTTTGATGACATGAAGGATGTGGGCAATGTGCTGCTCTATTCGGCCAAGGCGTGGAAAGCGGCTGTTCAGGACGGCTATCCCAACAAGGCCTATTGGGCCAGAAGTGCGCTGACGGTGGGCGTGGGCTATCTGTGGGGAAATGTTCCGGAGGATAAAGAGGAGCAGCGCGACGCCATTTTGAAAAGCCGTATCGCGTATATGAACGATTATAAGGCCATGATCCAGCTGAATGAAACGCTGGATCATCTGGATCGCAGTATCAGTGCCATTCAGCGTGAAATCGACGAAAAGCGGAAAGCGGAGAAGCAGTTCAGCAGCGAAATGAAGCAGAGAAAAGCCTCTGATGAAGGACTGAAAGCTCTTGCCAGCATTGAGGGATCGGTCGACAATGTGGATATGCTGAGCACCGAGGATCGGGAGCTTCTTGAGTGGATCAACAAAAACAAGGTAAATTCGCAGGCGATCGTAATGAAGGAGCGTGAGTGCGCCAGCCAGAAGGCCAAGAGAATCACCTGCTGGCAGGAAATGGAGCCTGTGGCGCTGCGGCTGAAAGAGAATCCGGATGCCGTGGTGCGGAATTTGACCGGCGAGGTGGCCGGCATGATAAAGAAGCTGCAGGACGAGCAGGCGGCGCGTTGGGCCGAGGCAAAGACGGTAAACGATATGATCGCCCAGAGTCTTGCCGGAATGAAAGCCATCGAAAATGGCGTCGACGCGCAGTCGCTCCGCGCCGATACGGTAGGCTACATGAAAGAAGTGGTACTGGGAAGTGATACCGGACGGAAAAACGAGCGTCTTGTAAGCGACCGGGTGAACGAGTGGAAGCGTGAGATCAAGAACCGGGAGGCGCGTGAAGCCATCGCAAAGGCCCAGAATGAAGAGCTTCAGAAGCAGTATGAGGCAGTGGAGGAAACGGTGGACAGCGTTATGGAAAGTACCAATGAGGACAACTCCGAGCAGGTACAGTACAATACCGTCGGCTGACAAGGGAAGGAGCAGTGCATATGTCATTTGTGGATAAAGTAAAGGGCGTCTTTTCCGGTAAAACACCGGAGGAGCTGTATGCCGAATCGGTTTTGAAAGAGATCAGCCGGCGTGAAAACCGCGCCAAGATGGTTGCCGAAATGGCCGGTCAGCTGGATCAGTGCAAGCGTGCCTTCCGCACCGATATCCAGACGTCCCGGCTCAGCGCACTGCGCCGCCGTCAGGCGCACCTGACCGACAACGCGGAAAAAGAGCGCATCCGCGACGATGTGATCGGTCTGCTGGCAGTGGAGGAGGCTGAATTTGACCTGAATTCCATTGCCACCGCCCAGGATATGGAGCGGGCCATGAAGCGGCTGAGCGGCCTCCTGCGGCAAATGTACCGTATGAACCGCAATATCTCCGTGACCAGCAAGGAGCTGAAGGAGAGCCGCAATCTGGAGTTTGACAACACCGTGGAGCCGGTTGCATTTTCCGCACGGGCTGAGCTGGTAGACGAGCGGTTCGTGGAGCGGATCATTCATGGCGAGTCCATCGAGGAGTGCATTCAGACGGCTCCTCTTGGCGACGCCGTTCGCCCTGTTCCGGATCAGTTTGATTTCGGCGCACCCGACGATGGCAAGACTGCCCAGGACGATCGGGCCTGGCTGCGTGAGCAGTCCGGGCAGAACTGGTGAGCCCGCCGGAAAAGCAGGAGGATGACATGAATATTCAAAATATCAATCGTCTGAATAACGAATACCGCGCCTATCTTTATGAAGCCGATGCCCACCGCGTGGCCCATGCCGGTCTGGCCAGCCGCGAGGAGGGCCTCAGCTATCAGCGTGCCGCGCAGATCTGCGGCCAGCTGGCCAGCCTGACCACCGGCTCCGAGGCGCAGTATTGGATGGATAATCAGGCCCGGTGTCAGGCGAAGATGCGCCGGATCTGGGGCGAGCTGCATCCTGCGGAGGGAAAAGCGGATGAATCGCCCGCTGCGGCCAAACCCGCCGCGCCGGCCCCGAAGCCTGCCGCCAAGAAGGATGACCTGCAGCAGGATACCGTGTCCCGCTGGTATAAGGAGGATCCCGGCTATGGCTTTGATCAGGTGGCAGGCATGGAGGAGGTCAAGCATCTCCTGTCCGACTGTGTCCGTGACGTTACCATGGACGCACTGAATGAGTTCATGGGCGTGCCCACCGTGCAGTCCTTCTTTTTCTATGGCCCTCCGGGCTGCGGAAAAACGTTTATCATCAAGGCCTTCGCCCACGAGCTGATGCAGCAGGGCTATAAGTTCATGTCCCTGTCCAGCGCCGACATCCACAGCAAGTTCTCCGGTGAGGCGGATAAGATCGTGGAGCGTGCCTTCAAGGAGGCTGTGGACAACGCGCCCTGCATCCTGTTGATGGACGAGGTGGACGGCGTGTGTCAGAACCGCAATCTGCCCAACCTGTCAGACTTCAATATGCAGCTGACCACCACGTTCCTTACGGCGTACAACGATCTGGAGCGCGCCAACAAGGAAAATAAATCCGTCATTTTCATCGGCGCCACCAACTATCCCGCCAATGTGGACACGGCTATGCTTGACCGTGTGGAGCTGGTGCGCATCCCCCTGCCGGACGACGCGGTTCGCCGTCAGGCCTTCGAGAGCAAGCTGGGCGGCATTACCCAGCTGGAGCCGGGCTTTGACTGGACGGACATGGCCGCCGCCACCGAGGGCTATAATCAGCGCGACATCAACCGCATCGTCACCAAGATGAAGAAGCTCATCCGCACCGGCGCGGCGGACGGCTGCGCCACCGGTGAAGAGGCAGTGGAGCGCCTGCGCTCCGGCGCGTTCCGCACCACCCGCCGGCTGTTCGAGCAGGCGCTTCAGGCCTATACCCCCACCCCCAAGGACGATATCGAGCGCCAGCTCAACGAGTTTGAGAAGCAGATGAACGCGCTGTGACGCTTTGCCGCCAAAGGAGAAACATATGAACAAAATGTCCGCGCTCCAATGGGCGGAGGAAATGGCGGGCGCCCCGATGGAATTTCCATCGCTGGAGGAACTGCCCGACAGCTATCTCTGGCGTCAGCCGCTGATCCACTTGAATGCCAATTTTGATGTGCGCGATCTGGGGCTGCCCAGATTCCACGGAGCGGTGTTTTCCGGCCCTGCCGGAAACGGAAAGCACACACTGGCAAAGGCGCTGCTGACCACGCTGCAAAACCGGTACGATATCTCGCGGGATCGCGTGACCCAGTTCTGGCTTACCGCTGAGGATTTCCCGGAAGAGCTGGATATCGAGGATGCCGTGGATCGGATCGAGACGCTGTTCGATGTGATAAGCGAGCCTGCAAACTACGAATTTTGCGAAGATACGCGGTTTGGTATCCTTGTGTTTGACCAGATGGAGCTTTACCACCGTGCGCAGCTGCTGGTGAACGCCATTGCCCAGCTGGCGGAGGATCTGCCTGCCGAGTCCGGCGTCGTGGTGTGTATTACCGAGGATGATTCCATCGTTACCTCCCAGCTGCGGCAGGTGCTGCTGCCCTGCCGGTGTACATTGCCCGGTCCCCGGCAGCGGCAGAAAATTCTGGAGCAGGGCCTCCACTGGACGACCGCTTTTGACCAGAAGGTGACGATGAACCTTTTCGGCGTAACGATAGACGAGCTGACCCGGCGTACAGAGGGACTTTCCTGCGGCGAGATATGCACATTGCTGCTGATGCTGCGGGCGGAGATCGTCTCATCAAACTTCTCCGAGGCACAGCCGAATGTCCAGCTGTCCTTGCAGCCGGATCTGGTGCTTGACGTGCTGGATATGTTTTGCCGGCCGGTCGGCGCACCTGCGCTGGCTGCCGTGATCCCGGCACCCGCGTCAAACGCAGTGCCGACGGTGATCTCCGCACCGCCTGCTGCGGCATCCGCGCAAAAGGAACCGATCGAGATGTCAGCACGTGAGTATGTCGATTATGTGGTCAATTTATCCACAGACTGATGATCCCCCATCCTATCAACAAAAGGAGTACGACCATATGCAAAAAAACCTGTCCAGCGCCGTGCGGCAAGCCGGTAAAGCGTACTGCCGGAACCAGAAGGTTCAGGTGGTCACCCGGCAGGAGCATGGCGGCCATAGTGTCGAGCTGCAGGGCAAGGTCCTGTGCAGCTTCGGCTTTGTGCATCACCCCCGGTTGCGGGTCGTCTCAATAGAGGGGCAAGCCTTTATTGTTGATTACTCGTGTGATTGCTATGAGTACAGTGACGGCTCCGGCTTTTGCGGCCACTGTGCCGCGCTGGCGCTCCACACCTTCGGCGACGGTGAGCTGACCTATGAGCAGAAAACCGGCGTTCCTCGCAGCGATGCGGCCTTCTCCGCGGAACCGGACGAACGCTCCGCCGAGATCCTGTCCGACGAACAGAACGAGGAGGGGCAGCGCAGTGTCAAGGGCAAGACCGTCTCCAGCTTCGGCTTTATCCACTATCCGCAGCTGAGTCTGTGTGCCAGTGAGGTGGCCGACTACTCCTGCGATTGCTACCAGTTTGCCGATACCGGTGCGTTTTGCACCCACTGCCGGGCGCTGCTGAACCGGGTGCAGAATTGCCGACCGGCAGAGGAGCCTGCATCCCCTGGGGAGGAACCTGAGTCCCCAATGGAAGAGCCTGCTCCCTCTCAACTGGAGGGTGATTTCAGCGCAGAGACCATCGAGGAGCCTGCCGGGGAAGCTGTCACATTTGAACCGGTCGAGGAGCCCGTCACGTTTGAGGGGGACGAAGAACCGGCCACATTCGAGCCTGCCGGGGAAGTCGCAGCCGTGACACCTGACGAAGAAACTGCTGCGGAACCGCCGGAAGAACCGTCTGCCGCCGAAGCCCCCGCCGTTCCTGAAGCTTTGGATTGGGACGGCCAGCCTAGGACAATGCGGGTGCTGTTTGGCCGCACGCTGGACGAGGAACGTCCGGTGTGCTGGTACCCCAACGACACATCCTGTATTTTCCACCCCAATATGGGGATTATCGGCACCATGGGCACCGGCAAGACCCAGCTGACCAAATCCGTTGTGACCCAGCTGTGCCGCCAGCAGCGCAGCAACTATGACGGCCGCCCGCTGGGCATCCTGATCTTCGATTACAAGGGCGACTATAACGAGACAAAGCCGGAGTTTATCCGGGCCACCGGCGCACGGGTATATAAGCCGTATCGCCTGCCGTTCAACCCGTTCTCTCTGCAAAACGTGCGGCGCAAGCCCCAGCTGCCCATTCATGTGGCCAATGCGTTTACCGACAATATTGCCCGGATCTACGGCCTTGGCCCCAAGCAGACCGCAACGCTGCTGCGCTGCATCGTCAGCGCCTATCAGGCCTGCGGTGTCGAGGTGTCCGACCCTGCCACGTGGGAGAAAGCAGCCCCGACCTTTGCACAGGTATATCAACTGTATTGCGGCGACGAGAGCATCAAGAAGAACGACTCCCTGTATGCCGCCATGGAGAAGCTGTTCCAGTTCCAATTACTGGAGAGCGATCCCCAGCGCACCGCGTCTCTGTTCAGCCTACTGAACGGCGTGGTGGTGATAGACTTGTCCGGCTACGACAGCGATATCCAGAATCTGGTGGTGGCCATCACGCTGGAGCTGTTCTATTCCCAGATGCAGAACTCCGGCTCCAGTAAGGCGGACGAGCGTTTCCGCCAGCTGACGCGGTTTATTCTGGTGGACGAGGCGGACAACTTCATGTCCCAGAATTTCCCTGCCCTCAAGCGCATCCTGAAAGAGGGCCGCGAATTCGGCGTGGGGACCATTCTGTCCACCCAATCCCTGCGTCATTTCGCCTCCGGTGAGGACTATTCCAGCTATATTCTCACGTGGCTGGTGCATAATGTCCCGGATCTGAAGCGGTCGGATATCGAGTTTGTGTTCAAGACCTCGGCCGACCCCGATGTTTCGGCGCAGCTGTATCAGCAGATCAAGATGATCGGCAAGCACCAGAGCGTGGTCAAGGCGGGCAACGCCGCGCCTGTTTCGATGCAGGATCTGCCTTTCTGGCAGATCGCCGACGACGATGGCGAGAGCTATCTCCCGCCGGAGATCCCCGAAAACTGATCCGGCGTTCTTTTGAAAATGTCGCATCCCAAGCGACCAAAACCTCCTGTGTATTGTTATACTGTGTACAACAAAACACAGGGAGGTACTTTTTATGAATAACATAACGGAATTGGTTTTCATTCTCGACCGCAGCGGCTCCATGGCAGGACTGGAGAGCGACACCATCGGCGGCTTCAACGCCATGCTGAAAAAGCAGAAGAAGGAGCGGGAAACGGCTTACGTGTCCACCGTCCTGTTTGATAACACCACCCGCGTACTGCACGACCGGGTGAAGCTGCGCAAGGTGCCGCCCATGACCGCCAGAGACTATACCGTGGGCGGCTGCACGGCGCTGCTGGATGCCATCGGCGGCGCGATCCACCACATCAGCAACATCCATAAGTACGCCCGCCCCGAGGATGTTCCCGCCCATACGCTGTTCGTCATCACCACCGACGGCATGGAGAATGCCAGCTGCCGCTATGACAAAGAGACGGTCAAGCGGATGATCGAGCGGCAGAAGGAGCGCGGCTGGGAGTTCCTGTTTCTGGGGGCCAACATCGACGCGGTGGAAACCGCCCGCAGCTTTGGCATCGGCGCGGATCGTGCCGTCAACTACCACTGTGACAGCCGCGGCACGGCGCTGAATTATCAGGCGATCAACGAGGCCGTGTGCTGCGTCCGCATGGCACAGCCGCTTACCGCCGCCTGGAAAAACTGCGTAGAGGATGACTTTGAAAATCGGGAGGGAAGATAATGTACGGCACGATCTTAGGCGATATCGTAGGAAGCCCCTACGAATTTGACTGCAACAACTATAAGGCAAAGGATTTTCCTTTGTTCAGCTGCCGTTCCGAGTTTACCGACGACACGGTAATGACGCTGGCGGTGGCAAAAGCGCTGCTGGATACCCGTGGGCAGGATGACGCCGCCATCAAGGCGGCCTTGGTGGGGGAGATGCAGCGGCTGGGCCGTGCCTATCCCGACAAGGGATACGGCGTGCGGTTCAATGTCTGGCTGTATGAGGACGCGCCGCAGCCCTACAACAGCTTCGGAAACGGCAGCGCCATGCGGGTGTCCCCAGCGGCGTGGCTGACGAACGACATGGCGGAGGTGCAGCGTCTGGCGCGGCTTACCGCCGAAGTGACCCACGACCACCCGGAGGGCGTCAAGGGCGCGCAGGCCACTACCGCCGTTATTCTTCTGGCACGCACTGGCCGCAGCAAGGCGGACATCAAAGCCTATGTGGAGCAGCATTTCGGATATGATCTGAGCCGCACCTGCGATGAGATCCGTCCCGCCTATCGCCATGTGGAGAGCTGTCAGGAGACGGTGCCCCAGGCCATGATCGCTTTTCTGGAGAGCGAGGATTTTGAGGATTCCCTCCGCACGGCAGTATCGCTGGGCGGCGACAGCGATACGCTGGCCGCCATTACCGGCAGCATTGCCGAGGCGTTCTACGGTGTGCCGGAAGAACTGAAGCGGGCCTGCCGCCAGCGGCTGACGCCGGAGCTGGCGGATATCCTGCTGGACTGGGAGCGGCGCGTACTGTCTCCCGCACCGCCGCAGTAAGCCGCTTGGCAGAAGCCTTCACAACAAAAAAACAGCTGTGCCGTCCAAAGGACGGCACAGCTGCTTTTAGGTAAGGGTGCATCGCCGCATAGCGCGGCAGGGAGGAGGGGAGAGCCTCTTACTCGTTGGTGTAGTTATCGAAATAGCCCTGAATGTAGATGATGGGGGTGCCCTTGTCGCCGCTGCCGGAGGTCAGGTCGCACAGAGAACCGATCAGGTCGGTGAGGTTGCGGGGCGTGGTGCCCTCGGACACCATATTGCCCACCAGACTGACGGACGCGTCCTTCTGGCGGATCTTCTCGGCCACGGCCTTCTGCAGCGCCTCGCCGGTCAGGTCGCCGAAGTCGTGGTCTGCCAGATACTTCAGCTTCAGCTCGTTGGGGGTGCCGATCAGACCGGCGGTATAGCCGGGGGACACCACGGGGTCAGCCAGCTCCCAAATTTTACCGGCGGGGTCTTTGAACGCGCCGTCGCCATAGACCATGGCCTCGATCTGCTTGCCGGTGGCCTGGCTCATGGCCTTGCCGATGCCCTCGGCTACCGCCATGGCGTCACGGGGGAACAGCTTCACCCGCTCATCGTCGGCCTTGTTGCTGCCCAGCAGGCCGTACTGGGGGTTGTAGCCGCTGCCATCCACGGGAGCGGTCAGCAGGTCGTCCAGACCCAGCACCGTCTTGGCGCCGGCGGCCTTCAGCAGCCGCTTGCTGCGTGCACGGGTGTGGATATCGCAGCAGATCACGGTGTCGGTGTAGTCCAGCACCGCCTGCACCCGGTTGGCGAACACGATCTCCGCTTCGGCTCCGGCCTTCTCAATGATGGTCTTGTAGTAGTCCACATAGTCCACGCCGGTAAAGGGGTGGATCACCGCGCCGAAGGCGTCCCGGAAGCGCTTCAGATCCAGCACGTCGTGCCAGGGGTCGATGCCCGCCTCGTCCAGCTGATCCATGGACACCAGATGGTTGCCCACCTCGTCG
>OIYS01000767.1_pt1 | contig 19936 bp, 17 predicted proteins | sample 1588271 | NCBI WGS metagenome assembly OIYS01 (sample SAMN03283286) | human gut metagenome | biome: human-associated habitat; material: feces | host: Homo sapiens | place: Peru | collected 2012
TATAACAAAAAAATGTAGACAGTTTTTTTATGTCTACATTTATCTTACAACTTCAGTTTAATTTCAAGCCTAGTATTTATTTAAGTTATTATTAAGGTTCAGAAATGATTTGAGAATATTCTAAACTAGCCATAAATTTCTTAGAACCATTTTGTATTTGATTATGCATGTAGTTTATTAATGTTACTCTAGCCATATAGTAATCATTTACTTTACCAATAGTTTTACTTGTGGTCATTTCTACATTATCAATTAAATTAATAGTTCCTTGAGAATTAGTAATATCATATGTATTTTGAAGTACATAACACTTATTATTTGTTGCATTAAAGTAATCAGCAACCCATCTATTATTACCATCACAAGCAGCTTCAGAAGTTATTCCATCAACTACTTGTCTATTAGGTCCATAACATTTTCCAGTGTTACAAGTTTCTGAAGTTTTAGTATTATCAACTTTATAGAAATCTAATACTAATTCAGCATCCTTTCTAGTTTCCCAGATATACATATCACTTGCAGTACAAGAATACATATTATCTAAGTAATCAGTTCTTGATACAACATTTCCTTTAGCATAACATTTTTCTACTTTACCATCAGTAGCCCAAATATTTTCACCATTACAGTTTTCTTTATCAACCTCTACTGTACTAGTTTTTACATAACAAGTTCCTGAAGTATATTCCATATCATTTTGTGAAATATTTAAATCAATTTTATATTTTCTTTTAGATTCAGTATCACTATTTGTTGTAAAAGTTATACTTCCAAGTGATTCAGCACTTAAATCCTCTCCAGCTGCAGCTTGATCTTTACCAAAATTTTCAGTATTAGCTACAATCTCAATTGGAGCACCAGCATCAATTAAAAATAAATCACTTGATACATTAGTTGTAACATTAATATTTGAATTACCCTTTCCATCAACTTGACTTGCTAAATAAGCAAATGTTGCTCCGATTACAACAACTAACATAGTTACTATTGCTATTACTGTAAGAAGAACTACATTACTCTTTTTTGAATTTTCATCCATTTTAAAAATCTCCCTTCTATTATCAAGATAATCATATAATATTTTTTTACTTTAGTCAATAAATTAAAAATTATTTTTTAAAAATTATACATTTTTTTTACTTTTTTTGATATGATTATAATGGAGAAAAAAATATGATATTACAAATAAGTGATGATGAAAATATAAAAGTAAAAATAGCAAATAATTTTTTTAAGAAATTAATTGGATTTATGGGTAAAAAAGATTTTGATTATGGAATAATTTTTCCTAAAACAAATTCAATTCACACTTTTTTTATGAAAGAAAACATTGATGTAATTGGTTTTGATAATCATGGAATAATTATTTTTAAAGCAGTTAATGTAGAAAAGAATAAAGTTATTGTAATAAAGGAGCAATTAAAAAATACAAACATTTTAGAAATGCCTGCATTTAAATCAAAAAAATTAAAAATGTATGATAAATTAACCTTTATACGTAAATAAATAATCATTTATTGCTACATCATCACCAGGTTTAGCTCCCATTTTTTCTAAGGTTTCTTCAACACCCATAGCACGAAGTATTCTACCAAAACGAAGAACACCCTCTTCTTCAGTAAACTTAGTCATATTAAATAATCTTTCTATTTCTTTACCTGTAACAACCCAAGTATCACCATCTTTAGTTATTTCATATGGTTTATCTTTTTTAAATTTAATGTAAACTTCATCCTCAAACTCATCTTTATCATAAGAAAACTCTTCTTCAGTTTTTAAAGTTTCATTTATTTTGTTTAATAAATCATCAATACCTTGGTGTGTAATAGAGCTTATTTCAAATATATCTTTATCTGGATAAGCTTTTTTAAATTCTATTAAATTATCTTTACTATCTGGCATATCCATTTTTGAGGCAACAATTATTTCTTTTTTATTTGCAAGTTTTTTAGAGTATTTAGAAAGTTCTTCCCTAATTACTTTATAATCATTAATAGGATCATTACCTTCCATTTTAGACATATTTACCATATGTACTAAAACTTTACATCTATCAGCATGTCTTAAGAATCTATCTCCTAAACCTACACCTTCACTTGCTCCCTCGATTAAACCTGGAAGGTCCGCTACTACAAAAGAATCACTACCTAATTTAACTACTCCTAAATTAGGCGATAAAGTTGTAAAATGATAACTTGCTATTTTAGGTTTAGCCGAAGATATTACACTTAAAAATGTTGATTTTCCAACACTTGGCATACCAATAAGTCCTACATCCGCTAAAACTTTAAGTTCACATCTTAAATATTTTATTTCTCCTTGTTCACCATTTTCAGAAAACTTTGGAGCAGGATTTTCATGAGTAGCAAAGGCCTTATTACCTCTTCCGCCTCTTCCACCATGAGCAACTATAACAGATTGATTATCCTCGACTATATCGCTTACAATAAGATTAGTATCATCATCATAAACAGTAGTTCCAAGAGGTACTTTAATAATGATATCTTCACTATTTTTACCATATTTATTGGAACCCATACCATTTTCACCTTTTTTACCTTTAATAATTTTTTGAAATCTTAAATCTACTAAAGTTTTTAAAGATTTATCTCCAACAAAAACGATATTACTTCCTCTTCCACCATTTCCACCATCTGGTCCACCCATAGGTACAAATTTTTCTCTACGAAAGGAAGTACATCCCATACCTCCATCACCAGCAATTAATTTAACTTTAACTTCATCAACAAACATATTATCTTCCCCTTAAACTTATATCTATTGTATCAAATTCCTTATAATTTGCATAGTAAGAAATCATTTCTACAATAATTTCTTTTAAAATACTATTACTTTCACTATACATATTATTTTCATTAAAGTACTTTTCCATACATCTTGCATAATTAATATTATTTCTAATAGTCTTTTTCTTTTCAAAATCATATTTATTTAAATCATAAGAACAAAATAAAATACTTATATTATCAAATAAATCACTTAATACTTTATTTTTTTCTTCTTCATCAAGATAATCTATGTATAATATTCCATCTGAAAAGTAATTACTAAATTTATTTATATTGATTCCCATTGGTAGTGGTAATACTTTTTCATCAATACTAATTAAATACATAATAAACCCTCCTTCAAAAAAAATGCCATTAAGGCATTATTATTTCTCATAAACAGATACTTTTTTCTTATCTTTACCCATTCTTTCATACTTAACAGTTCCATTAACTTTAGCAAATAAAGTATGATCTTTTCCCATTCCTACATTAGTTCCTGGATAAATTCTAGTTCCTCTTTGACGGTAAATAATACTTCCAGCATTACATGTTTGTCCATCAGAAAGTTTAGCACCTAATCTACGACCTGCTGAATCACGATTGTTCTTAGTAGAACCTTGAGCCTTAACGTGAGCAAATCTTTGAATATTTAAACTTATATATAACATTTCAATTCTCCTTTACTATTATTCTTCATTAACTTTAATATTTTTAGGATAACTTTTTTCTAATTCTTTAAGCATAGTCATCATATTTAAAATTAATGAGTTTGTAATATCATCAGATAAAAGAACTTTTATTTCCATATATTCATCATTATCTAGAAATTCAATACTTTTTTCATTGATATTTAAAAGACCATTTACAGTAGTATAAATTATACTTGATACGCTAGCACATACAATATCTTTACCAGCATTATCATAACCTGAATGACCAGTTATTTTAATAACATTTCCATTTTTATTAACTTTAATCATTATTAACCATTAATTTTTTTAACTTCAACTAAAGTATATGCTTGTCTATGTCCTTGAGTTTTTCTAGATTTTTTCTTAGGACGATAATGGAATACTTTTATTTTTTTACCTCTACCATTTTTAATAACTTCAGCTTCAACTGATGCTCCTTTTACAAATGGTTTTCCAGCTTTTCCATCAACAAATAATACTTCATCGAAAACAACTTTTTGTCCAGCTTCAACATCTAATTTTTCAACATAGATACGGCTATTTTCTTCAACATAATATTGTTTTCCACCTGTTTTAATTATAGCTTTCATTTCTTTTCCTCCTTTTCATAAGTCACACCTTTAAGGTAAGATAATCTTTTAAAAACCTTTTTAGAGTGGATGAAATGACTTAAAACAATAAGATTATACCAAAAAATCCCTGATATAGTCAAGGATTTTTGCATATATTTTCTTTCTTCTATATTTTTAGCTTACTGTATAAACACTGTTATAAGTTCCATTTCCAGACAATGTTACATTTTTTGATAAGTTTATTACTGGTCTTACGCCAATTCCAAGTGTAGAACCAACGTTAACACTGGTTATGTGTCCAGAATTATAAATCATATATTCTATGGAAATTTTTGCATTGTAATTGCTTGGTGTCATTGTCCAATAATACGAACTAGTATATAGATAAAAATTAGTATTAGTAGCTCCACCAAATACCGAGCCAGCATAATTAACTTCATCCGCTGTTATCAATCCTACGGGATATGTTAGTGCGCCATTTCCATTACTTGTATTTACTGTAAATTTATCACTAGAATTTTGACAAGACAAACTTGGACCAACTTTACCGCTAATTCTTGAATAACCATTATAATAATATTTAGTATAAGTTGTTAATGTTCCGCTTATATTTCCAAAAGGCCCACTTTCACTTGTTGATGCACTTCGATCGCTGCAAAAAATACTATCACTTATTTTATTACTGGTTGTTGAATCAGTATATAAGCTAGTGGTTTTATACCAATTATCCACTATCCCTTTAATTGTACTTGATTTTGTATGCCCGTATTGAGCACTAGCGGTATACATATATCCTACGTAAGCTGGATTATTTGAATTTGAATTAAAAGTACTAGTATTTATTTGAGTACCTGTACCAGTCATTACTGTAGCTTTATTACTTGTTGGCGCAGTTATACCAGTATAAATCATTCTTATTGAGCCATCGCCATTTATCCTAATTATTCGCCAGTACATATCTTTGTTAGAACTATTTTTGCCAAATTTTACCCAATTATTACTTACTGCTCCTCTAAAATAGTAAGACGTTCCTAAATTGTCTTTTGCAGCATACATTCCCTCATTAGTTGTAGCAACGCTAGTAAATGTTGGGGTTCCTTTATTCTCAATATAAGACTTCGCATCGGAAACATTTGTAGCTCCATTTCCATTGTTTAAAAGTATCATTTCGTAACCAACTTTAGTAATTGTTATCATTTTTGAAATTTGCTCATTTCCATTAACATCATAAACATATAAATAATAATTCCCATAATTTGAAAAAGTATAATTTAAATTATATGTTGTTCCACTTATTGTTGTCCAACTTGTTGGAGATGTAGTACTACTAGTACTGACGCCATATTTAGAAAGCCCAACATTGTCGCTTAATGATGCACTTAAATTCATTCCACTTATACTTAAATTTGATATTAAAGGCTTTTCACTATCCAAAACAATATTTATTGTATCTGAAATTTTTATATTATTTGCATTATCTTTTACCCATAAATAATATGTTCCACCTGTCGTAATTTCTGTACTTAACGTATAAGGCGTTGTTGGTATATCAATCCATTCTTCAGGTTCTATTTCATTACTTGAACTTATGCCATATAAAGATAGCTTATTATTATCATTAAGTGTCGTTGTAAGATTTCCTGATGAAATTGTTACATTTTCTATTGTTGGCAAAACACTATCACTATTTTTATCAGCATATACATTACATACTGCTTTTTGAGTAGTTAATACTATTATGTTTCTTCCGACTATTGAAACTGTTGCTCCATTTGTACAACTTGTTTTACTTTCATTTATGGTGTAGTAATACCCTGTTTCATATAAAGGTAATTGGCCCATTTGATTATAGTTTTTATCATCAGTATTTCCTTCTTCTCGTTGGACAAAAAGGTTTACTTCGTAATCATCAATATATCCATCTATTGCATCAAAATATACTTTGCATTTTCCTTTCTTTGTCGCATCTACATAAAATTTTTGATTTTCATATTTTTCTATTGTTATCCCAGTATCGCATATTGTTTTAGAACTTTGATATGTGTATGATGATGAACTTGGTACATAATATGATAATGCATATGTTCCAAGACCTACACCATTATCATTTTTATTTTCTCTATATACTTTTATTGATACATCTGATGAATCTATTAAAGCTACTCCAGATATTATTAATCTTGAACTCTTATTTTGATAAAATGAATATGATATTAAGACTATACTAGATAAAATTGATAAGATAATTATTGTTAATATTGTTAAACACCTTTCTTTATTATTACTATAATACTCTTTAAAATTATTTATTAATTTTTTCAAACCTCTCACACCTTCCAAACCTAGGTAAATACTGGCATCTATTTTCGCAAATTATAAACATTTAGGAAAACGGCATATCGATTTTATGGGAAAAGGACTAGAAATTCACTCAAAAAAATGCTAGAATTAGATTAGAAATAGCATAAATACTAGGATAGATTTTCCTAAATGTTTATACTTTACGAAAGACAAAGCCTTATAAACACTGGGTTTATGAGGCTTTTAATTACTTTTTTTAATTAAAAAAAATTAGTATTTTTACATACCAATTTATTTTTTAGCCAATATGATATGGATTTGTTGATGTTCCTGTTCCTCCGACTATTTTTAAGATACTAGAATCTAAGTAAAATGTGGGTCTAACAGAAAATAGGTCAGCATCAACATAGCCACTGATAATCTCGCTGTAGATTAGCCCTACATACCCGACTGAAGATAAATAGCTAGCATAAGATGAATCCGAAGAATACGGAGAAAGTAACCATTCTACTTCATTTACAAAACTACTTTGTGATGTAAACAGCCAATCATTATTTTTACAATCATTATATAATGAACTAATCCAGTCAGCTAATGATTTATTTCTGCAATCTAATTTATTTGTTGTAGACCCACCTACTGTTGCATAACCATAATCGCTTGGGTACATTAACCCTACTTTTGCAAATATGTTTGATGGATTACCACTATATATTGCACTCATATTTCTTTCTTCTTTATATATTCCTGCTGATGTTAATGTATCAGCATTTGATAAATTTGCACCACCTAAATGCCATTTTGCATTTACTATTCCACTAGATAGTTTTCCATTTACATTTAAAGTGCCTAATAAAGTAGTCAAATATGTTCCATTTAATTCTGTTTTTAGTGATGCTGTACTCCAATTATTTGTTCCTGCTGAATTCCAATACTTTCCACTAGTACCACCATAATTATTTGTATCTATTATTTTTAATAATTTTTTTGAACCTGCACTAGTTGATCCATCACTAGATGTATCCTCATTAAATAATCCTATAATTCTAAATAGTAATGAACCATTTGAACAACTACCTTCTTTTTGATTATCTAAACATATATAATTATTTGGATCTGCTCCTTCATATCGAAGTCCATTCTCATTAAAGATATCGTTATTATTTGCAACAATTAATGTTTCAAAAGATGTTCCTAATGATATTGTAAATTCTTTTGTGGTTTTATTATTGCTACTATCTTTAACCCACAGATAATATGTTCCCTCAGTTGTTATTGTGGTGCTTAAGTTGTAGGATGTTCCACTTATTGAGGTCCAGTTTGTTGGTTCCACTGTATTACTTGTACTTATTCCACAGCCGGATAATTCTATATTATCTGTAAGTGTTGCTGTTACCGTTGTATCATTAACTGATAAGTTGGATATAACTGGCTTTTCTGTATCTATTATTTTATCAAAATATAGTGAGCATCTATCACTACCTATAAAAGAGAAACTCACTTTGCCTAAAGTACTATCATAATTCAAAACTTTGCCATTGTTCTCACATATAGTTTTTTTCTCATTTAAAACATAATTTCCTTTTGGGATTGTATCTGAACTTACATAATCTCCAGATTCATCCTTTACCATAATTGCTAAATTACTTTTCTTCGATATGCGTTTATTTTTAGATTTATTATATATTTGACTTATAAATAATATACCTCCGATTAATAATATCATTGATGTTAAAATTATAATTACTTTTTTATTTTTCATAATCTGCTCCAATTCCGCATAAAAACTGAAGTGGATTTTCCTAGATTATAAACATTTAGGAAAATGTCATGCCAATTTTATGGGAAAAGGACTAGAAATTCACTCAAAAAAATGCTAAAATTATAGTAGAAATAGCATAAATACTAGGATAGATTTTCCTAAATGTTTATACTTTATGAAACTTGAAACCTTATAAACACTGGGTTTGTGAGATTTTTAATTACTTTTTTTAATTAAAAAAAATTAGAGTTTTTTATCTCTAATTTAAATATTATTAGTTTTTCTTAATATATAATTTGAAAGTGATTTAAGCTTATCAAAAATATACATACTACATATAAATAAAACTATAAATACTAAAATAGTATCTTTATTAATATTACTTATATTGAAAAATGCATATTGATAAAGAGCACAATATTCAAATGCTAAGAATAATATACACATCATTACTCCCCTTAAAAGATTATAAGGTTTACAAATATAATTTAAGAATATAAATCCTGTTATCGCGGTTAAAAATACTGTAAGCGTGGAACATAACTCTTGTGAAAGTCCAAAATTAATTTGGAATAATTTAATAATTACTACATTAAACACTACAGTTAAAGCACTAGGAAGAGCCTTTAAGAATACTTTCAAAAGGAAATTACCTTTTACAAGTTCATGATTAGGTTCAAGTGCTAAAATAAATGATGGAACACCTATTGTAAAAAATGTAATTAAAGTTAAATGAATTGGAATAAAGAAATATTCTGTATTTAAAAATATACAAGCAATAATTAAAATTATAGTAAATATTGTTTTACTAAGAAGAAGTGATGAACTTCTTTCAATATTATTAATACTCCTTCTTCCCTCTTTTAAAATAAGAGGCAAATTATCAATTTTTGAATCAAGAAGTACAAATTGGCTTACATTTTTGGCAGTGTCTGCTCCACTTGCCATTGCAATAGAACAATCACTTTCTTTTAAAGCAAGACAGTCATTTACACCATCACCAGTCATACCAACAAAGTGGCCTTTACTTTTAAGGGCAATCACAATTTTTTTCTTTTGATCTGGTTTAACTCTACCTAAAATATTAAAACTTTCAATAATATCAGGTATTTCTTCATCACTAACCTGGGACATATCTACACTTCTTATATCACTAATTCCTGCCCTACTAGCAATTTTAGAAACAGTTACTGGATTATCTCCACTTATGATTTTAATATCAATACCTTGCTCTTTAAAATAATTTAAAGTAACATCAGCATTTTCTTTTATTTTATCTTGAATTAAAATTAAAGCTATAGGTTTTATATCTTTAATATTTTTTAAACTTTCACCTTTTGCAAGTAGTAATACTCTATAATCTTCTTGGTAAGAGGAAAGATTTTTTATTTTACCTTTATATAAATTTTCAGGGCTACCTAAAAAGTATACATCATCTTTAAATTTTACTGCAGAATATTTACGTATACTTGAAAATGATAATGTTTCTAAAGCTTCATCCTTATATTTAATATCACTTACAAAACTTTCTACTGCTTTAAATGTTGGTGATGGATCAGAAAGTGCATTTACATAAGATGCTAAAATTTCCTTAATATCTTTTTCACTTACCTTTTTAAGAGGAATAACTTTTTTTACTTCCATAACACCTTCTGTAATTGTACCAGTTTTATCTAAACATAAAGTATCCACTCTAGCAAGGTTTTCAATAGAATATAAATCTTGAACTAAAACATTATATTTTTTTAGTCTAATAACACTTACTGCCATTGCTGATGATGTTAAAAGTACCAGTCCTTCGGGTATCATACCTATTAAAGCACTAACCATACTCATAAGGGAATCTGGAATACTTTTGGTAATACCCATTTGATTTATAAAAAATAATATACCAATTGGAACAAGTAAAACACTTAATATTTTTAGCATCTTTTCAAATGAATTATAAATAACAGAATTAGTCTTTTTTATATATTTTGTTTCACTAGTAATTTTAGAAATGTAATTATCTTTTCCTATATGAATTACTTTAGCATAAACATTTCCACTTACTATAAATGAACCACTTGTTAAAGCATCACCTTTTTCTTTAGTAATAACTTTTTCTTCACCGGTTATAAAGGCTTCATTTACTTCACAAGTTCCAGATAATATTACAGCATCAGTTACAACTTGGTTTCCTATTTCATAGTTACATACATCATCTAAAACAAGCTGTTCTCTAGTAAGTTCTATAGTTTCACCACCACGAATAACTTTTATTTTACTATCTGCGATAACACTTAATTTATCAATTGTTTTTTTAGCAAGTATTTCTTCGATTATACTTATTATAGTATTTGTAAAAATTACATTAACAAAAAGACAATTTTTTAATGCATATAAAAATTTTCCAGATACTATTCCACTTATTAAAACCATTAAGCCTAAAGCAATATTTAAAAAGTTAAAATAAGTTAAAGCATTTGTCTTAATAATTTCTTTAATAGTTTTAGTTTTTGGTTCATCAACATAATTTATTAAACCTTTTTGTTTTCTTTCTTCAACTTCAATATTTGTTAATCCCTTTATATTCATTTAATACACCTACACTACTATTTTAGTATAGCATAAAATTAGTATTTTGACACGAATAAATAACTATATTATTTAATTTATAAAAAAAATTAGTCTAAGTAATTTCTTAAACCAATTTTATTATCTTTTTTTCTAAGTTTACGAAGAGTTTTACTTTCTATTTGTCTAATTCTTTCTCTAGTAAGTCCATATTCTTGTCCAATGTCTTCGAGAGTCATTTCCTTTTCGCCATCGTTTAAGCCAAATCTTTTGCAAAGAACATCAGCTTCTTTTTTAGTTAAGTTTTCTTCGAAAACACGATTTAAATATTCTTTAAGATCTTTATCAATAACATCCGACTCTACCAAGGCGTTTTCATCAGGAATAAGATTACCTAAACTAGTATCATCTTCTTCAGCTATTACTGGGCAATCCAAAGAAATACATGAACCATAATCATTTAAAAGATTACCAGCAGCAGTTATAGATACATTAATGCCTTCCGCAATTTCCTCTACGCTTGGATATTTATTATATTCAGCTGTATACGCTGTAATAAATTTGTTAAAGGCAATTTTTTGATTCACAACTAAGTAAGGTTTTCTAATTGTATCATTATTATAAGCAAGTGATCTTAAAATAGTTTGTTTTATCCAATAACTAGCATAAGTTGAAAATTTACAACCTTTGTCTGGATCAAATTTATTTATAGCTCTTATTAAGCCTAAATTTCCATCTTGAATAATATCTTCGAATGCTAATGTTGGTGAATGATATGTTTTTGCAAAAGATATTACTAATCTAACATTTCTTTTGAAAAAATTATTTTTTGCAATAATATATTTTTTTAATAAATCTAGTTCATAATCAATATTTCTAATTACATCTGCATTATCTAAATCTAAATCGACAAAAATAGCTTTTAACTCTTCATAAGAAACTTTCTTTTCTAAAGCAAGAAATTTTTTAATATATTTTATCTCATTTTTTAAAATACTTTCATCTCCTAATTTATAAGGAATGCTTTTAATTTCTTTTAAAAGGGATAGTGCACTTTCATAATCTCTTGCATAATATACAGACTTTATAATAGTATCCATACGAAGTGAAGGAAATAGGTTATCATCAAAATTACAAATATGTAAGTTCTCAGAGGCCTCTTTTAAAACCTTACCATAATATGCTTCCTCATTTTGATTCATATGTGGTACTACTTGAGTTCCTAATGAATGAAACATATAATCTATAGTACTTAAATAAAATGTATCAACATTATCATCTTGAACTGCATTAGTTAAGCTATCAAAATAACATGAATATTTATTAGCAAAATTTATAAATTCATTTTCACTTAAGTTGCCACTCATCTTATCAAAATAATAATTTACAACTTTTTTACTATATTTTTCGTACAAAGCATTTAATGTTGTTTCATCAAATGTTGAAAGACTATCCAATAATTTTTTAAATTTTTCATAAGATATATTTTCCATTATCTTTTCCCCCATAACTGAATGATATTCTATCATATTTATTTTAAGTATTCAAGAAAAAAAGGTAAAACTTTTCTACCTTTTAAGTACTCTTTGATTGACATTAACTTTATCAATACTCATCGGATAAAATCCATTGAAATGGCCTAAGAAACCCGCACTTTCTTGAAGTTTAGTTATTCCTCCATTAATAATCAAATGAATCTGATGACCATTAACAGTAATTACTTTACTACCCCTTGCATTATCTGGAAATAATGTTTTGTTCGGAGCAATTATTCCTTTATTATTAGAAATTAAATCATCGATTATAGGAAAAACCATACCATTATGCATATGACCACAAAAAACGAAATCGAATTCTTTTATATAAGATATAACTTTTGGATCAGTCATATATATTGGTGAATGTACTATTAATATTTTAACTTTCGAATTATCTAAATTACTTACATAATTTGTATATTTTTTTGCAAATTCAAGTTTATTAAGTAAATATTCTTTGCTTTCATTACCAGTTCCATTAAAATAATATTCATAAGGAAGTTCTAAAGAAAATACTATTACTTTATCATCTTCATAATATGGTGCATAATGTGATACATAAACATTATTAATTGAATTAGCTTCTTTCCAATAGCCTTCAGGGAAGTCATTTTGGCCTTGTTTAAAATCACAAGTAGTAAAATCATGTGAACCTAAATTAACAAAAGTCTTATACTTCTTTCCTAAACTTTCAAGCCATAAAAGTAACTTTTCACTTTTTTCTTTATGTGTTTTTAAAAAATCGGTACTATCAATGATATCACCAGCTAAACAAAGATATTCTAATTCTTCTGAAGATAAGTTCTCACTAATTAATTCTAATTTTCTATCATCAAAATTTTTAAAATAATGTAAATCGCCAAAAGTTTTAATACTAATATTATCCTTCTTCTCAGGCATATCGTAACTATGATTTTTAGTTTGAATTATTTTATCTATCATTTCTAATCCCCCTCAATTGAGAGGATTATACCACTTTTTATTAGTTGTGTCAAATTTGTGTAAAATATTTTATTCAAACTTGCAATCTTTAGAATAAGACAAATGATATAAATAATCATAAGTATCTATTACTGTTGATAAAGAAAGGTTTAAAGAGGAGCCTTCATATAATGAAATATTATAAAATTCATTAAGAATATTACTTTTCTCGATTATTAATTTATTATTTTCAATTTTATAATTAAATTTTTCACATTTGCTTTTTCCAGTTTCATAATAATAGCAATATTCTATATCATTTTCATTAAACTTAATTGTCCCTTTTGTGGCTCCATCATATATTAATTTTTCATCAGCATAAACATCCAAACTATCATATTTCCAGCAGCCATATAAATTTTCCTTTTTTATATTTTCATTATTATTATACTTTTCTCTTTTTAAACTTTCTTCGTTATTGTTTACGTTCTTTGAACAGCCAAATAAAGTCAAAGACATTATTAAAACTAAAATTACTTTTTTCATTCTACACAACCTCTTGGACATTTACATCCACACGTATATCCGCCATAACCATAGCCACAGGTACAATTTGTTGTTCCAGTATCTTGACCATTGCCTGCACAACCTACATTAACATAATAGCATTTTGTGGTAGTTCCGCCACCGCCACCGCCACCTGGTCCATACGATGAACAATTTGCAGCTCCGGAAAGCCTACTTCGAGAAATGGTTCCGTATTCAACATTTCCCGCTCTAGCAGCATAATTACATACTCCATTACAGCATTCCGAAATCCAATATAATGTATCTGTGGATTTATCGCATCTATTACCATTTATTGTATCGCAATTTCCACCAGGGTCAGGAGTTGGTTCAGGATCAGGATCAGGATCTGGCATACTACATCCATAATCTTCATAACAATCACTATAACTATAGCTCTTACCACAATAAGAATCATCATAATTTGAATACTCCTTATATGTTACTCTTTGACTTCCCCATCCACAAGATTCATCACAAGAGCCAGTTGAATAATACTCTTTATATGTTGATGAGCAACAAGACATTGTGTTACAAGACACATTTCCATATCCATCACAGTTACTACCTAAATACTCATCAGTTCGATATTCGTATTTATATCCACCACCACATTTTCTGGAGCAACTACCGTAGCCATTAAATCTTGTGTTTGTACAAGACTTATATAATTTATAACCCTTACTTTGGATACTAGAATTTCCAACATTATCATAAGCTGTTATATATACATATTCATTATTTCCACTTCCATCACGACTTGTAAATGTATAATCAACACTACAATTATATTTGCTGCCATTTTTAGTGCAATAACTATTTATATTTTTGGATGAGCAATTATTTTTTGCTGGTCCTATACAAAAACTACTAACACCACTATGTTTATCCTCTAATGTAAACGATACTTTAGTATATCTACTGTTATAGCCAGACTTTGTACTTGATATATTAACATTACTTATAACTGGAGATGTTTTATCTAAATAAACGTTTACTTCTTTTTTATCACTTGGACAATTTGTAATATTACCAGCATTATCTTCGATTTTAAACGAACCTATTGTACTACTTATAGGTACTGCTTGATACGTTGAAGTATATGTATAATTTTGATAGCAAGAATTTCCATTACAAGCTGACATTTTACTTTTATATGTTAATTTAGCGCATCCACTTTCATTATCCTTACAGCCAAAACTTACTGTTACATTATTTTTTGTCCACGTTGTATTTTCTTTATAATCACATAATGGAGGTATATCATCAATTCTATCTATTACAATATCTTCTTCATATTTTTTAATATTTCCAGCTTTATCACTTATACAAAATGAATATGTTCCATTCTTAGTTATTTCATATTCTATTTTTACATCATTTGGATTTGGTACATCGCCTATCTTATGATAATCTTTTAAATCAATGTTTTCACAAGGATTTTCACTTAAAATATAGCCATCAATTCCTGAGCCTATATCAGTTACATTTGCTTTTAAAGTCTTTGTTTTTGTCCATTTATCTTTATCAGGAATTTCAAGAGACTTAATATTAGGAACTACTCCATCAATTCTTACTCTTTTGCCTATTGCCTCAAGGGTTTCATTATTACCTGTGGCAGTAACATAAAATACATCATCAATTACATTTCCTCTTTCAGTATAAAGTTCATTTAAATCATATGTTATATTTTCCGCTAAAGTATTAGGATTTAAATCACTTTTCCAGATAAATGAATATGTTCCCTCTTTTGTTAATTTAGCCTTTAAGATAATTGGCGCTTTATACCAACCATCACTTATTTCACTTTCATCACTAGTAACTATTTTAATACTCCTATTTGAGGTACTTGCATCTATACATTTACCATCAACTGATCGATCTTCCTCTTTTAAAGAAGCCTCTTCGTTTTCATCAATAGTTACCAAGAAGCAGTTTAATGATGTACCATCTCTTGGATCTGTTATAATCATTGACTTATTGTCGGCTTTTAAATAGCCTTCGCTAATTAGCGTTTCGACATATACTTCATTACTTTCAGTATCTGCATAATATTTTTCTGCCGCAAGTTCTATTTCTGCTTTAACATTTTTATATTGCTTTTCTAGTATTGTTTTTCTTATGGAACTAACTGAAAAAATACCAATGGTTATTATAATACCCAAAATTACAATAACACTTAATAACTCTACGATTGTAAAACCTTTTTTATTTTTCATACTCACACCTACTATAAAAATAATATCATATTTTACTATTTAAATCTATCTTTGTAAGAACACTTTTTACAAATTTCTAAGTAACATTTGTTATTTTGAAAGCTTGTAATTATATTTTTATACTTTTCACTATTTAAAATATTTTCTAAACTAGTTTCAAAGATATTTCCTAAATTACTTTCTCCATCACTATCAAGACAACATATTATAACTGTTCCATCACAAAGCACCCCAATATGAGCTTTTCCTCCAAGACAATGGCCATCACTATCGCTGCTCGCCTGACTAGGCCACTCAAATTTATTATCTAAAGATAAGTAAACATTACTGCACAATTTAACATTGTTATATATTTCGTTAGTATTATAAAAGTCCATGATTTTATCTATATAGTTTTTAGTTTTATTATCCATTTGTAAAGCATCTAATGTCCAAAAACGGTAAGATATAATTGTATTTACTTTTAATTTTTCTACAGAATCCAAAATATTTTCTAAATAATTTTCCTTACTATTTTCACTATGAAGTGAAATATTTATTCTATAAATATTATGTTTTAATAACGTATCAAGTCTTTCCTTCAAAAGTGTACCATTAGTAGTTATTATAACTTTTTTATTATACTTATCTAATAAATCTAGTATTTTATCTAAATCAGGATGTAAAAGGGGTTCTCCTTTAACGTGTAAATATATATAGTCTGTATAATAATTTACTTTTCTTAATATATTCTCAAATTCATTTATAGATAAATATCTTTTTAATTTATTTGTCTTACTACAAAAAGAACAATTCAAATTACAATTATTAGTTATTTCTATATAAATCCTTTTAAATTTCATATCTACCTTTCATAAGAAAAAAAGAGTTAATTACCCTTTTTTGTAAATTCATCAAAACTAGTTCCATTATTTTTAATTATAATTTTATTATCACTAATTTCATAACTTAAATTATCTGTTCCCACAGGGACATAACTTTTAAGTACTACTTCATTTGGAACATCATAAATATAAAGTTCATTATTTACGGTGGTAATAATCATTAAATCTTCATAATTTTCATAGTTTTTTACTGTTAAATCTGATAAAACATTTTCTCCAGTATATTTATAGAACGTATAAATATCGTTATTTTTAGAAATAATGTATTTATCATTATAATCATAAATTGGTACTCCAAATGTGTCAGTTAATGAGTTATCCTCAGTATCTATCAAAAAGTAACCATTTAGTTTTTTTACAATAATTTTATCACTTACTAATTTATCATCCTTAATCTTATTTGCAAGTGCCATATAATCATAACTTGGTTTAATCTTAAAGTTACCAGCATTTAAATCAAATAGTCCATAAAAATTTTCTTCATTTTTAACTATTAAATAATTCCCCTCGATATCAATATTATAATCCTTTAACAAATTAACTGTTAATAATTTTATTTTAGTACCTAGACTGTATAAATAAATCTTATCTCCATCTTTAATAAAAACATTATCGGTATTAAATACACCAATATCATTTTTATCTCCTTCTTTATAAAAATCATTTGTTTCATCATCAATTTCAGTTTGAGCATCATCACACTCTGAAGAAGTGCATTCATAAGTTCCTAATAATTTACCTGTTTTATCATAGTAAAATAGTTTATTATTATATTTGTGTTCTTTACCAGGATTTTCTAAAGATGTACCCTTAGAAAGATTTTTATAAGAACCAATTACCGTAAGAGGTAAGAAGATAATAAGAAGAAATATTATCACAGGAAGAACCATTTTATTATTCTTCATTATTATCTCCACTTACAAGATTACCTGTTACTTTATCAAAAGTATAATTATTACTATTAACTTTTACAATATAATTTTTTTCATCCTCACTAATTTCAAATGCTGAAGCATCAGTACCTTTAATTTGAATATTTACATCTAAAATACCTTTTTTAGCATCTTTATAAGTATAAATATTTAAGGAGTTATCTTTCTTAACTAAAGCAAAATAATTATCATAAAGTTTTATATATTTTCCTTCTTCGGATAAAATATTACCTTTTAAGCTATATACTAAATAATTATCATTATTTTTTACAAGCATATAAGAGGATACATAATCTACAATATCAAATGTTGATGATGCTATTTCATTACCTATTTTATCATATAGGAAGTTTTTCTTTTCTCTTTTTACTAAAAGTAGGTCTTTCATAAATGATATGCTAAGAGTTTTACCTGATGGGTCATCACTTTTAGTATCAGTAAAGGCTATTACACCAGAGGGACCATTACTACCAAAAGTTATTGCTCCAAAGCCATCTGAGGTATTTTGACAATACACTAAACTATTTAAGGCAGATACGTGAGTTACTTTTTCTGCACCAATACCAGTATCTACTGCTTTATATTCACTTAAGTTTTTACTATTTTTTAAATCATATAATATAACGTTATTATTATCAGAAATAAATACATAACTACTGTTAAATATTGGAATATAACCAGATGCTTCATTTACAATCTTACTTTCCTTTGCTACAAAACAATTTGTAAGTTCAGTTGTTTTACTTGTAACATCGTTTTTATTTTTACAAGTATATTTACCAATTAAATTTTCTTTATCTTCATCTGAATAAAAATAAAGTTTTCCATCAAAATAATTTACGAAATCAAGTTTAGAGTTAAATAAGCCTTCATAAACATTAATAGTCTTTTCTTTATCATCATAAGTAACCGTAATTTTGCCATTACTATATGTAAATTCAAAAGGCTTTTTAGTTTCTTTTAAAGAATTTTTTTCATCAAAGATGTATGATGTTTTATAATCAAGACTCTTTAACTTAATCTCTTCTTCATTTAATTTATTTAAGTTATTATCATAAATGGTCATTTTTCTACTGTTAATCCCAAATACAAAATCTTTATCAAGTAAAATATTATCATATTCTTTATTTATAACTTTATTACCATTTAAATCATATAAAACATTACCACTTACTATAAATTTATCATTAAATGCGCTTATTTCATTACTAAAATCTTTAGATATCTTATTATCATCCTTTATTAAATAATATAATGAACCATCTTTTGCAATAAATGTATTATCACTATTATATATATCAATATAATCATATTTTGCTTTAGCAAGTTCTTTTATTTCATCACTAATTGATAAAACACCATATTTATCTTTTTCATTAGTATATGCTACAATACCATCTTTAGTAGAGCCAATTTTAATAGTTTTATAAGTACTTTCCTTTTTCTTATCAGTTATATTATATAAATTAATTATATCGCCATCTTGAACAAAGACATATTTATTATTATATATTTGACTTCTTCTTTGTAAAGGACTTTCTTTTTCATCTAAATAAACTGGTAAGTCGGTTTTATTTTCATTAGTTAAATATGCTACATAACATTTATTTTCGTCTTTATTTTCACAAACATAATCACCAATAGTTTTATCATCTTTATCTAAAAATTTTAATGTACCATTATTATAAATATAATTATCCTTTTCCACTATAACGGGTTTTTCTTTATTATCGTCTAATTTCTTATCTTTTTTTATAACAAGAAAATATACTAAAATAAATGCAATTACTAAAACAATTAAAGATATACTTACTATAAAAATTATCTTTTGTTTTTTAGTAAGGTTTTTAAAAGAAAACTTCTTTTTATTTTTTTGTGGTTTCTTTTTCTTTTCTTTAGTTATAACCATTTCATCATCTTCAATAGATACTTTATCTTCATCATATAAAGTATCTTCAACATTTTTGTTTATTTCGACAATAACATTAGTGCTATCATCATATTCATTTTTAAAATCATCCATACTTTTCACATCCTATTTTCAAAATAATTATAGCAAATATATGGTTTTGTTGCAAGATAGAATGTTATTTAAGTCAAAATAAAAAGAATGCTTATGAAGTGATACAATAAAAGTAGACAGATAAAAAAAGAACTGTTTACTTTTTTAATTTGTTACAATATATATAGGAGGGATAAT